>Ga0123357_10000863_pt1 | contig 30909 bp, 21 predicted proteins | sample TergutEmb28metaG_FD_89873 | JGI IMG/M metagenome (GOLD analysis project Ga0123357, IMG submission 89873) | Embiratermes neotenicus P4 segment gut microbial communities from Petit-Saut dam, French Guiana - Emb289 P4 | ecosystem: Host-associated > Arthropoda: Insects > Digestive system > Gut ...
AATGGAGGGGGTAGCCAGCAGTCGTGCACTGTATCGGACACGGTCTATCCAGCATTACTACCGCTGATGCGCACGCCTCGCCTGCCAGCAGACGACTGAACTGACACCCCCGCCGATTTAAATAGACTCGTCCGTTTCGCTGGAAAACCAAATCTGATTTCTGCACGTGTGCCATCACGTTCCGTTTCTGCTCTACCAAAATTATGCCACTGCAGTCAACTAATACCATGCTATTATTGCAATTAGTAATAACATGGCAGATGTAGGAACCAGTCAAGTTACAGGGAGAATTTATGAGTTCTGCTTTGGGAAAATGCACACAAGCACCTCCATTACACTAAAGGAGAAACCAGCAGTAGCTATGGACAATTATCATTTTGCCTGGGGGAAAACTAAATACTTGACTGTAGTATCAATGCCATGATATCAGGAAAACACAAACTAGCACCTGCAGTTAATCAAACAATACATGCAATAAAGTACAGTACATACAAACATATTGCATACATACAATATGCACAGTTATTTGTACAAAGTGTACCTTGGTGGTTATACTGTGCAATTAAACTGCAGTACATAATAATAATGTACTACAAAGTTACTAAATGCAGATTTTTCTGCACGTATGCTTGCAGTACAAATATGTTTTCTTCCCCATTTTATATAAAAAAAAGTATTTTCACATATGTATGTTGGCATACACAATTAAATGTTATGAGGATATTCCAACAGCAATGGAAATGTTTGTACATTTTCCAATCTGTAAGAAGACTATAAATTCCATACAAAACTCCTTTTTTGTTGTGTCATTCTTCTCATTCCCTCCGGGTACATCACGTTGACCACATCTTTACGTAAGTCGTAAACACTCTTATGTCTCTCACAATGCATCATTCAATGAATCAAAAGCTCGACAGTTGATACAGCACTGTTAAAGAACTTAGTAATCACCTGACACTCCACATGACAAGGATTTAATACACTACAACACAAAATAGAAAATATCTATTACTTAAATTGTTTTGACTGTGAGAAGGAATATACAAAGATCCTAATGCCTTTGTGCACAGCACTGTTGCCACTTGTTTGTACAGTGAGATGGGGGACAGTGTTCAATATCCCACGAATTATAAAATCTACTACTACTACTACTACTGAATAAATTCATTCACCCTCAAAAATTTTTCAGTATATAACCACTTTACCTGCAGTATCACAAGCTATCTAAGTATGTAACCAGCCAACTAGCTAACTACCTAACTAACCACATGAAGCAGAGTCCTTCCTGAAAAGCTAACAGGTTCTGGTCTAGATAAGGAATTCCCTGCATTTTATGGAACCCAAAGGTTCAATACCACATTCACAACAGCCTGTCTCTATCCTGAGCCAGATCAATCCAATCTATGTGTCCCCATTCCAGTTCTTTACATTTCACAGTAATGTACAAAAACTCAGTGATATACACTTATGTTCATTTTCTGCAATCTAGAACATATTCAATTTCACTCTGAAAATCCACCAGAACATGAAGTTTACTTCTGAAAACTTTCTGTTTAAGGTTTCTCCACACACAAGAATCACCTTATGACCACAGTCTTCTACTGATTATTTATTCCTCATAATACAATCTGCAGTGACCTCACTCAATTTGCTGTTAAATACTGGTGAGCTGTCCTACTAAAGTACAGGCAACTCTCTGTCTTCTGAAGTTAATTCTTCAAGCAAACATTCCACAATTTTGTTCACCTAAAAAAACTGCCACAAAAAAAAATTCTTCCAGTACTCATAGCACATTATATATCAACTAACATACTGTCCGTGTCATTGTATCTGACAAATGACTTGTGAACTGTCCGTATCTCAATGGTGTGTGTTCAAGGAATTTATGTAAAGATTATGATGAAACTTCATTTTGTCCCTTTTCATCATGCAAGTGCAAATAAAGAAGCATGAACCATAGTTAGCCATATGTAAAGTTCCTGACCTGCTAGAAAAGTGTAAGAAGAGTCACCCTGGGAAACCAAGGAAACTCATTAAAAACTAGAACAGCTGGTTTGTGGTTAGGTATGCAAATTGCACACCTTAGGAATGCAAGTGAACTACCTTAAAATGAATGCATTCTGCTCAGTAGAGATACTCTAAATATGAGTTCTTCAGGCAAAATTACCAAGCTTAAGAGCAATTTGGTCTACTTACCTATTCGGAACTGTTCCAGTAATGCAAGTACTTCTGGGTTCTTATGCACAGCATACAGCAACCAAAAGGGTTCCAATGATCCTCCAGCTGCCATCAGTATTTTATCACCTCCTGGATGCTCCTCTACAAAGTCAGTGATGTCATACACACCGTGACTATATGCAACCCATATCCTGTCATCTTTAGTAGCATGCTTCGCTACATCTGCCAGTGTATAAACAGGAAGAGTCGTCGTATTATGACGAGCATGTTCCATTCCAACTGGCGAAGCATTATGAGCAAGTTTATTCTTACCTGAAAACCAAAAAGTATTGTGCAGTGCAACTGTGTGGTATTTGTACTGAATATGAAGTTAACTGCTCTGTGAAGAAGAGGAAAAGAAATAGGATGAGTGGCTCTTAATATTTTTAAGGATAATTTCTTAAAAATGTAAGGTTGTGTTTTACAGAACATAATGAAAGATGCTCATATGAACAAGGGCCCACAGACAGCCACCTTTCCAAGTTACTGCACCTTTTCCTTTCTTAAATTTAAGTGTCCAGGCACATAAACACAGACTACACATAAATCAGGACAGTGCAGGAATCACACAGCCTATCTTTCATGACTTATTCATCAGCAAGATAAACATTCTAACACAATTCTCAAACTGTATAGATCAAGATGCAGCTTTGATTTACAAGTTCAACAACTATGAATCATAACCTTACTTAAAACCAATGACTGCCAGCCACATGCCACAAATGGCTTCATCACTAGCCAACCACAATATCATACTTCTCAGTTTCCACAATTAACACTGCAGAAGCATGAAGCTGAGAGATTTGTGAGATGAGAGAGGCACTAGTGGCTAAAATGATGTACAGTAACACAGCTCTGAAAAATGTGCAGCTTCTTCTTAGGGTTTCTTTTTAGTAAAATGTAAAACAACAACAGCATGACTGCACAAAAATTTACTTTAGATACCTACCCATTATATATGCAATCATGTGCTTCAGTCCATAATTACAAACATGGTGATGGTACAGTATTCCAAGGTCATATGTGGCAAATGTAACATAGGCACAATCTGCACTTAAGTAGTAAGTTTGTTCAACAACAACAACAACAACGAGCAGGAGAAGAAGAAAAAGGATAAGGAGGAGGAGGAGCAGGAGGAGGAGGAGTAGAAAAGGAGGAGGAGGAGAGGAAGAAGTAGAAGAAGAAGAAGAAGAAGAAGAAGAAGAAGAAGAAGAAGAAGGGGAGGAGGAGAAGAGAAGGAGGGGAGGAGAAAAAGAGGAAGGAGAATGAGGAGGAGAAGCAGGAGGAGGAAGAGGAGAAAAACAAGAGGAGAAGAAAAAAAGAAGAGGAAGGAGGAGGAGGAAGAGAAGGAGAAGAAGAAAAAGACTACTACTACTACTACTACTACTATCACCACCACCATCACCACCACTGTGGCTACTAGTTTAACTATCTAATTAATTAACTAATTCAATGGAGCAGAGTCCTTCCTGAGAAGCTAGCAGGTCTTGAGCTAGTCACAAAATTCACCACATTTTATGGAATCCAAAGGATCATTATCACAGTCACAAGTGCTTGCTACCTCTCCGTCCTGAGCCAAAGCAAAACAGTCCATGCCTCCCCATCCCACTTCTTGAAGATCCATTTTAATATTATCCTTCCATCTACATCTAGGTCTTCCAAGTGGTCACTTTCCATGAGAGCTCCCCACCAAAATACTGTATACACCTCTCCTATCCCCTATACAAGCTGCACACCCTGTCGATCGCTTTCTTTTTGAGTTGATTACCCAGATAATTTGGTGAGGAGTACAGAGCTTAAAGCTCCTCAGTAGCAGCAGCAGCAGCAGCTGGCTTAGTAGAAGGTACAGAAATATAGTATGACAGACACAAATGGATCAGACAACACATGACCTCACTGTAACATTAGATCTTACTTTGCACATTTGCACATGATTCTTCTGGTATCCTTGAATGATGTATATATAACATATTATAGCTCATTAGACAGATGTTTAAGAGTTCCATTAGAAGAAAACAAATTTACATTATGCAGCACTGATCTCTGTTCACTCTTACTACTTTAAAAAAGTTTCTATTACTAACACTTCTTTCCAAGTCTGTATGGTTTATGAGTTATTTCATGACAGAATATCAACAAATTATTGATACTGAATGGGGCAGCAACATGATTATATCCAACACGCAAAAAAGGATTGACCTTCTTTAGAGTAGCATTTTGCCTGGTGGTATAGCTCCAACACTAGATGCAAGTGAGAGATTAGCTTCATGTCTCTGCCACTGTACAACTACGTAAAAGCCCTTGATGCCAACTGATACCAGGTTGGGTGGGCCCCACAGCTGGTCTGGACACTTTGGAGAGAAGAAAATCCTCTTTCTCCTGCTAAGAATCATGCCACAATTTCTCAGTCATCTAGCTTGTAGCCTCTTAACTACACAGACTAAACAACCACACCTCCCAAAGTATATCACTTGTACACAACATTAATTAGTACATCATTCCTTAAAGGTGCTGTTTTCAAGCCCTGGCATCCTTAATATGGTGTTCTGTAGCCCTGAGCTTCAAATGCAGTGTGCATCATTTACCACAATAATCCAGACAGCATCATTACATCATGGGAGATTTACCATTTACCTGAAGCAGCATACCAAGAGCACCAGCTACACATGTAATGAGTACAAAACATACAAAATTTCCTCAGAGTCTACTTCAAACATAACAACTGTACTGATGTCCAACTCAAGTAACAGTATGAATTTAACAAACAAAACCTATAACAAAGTTAATACAAGGTTCATTAACAATGAAGTTGCTTCATCTCAAAATAGAATAACTAATTCTTCACACATATATGCACACATACATTACATGGGTCCATTGGTGTGTCATAAAGACAGCAGGATGTCGAACAAGTCATAAATACATAAATAAACAAATGCACAGTGTAAAAAATTACAAACACTTCACAAAAATGTTATAAATCATCTTTACACATAATAAATTCATTTACAGAGTAAAAGGAGTGTGTACATATGTATGTATGTATGTATGCATGCATGTACATATGTATGCATGTATGTATGTATGTACATATGTATGTATGTATGCATACATTTGTGTTCCTACAACACATGCACAAAAAAGGCTTATGCCAATAACATTATACTTCAGTCAAACACAATTCTGTATTATTCAATATAATCAGCTGTATGTTTTGGCTTGATTATTGTTATAATACAGATCTGTGTTTGACTGAAGCATATTTGTCTTTCAATGCTCTTATACATGCAATGGGACGAACGACCTCAAAGACTCATGCCAATACCATGATTCCAACTGGCATATTTGACCATCACTAGTCCCCTACCCAGTTGTCTACCAGTGAGTGGGAATGTTGTCCAAGTGAAGTATACTCTTCAACTTCATTTTGCTATGGCATCTCATCACAAACCTCAGACAAGCCATTAACACAAATGCATTTTCTACTTGAAATTCAGCTGACAAAATTTTGTTGCTTCAATATTTCGTATAAATAATTGTAAGAAAATGAATGCAGTGAAGAGCCACATATGGACTAATAAAAGAAAAATTCACTGCAGACTGGATGGTCCAGGGATTGAATCCCAGTGGGGACAAGATCTTCTGCACCCATCCAGACCGAACTTGGGGCCCACACAGCCTCCTGTACTGTACAATAAGTACCAGGTCTTTTTCCCGCAGGTAAAGCATCCAGGGCATGGCATTAAACACCCACCCCCATCTAGCACTGAGGTTAAAGAAAGTGTACAGCTATACCTCTACTCCCCCTCTGGGCCTTCATGACCTGTTCTAGTATGACTGTACATTTTACTTTACAAGAAAAATTCACAATGACTGGTATTATGAGATCAGATATATGCTTTCATTATTTCTGTTTATGACTTGGAAACTGCAGAATATGCACAACATGGATGTCTACAAACAATGTATGACAGTATTTACTAGCATAACTTACAAACATGTCCCCAAATATTTCATGTCTGAACATTAGGGTACATACAATATAGCAATACAACTTTTCAGAGCATAATTCTACATATTAGGTTGAGGTTAGGAAGGAAAATAACAACTTAAAAGTGAGAAGTGCAACTTCCATTCTTTTCAGCAAAATCTATAACCACTATTTTGACTGTACCAGCTGTGTTACTATTGCATCACTGCTTAATACTGCTACTATATGAACAAATACCATATAAATGATACCTATGCCTGGACTATAAAGAACACAATAAGGAAACAAAGAAGAATAGTCTCTCCCAGTAACAGATTACTTTTATGATGGCTTCCGTTCTTCTACCTGCTTTCAATTTAGTGGACATGCTGACAGCATTTAATGAATCCAGATCAGTCAGTCTGGTCACAAAGAAGTGGACAACCAAATTAATGAATAAGGAATGCTAATGCTGTCAAACAGCAAGTATCAGCCACTCCTACTTTGGCAGGAAATGTCTAGGCAAGCAAAGAAAGACAGCTAGAAATGGCAATATTAATATAAACATAACAAGCATTTCTGAGCAAAGCATGTGTACAGCTGCATGGGAGTTACAAGGGCCAAACAACAGCTTCATGCTTACACTAACACAGAACACAGAAAGTATGTCCAAAATTCACACCTACAAACTCCACGATTCCTTGATTGAAACTAAAAAACTAAAACTAAACCCAAAAAACTAAAACAAAAAACCTCCTGATGAAATTTCAATCAACTCAGAATTTGGGCAAAAAACTGCAATGTAAGTTCCCACACCATACTGTCATATAGCATTCAATTTTGTTTTCTGCAAATTTATAATGCCCCAGACATTTTGACCATAATTTGGCTGTCCCATATACTGTACATGCCAGAAGCAACAAGCATATGGATGACACTACAAACCTCTTAGCCTTTCCTGCTTTCCCTTTCGCCCCAATTGTCCAGGACTATCTGCACACAGATATATATAGGTCCTCATATCCATACTACATGACCTAATGAAGTGTAAATGCCAATTTGCTTTACTTAAGCCTCAACACACATCAGTTTAAACTGACAATATATAACTAGGGGGGCTGTCAGTATACAAAGCCACAATTGCAAGATTAATTAATTACAAGCACAACATTTTCACACAACTGTGGCTGAACTTCGGAAGTTACATGATCATATGACAACTATACAAATTTTAACTGTCAACACTAAGTTGCCTTGTTTATTAAAGCACCAAACTTAGTTGTGTTGACAGTCATAATTTCCATAAGGAAAAATATGCCACTTAACTCGTTATAAAAATTTCTTGTACAAAAGTAGCAATACATAAATTACGTAAGCAAATACTGTATTGTACTATATATTAAGGCTATGTGTTTGACCTAGATGGGCACTAACACATTTACAGTGAACCAATACAGTGTAGGTGCAAGGGGCCCCATTTTGTAAGGCAACAGCATTGTAAGTGAAAAGAACAGTGCCCAATACAAGAATGTCTGCTAAAGAATAAAATACTTTACATTACATTTAAGGAACACTGAGTAATTTGGTCTATATACCTAATGTATTTAATTCCATCACTGCAAAATGATTATGGGCTCTCACTAACAGCTTATATTTGTGGTAAATATGCTCTTTGCTATAACACATCACAGTTATGTCTGTGAACTGTGCAACTTAAATTTTAGGTGTTAGACTGGCAATTCATTATATGGTTTTCATTCACGAAACTGATTACTTCTTAATTCACTGTGCAAGTATATCTCTCTAAATTATGTTGGTTCCCTATTGCTATATGTTCTGAATATGCATGCAGATGATGAAAAACTGTCTGTAGTGTATTATTTGTACAATGACTCAGTTTCTTCTACGGACTTCAACTGTCTTTAGAATTGTAGTTGTAGTGGCTCCAAATTTTGTAGTGATGGCTGTATGTGGCCTGTCATAATGGGAAAACAATGCATACTGGATTTAAATGCCTGAAGACAGCATTCAGTCATGAGTTCACACACTTCATTTTCACAAAAAGAATGAATTTCTTAAACAGCTCATGTGTGTTATCTACGCAAAGAAGGACTGTGTTCCATGCAGTTACTTAAACATCAGTAAAACAGAATACAGTAAATACCTCCTATATAATGATAGACGCCAATGGATACAAGTGTTGTACTGGTGACAACTGCTGCATAAGTCAAGTGTCTTCTCCTCTGGCCATTTTCTTCACTGTGATGAGTTGAATGTTTAAATTGTCTGAAGCAGCTGTGTCCTGAAGCGCCAAGAACAAACTGTGTGCGATGCTGTAGAAGACATCTTGAAGACAAAACAAACATAACTGGCATAGATATAAAAAAAGATTATAACAAATTACCTGGAAATTTTCAAAAAATGTACTGCCTTTCACAGCTCCTTAACATGTAGGCCTACAACAAACTTAAAAACAATTTTCATTTCCATTATCAACTTGAGAATTTTGCAATATTCATTAGTTTGTCAAAAATGATATAACACATTGCAGTTTACATACTATCTGCATCTAGTAAGAGATGAGGTGGCATGCGAGTAGCTAAAGCACGTAACAAGCTAGCAGCAACGAAGACGGATTTGGTAACAATGGAATTCTTTATCAAGTATATATATTGCAATATGATGCAAGAATACAACAAGACAAAGTCTATAAATTCAATAAATACATAGTCTATATAAGGTAAAGGTACAACTCCAGGCATTATTAACCTCTGCACTAATGTCTTTGTTCAAAAAAAAAAAAAAGTTGCACACTACTTGTGCTGGTCTTAATTTTATGCATCCCGTTGTGTCGGAGGTACACATAAGAAGTAAAACTGTTAAACATCAAAACACAGCTACTTTTACAAAGTTTAATCTTGAAATTAAATGTACAAAAGTCTGGACTTGTAAAATAATCTGTAAGGATTGAGATCACTCTTCCATAAATGATGTGTACAGTTCCTTGACATGTTTTGGATATCAGCCTGATGATGACCCCTAAGGGGTCAAAACATGTAGCTCAGTGAGTCATTATTTTATAAAGTTGTGTTTTGATGGTTATCAGTTTTATTTCTTATTTACTTGTGCTGGTCATGAGAGGCCCTACATAACAACTGTATTACAAAAGCACACATAACAAATGTAACTGTCAAATATCTGGAAATCTATGAGAACAAGTGTTGAATACTGCACGGCTCTATGCTTGCATCAACAGTGCAAACTGGACACAAAATCCAGCTCTTACCTGAAACACCTTCGGTCCTTTGACATTAACTAGCATGAAAGTGGATTCGATGCAAAATAACCGAACAGGTAAATATCACGTAAGTCTGTGTACCAGAATACCGTAGAAAGTGTTGGTAACTATGCCGCGGACTGGCCGACTGAGGAATCGTGGGTCGATTCCCAACACGGACAAGACAGTTTCCTCCATAGCGTCCAGATCACAACTGGTGGCCCACCCAGCCTCCTGTTCAATGGGTACCAAGGGGTTTAGAAGCCAGGTCATGAATGTGACAAAATCTTTGTTTAGTGCTGAGGGTAGGAAAAAGTTGTGCTATACCTTCACTTCTCCATATACCTCCACCACGGCACCCCAAATCCAAATTACTACAACTAGCACATCTGACCCCATTCTAACATTACTCAGTTCCTACGCCTTTTTGTAATTTAAGGGTACAGGTTGTCTAAAATTATCTAACGTTCTGAAAGAACTAAACTGGTAAACAATGTTCGATAATTCTGGTATATTCACAATCATCATATTCGATCCTATCCTACCATATCCTTAAAAGCTAAGAAACATTACTTGTGACACCTTCACACAACACTTAGACTTAACGATCAACTTTTAAAAAAGCTTTTCTACCTCCGGAAAAATGGTAACACGTTTGCCATACTCTGCTCACAAGATTAACAGGAGTCAAACGAACACGAACACAAACCACAATGAAACGGGAATCATATTCACACACAATTGGGCACGGAGTACAGGTATTATAAACTCTGATATATGATCTGTACTTTGATATTCCCACAGATCATTTATGATATATTCCAATGCATAACATGGCTGTTCTGTGTTTTATTGGTAATGACTTCATTCCTGCTAATCAGAAGCGTTTATTGGATTCGGAAGCCTGAATCTTGTTCCCAAATATTTACTGTTCGTGACAATCAATTTTTCTATTATATCAGGCCTATATAAACGAAATAGAAATTGAATATGTGCGTATGTGCCAGGCATCACGTATCACAGATTAAGCATCCCGAATGGTTGTCGTACCCGTGCATATTGCGGATAGAATTTATTGGTAGTAGCGTGGTAGCGTAAAGTGTACAGAGTTTAGGCATGTTTGGTATTGTTTAACATCGCTGTCAATTCCTATTAATATATTGCAGGGGGTGACCACAAAGTGACTGGTGCAAGTTATCTGTAAAAACAATGTGCAGGTAATTTTTTAGGTGTCTACGCCAGGCAGTAGATGTTCCGACGTTTCGGAAGAACGTTAGTGACCAAATCTGGTTTAGGCGAATGTTCAACCAGATTCGGTGACCCTGCAGATGGAAGCAGTACCTTCTTCCGAAACATTGAAACGCACATGTACTATATGACGTTAAAACTCCAATGAAGGCTATCAAATAAGAGCTGCCGTGTAACCCCGAAAACTTAAAATATTCAGGTAGTTAACATGTACATGAACCTGCCCATGTACGGTGTTTAAAAGATGAACAGAAATAAGAAACCATAAAATATGAGAAATCTGTTTCATTTCATTAATCCTGTTGTAAATAATAATCCCAGCAAGTGCAAGAGACCTTTCTGTCCTCCATTGCCTCCATACCCGCTCTGGTGCCAACCCAGCTGTCCTATTCAAAGGGCTCCAGAATTCTTTCCCAGAGTAAAAGGCCAGATCATGATGTGACCACTCATCTATGTCTGGTGCCAAGGCTGAGTGGAGATATACATACCTCTACTCCCCTATATGCCTTCTTTGTGGACAGGGACCCTACCTTTATAAGTAATAATAATCCATATAATTGTGTAACTAATGATCACCTTCCATACTCTTACTGTCTCACATATAGACACTTTTTAAATATCCATCACAGCAGCACATTTCTTATAAAGCCAGGCTGGTAGAGTTTATACAAGTTCAGTAAGGTGTTGTTTGGTCAAAATTAAGCACTATTTTGATCTAATAAATTTTAGTGTTACAGTACATACATTCACAAAAATGTTTTACTGAAAATGGTGATCAATGTCCGAGTACATTTTCTAGTTTTAAGCATATTTTATTTCTGGAGCATGCATCCAAGATGGTATTGTTTAGCTGCAAAACACCTTCACCTTCTTGAAGTTTCAGGAGCTCTATTTCTAGAACACCCATATCCAGATGAGATCACGGAATGAGACATTTTCCATTACAATAACTAGTAGGGTATATTTTCTAAAATTGCAACTGATGACTTGGAGTGCCCTCAAGATCTTTAAATATTTTGTCAGTCTCTTCTACAAGTCCATCAACTGGCAGTCTTAAACAGTAATTACAGTTACACCTTCAGGCAAAGTAATCCCTATTTTTTAGACACAGGAAATGGCCCAAGTTTTTTGATTTGAATTCTTTCTGAAAAAGTATCATTTTGTTTTGAAAACTCAATATGGTCTGCATCCTAGGTCACAGATACATTTCCATGTCTCTGGAAAGATAATTCCATGATCCAGGAAGTATATAAATGAAAAATTCCATATTTGTAACCACTGAAACATCTAGTTGAGTCAGTGGCAAATCCTGATCCAGAAGTCAGGTCTAGTGGAACAGTACACAGTGCCTTTTGATAACCCTTCCACTAGACTTGACCTTTGGATCATTGTCAACTTAAAGAAATTTGACTTCTGTAACAACTTCCTTGATTGGTGCAAACAACTGGGGAGGGGGAAAAAAATTTACTTCAAACACTGCTGACAATCACACAACAACATGCAATGTGCTTTACACTTGAGCAAACTTAGAAGTTTTAGAACCACATCCAATACAGTTCATATCAAAAGTATATACCTGCCAGGTGTTATCTGTGAATAATGTGATTAGCTGGGTCAGAGTCAGTGACAGCATACTGAGTTTTCTCAATTGGTACATGAACTTTGTGAAACGCAATGTCGAGAGTGATTCTTTCATGTTTGGTTTTTCTGCCATGTACTAAACAAATATAGCTCATTATGGGTTATGTCAAGTATCTGTGGATTCATGAAAGGCCAACACAATGCTGAAAAATTAATGATGTCCTGTTGTAAATTATTCACAATATCTGAGCTACTTATATAAATCCATCTCTCTCTTGTTCATTTGGAAACACATCTGTTCCAACATTTTTGTTTTCTTAATCTAAAACATAAATTGCTTGTGATTTTGTTGTTGTTAATGAGCTCTCCTTCCCTGCATGGATGTTCTGCTCATGCAGTGTCAAAAGCCAACACAGATCCAGCCTCTGTGAAGTCTTGTAAATATTAGCAGGCGACAACTTTTTCATTCCTGTAATGACAACAAATAAGTACCAAAAACATTACTACTCATGAGGTTATATTGAATAGAGTACAGGCTGGACTGAGAAACTGTTCAATTCCTGGCACAGGCAAGGGATGTTTCACTTCCCTACAATCACCAAACACCAAACATGCCTACTCAATGGGTACCAGCAGCTTATTCAACAGGGGTATAGCAGCCAGGGCACAAAGCTGTCCACTCATCTTCATCTACTTGCAAGTTTAGGAAGGTGCAGGGCTGGATTTTCCCCCTCTGCCATACCCCTTCATTGGTGTGGTGCTTAATCAGGAACACACTTTACCTCTCACCAATGAGGCTGGAGAGAAAATGCTATATTCATGGATTCTGGAAATTAATGTGGCAAAATAAGGATGCAAACAAAATTGCTGGAACAAATACTGTTAAATTACAGCAACTAGTATCATATTCATGTATCAATGACTGAAATACAAACTACATAAATTTGTTGACAGAGGGATATTAACAATACAGGTTAGCAATACAGAACTGCCAACTAGAACATACTATATAACCGTTTCAATGTATGTCACAAAATGTAGAACATAAATATTGAAGGATAAGCATTAATCTTCCCACTCCTAATTTATTTCCAGCTTTCTCCCTTGTCCATTAATGCTCCACACATTTTCCTGAGAGTTTGGAAAGTTCACTACTGAGGCCACTTTCGCTTTCGAAACCAATCCTGGATCAGAATTGAATATTACAGTAATTATGTAGAAGAGAGTTTATTTACCAAATAGTTTTGTAGTTGAAATGTAGCAGCTCCATCTCTAACATGGACTACACCGCCAAACTAGCACTGAAGTTTTGTATTGTGCAATTAAGCCTGACAAAGCAGTTACACTGCCCTCACATTCTGCAGTTGAGGTAATATTTCTAACACAACATGAAAAGGGATACACAACCAACTTGACTTCTCAGTTTTACCTCTTGATTTTTCTGCCTCATACTGAATTTTGAACTCAACATAGCAACAGAATTGTTGTTCACTCTGTCATAATTATACAACATCCAGAGCCTCAAACCTATTCATACCGATTTCCATAAAATTTACAAATGATGGAACTGCTGTCTTGCATTCATATGGCTACAAAGCATTAACATAACTTTAACAGTGTAATCCATGGTAGCAGTACAGGCCCTTTCTTTTAGTTACAGAACATTTTATGGATAACCCCCCCCCCCATTTCAGTAATGCCCAAGTATGGCCAGTTTACTCATCGACAGATTGCATAACAAAAAGTGCAGAGCCAGCCTAGCATATATAATATATGTATGTTGATACTGAAAATGGCACTAACAATTTAAATGGCTGGTCAAGTCCAACACTGAAATTTAAAATAATGACTACTGACACTATAACATACATTAATTACTACAGCTCGAAGAATTAAATTTTTTAGTGCACAAAAAAATGCATAAGAAAAAAAAATTCTGCAAGATTTTGTGTGAAGCTGTACAGTGAGTTCCACTAACAACAGACGGGGGACAAACATGATGCTGAAAACACAGACTGAAGGAAGATGAAATGACCTACACAAAAAAAGAAATGCATCTGTGAAGTTCTTTCTACTCACTTCAGGATAATGTTAAGAACAAGGAGAATGTTCTATGTATGAACTGCTGGATGAAATTTGCACAGATTGGTTACATTCAGTCCCATCTTGGCAGTAATACTTCAAAAATTAAAATAAATTCAAATGTCATACTCTTATAATAAAATTAAAACATAATAACCACCTACAACATTTTTATTATTAGTGCTTTTTTTTTTTCTTCTTCTTCTCCTTTCTTCTGAGCAAATGAGTGACAACTTTACACTAAGTTCAAATTTAAGTTCTGTTTCACTTTCCCTGTGTGGTTTCCAGTCTCAAAGAATTTATTTTAAAAACTATCATACTAAATTTCTCCTAAATGTGGTGTATGTACATGTATGTGTATATAAATCTATGTATAACATTTATGTACATATGAATCATGATACCAGGGATCCTTATTCATATACATACACACAAATACTCAGTCTGCTAGTAAATATACAACTTTACAGTAATGGTATCATTATTTTAAACATATGCACCATTCAGGTGGACAGCATCTTCTCCCTTCCCTATACAAGGCAAACCAAAAATAACAGCCATCCAAAGAATGTCCAGGACAAATTCCAATTGAATCAAGCTGTACATAAAAAGAAACGCACTCATTTTTAATATTCTTACTGTGCTACAATTTTTCTTGCACACAAATGCACTGTAAAATATTTCCTCAGCGTTTTATGCTACTATATGAGTCACAGACTGATATGTTTCATGCAAGCAAAAAAGGATTCATGTGGATTCTGAACTTCACACTGTAACTTAAAAGAAACAGTAATAATATCACTGATTGCAACTTTTTGCCAAATAAATCTACTGCAATGCACAAAATGAGAACTGAACAGTCCCCACTGCTCCACCTGTCTCACTTTTATATCACCACAGCTACTACACAGACTACTTTCAGCCATGACGCTGTTAACGTTATTCAACAGTGAACCTCTGAAGGGCTCCATCAGTGCAAGCTTGAGAAATCAAGAGGAAGTTGGGTCCTGCATGCAACATGTTTCAGTAATGCTGACAGACAAGTGTGATGGTCACATTAATCCCTGTCTGCCAACAGTGAAGTTCCCTACTTGAATAGACACTTTGCACATACTGTGCTCCTAGTTTGTGGTGACATTGCCTTGTATGTCCACTGTTCTCTTACCATATTTATACATTCACATTCTTCACACATACTTTGTCTCTCGTACAAGTCACGACAAATTTATGTGGCTCAACTTATAAAAATAAGGATCAAAATAATTTTAATACATAAAATTATATACAATGAAAATATTTTTATAGCTTTACTCGTATGAGTCAGTAAATTAGCATGTGACATGACATGTGGCATTATTTCTTGGTGTATACTCTTGACTTCAATGGTATGCACAATCCTGTAAACAAAGTTGGAACTCTAGGTGATATAATTCATATACTAGTTCCAACTGATAATACTTAACTACAGGGCCAATAATCAGTATGCTTCTCATATACACAGCACAGCTCAACATGTGTTGCATGTCACTTCTCATATGAAAGATAACGTCCTGCATGAAGTCCATTATTATTACAACAATGGTACTTCCAATATTGTTTTTCATGTCTTTTGGCACAAGAGCACAAAATTTTAAAGACAACAAACAAACTCAGTGCAGTTTTCTGCATTACAATAATGCACATTCTTTAAATATTTTGAGGAAAGTGAAGAAATTAAACTAAAATTACACATACAGTTTCTTGCTCTTGAAAGTATCAATCACAGACAGTTTCAAATCAATAACAATATCACTAAGACTACTAATTAAATTAACCAAAACAAATCTGGGGGCAAATGTAAATACACAATATCACACATTATTCAACAAAGAAGTTAAACAATGCTTTCAAATCATATAATATGTGAACTCTCCTACATGTTTTGAAGTCAATGCACTGCATATGCCCTAAAATATCTACAAACTGGTAGACAATGAATGCTCATACGTTGTAAAGCAAACTGTACTAGGTACAATAAGCAGATAAAGGGGGCTAAACACATCAAGCGCAGTGGCAACTGTAATTTCATCAAACAATTTTTGTAACACACCTGTCACATTTTTATTAAGATGTCCAGTAAAACAACGATTAAATCATGCCACACATTTGTAAAATGTATAAACAACCACAAACATGCATTACTTTTTTTTTGGGGGGGGGGGTAATATGTTCACCAGCACATTTCAGCCAGTAGTCCAGCCATCTTCTGGGTGAAGATACAAGAATGCAGTTGCTAGTTCAATGTGTCACCATAACCCCATAATATTACAAATACATAATTTCAGCTAAAATTTTACTTTTGAATAGTAATGTAAAATAATATAGGCTAAAAATAGCTAACTGTAAAACATGGAAGTTAAAATTTTTTGTGTTTGTGGAGCCACACCACACAGACAGTATATCACCTATACCCTGGGTCAGAACTCGCCATATAACTGCCGTAAACATCACTCCACAAACATTAAACAATTTTAAATTCCACTATTTTATTATTAGCCACTTTTATCCTATATCATTTTACATTATTATTCACAAGTAACATTTTAACCAAAATTATATATTTTTAATAAAATGGAGTGATGGTGACATATTGAACTACAACTGTATTCTCGAATTATCACCCTGAAGATGGATGTACTACTGGCTGAAACATGTTGAACATATTATGAATAAAAATACATCATAAAATTGAAGTGCATTTTGTTGGTTGTTGATACATTATACATATCTAATTAATGCAAGGAATATGGAACATAGTGAAATGTGCTACACGTATTTTACTTCAAGTATGCTCATAATTTGGAACTACTTTATTGCGCATGGTACTGTATCTCAGGACAACTATGGCCACAGTCATAGTCCAGTTCATGAGTAAATGTTCCTTTTAATTTGATACCATTTTGCAGTGTCACACTACAGTTCTCCAAGTCTGGAAGTAAGTCATCTAAGAATGAATTCATGTGTACCATGTAACTGATTTCACATTACTTAAACAGCTGTAAGATGCATACTGAATGACATTTTAACCATCTCAGCATACATACATTTAAGCAGCAGGTTTTATTACACAACTATGTATCAAACCATGTAATATGTGAATGCTGTTGCCTTGTGTTTGTTACAGGCCTACTTTAGATGGCCCCTTGGGTTTCTTACATGTTGAGTTTTAAGAGGTCTTAATAAACCCACTGCTTACATTAGTTGCACTCATGCAGTTAAAATGTTATCACAAGAGTACATAAATCAATATTACAGTAGCTCTAAATAAATAAATAAATACTTCCAAGGTAGCTTTCCTTCCTCAATGAGGAAGTTACCCATCTGAAAGACAATGCACATGTACCAGCAATGCCCCTCTCACATTAACTTACATACACTATCCAGACAGTGATTTCCTGGCTTCATTGCACTTTTCTTTTTCAGTTATTTTTATGTTAACCCTTTTTTTTTTTTCTTTTTTTTTTCTGAAATACATATATTTTCCAAATCTCTTCTTAGCATTTCTGCATACTTCTTTTGTGTGGAACTTAACCGATTAGAGACACAAATCCATTGCTGCAAACATAACCAACACCACATGGATTTATGTTCACGAAGTTCTTGAATAGTAGAGATGTTAAAATGAATAGAGATGACAGTTATTTTTCCATGTGTATTTAGTTACATAAACAACGAACTCATAAGTGGTGTGTAAAAAGTTATAAATCTTCGTAAGATCCACACTGTGCTATTTATCCCTTTATTACAATGGCAGTTTTTAAGAAATATGGTAAACCTTAATGGGAACAACATATAAAATACAGGTTGTACTTGCCCAAAACAGACAGAAAAATTAAATTTGTGTAACTTACAGTGGAGAACCCAGTACTAAATTTGTGACATTTGTCATAAGTTCTGAAAATGAAATGGATGATTTGATGAATGGACAAGTACATTATGTATTAATGCATGTGTAATAATTGTGACTTACGGGCAGCTGGATGAGTGCTAATCACACAGTGAATGTTTAGAAATTATGCACACCTCTAATATCTGTATATGGGGACTTGAAAATGTAGAGTGATGTTTGCATTTGCTGTGACTGTATAGATGACCCAAGCCTGCCTTTAAACAGATAATTAAAAGAAAAAACTACAACACATAACAGTGGAAACAGGTAACAGTGAATGCTGATTCAGTTCTTCTGGTATATGACACCCTGAGTAGTAGTAGTTATCAAAGTTTTGGAAGAGCTTGCTGCCTCCATCTTAGCAGGGTCTATGCAGTCCCTCTTTGTGAACTGGACAGATCCTTAAATTGTGGCAACAAGCTCCTCCAGAATGTCATTAACTATTTTCCACTGGTACAGCAACATATCCTTAGACTTCATCAATATTGCTTTGCATACCTAAAATCTTGTAACTTTGACTGTACTGTCCTGACACAACAACGAGTTAGTCTTAGAGAAATTACAAAATCTTTAGTACTGTCATATAGAAGTAAAGTTAACAATGTTGCAGTGAAATCATACAAAAAGAAAACAATTTTTAAATGAATAATCATATTAGGAGCACAGACTTGTAGTAACCAAACAATCTGGATGACTCTCTGCTCAGAAAACTGTAAATAATTGGTTAAACTTACCTCCAGTATGAACACATTCACTGCCAAACTTGGCCACACTTCTTTCTGTAGTACACATTACCCTGTACCTTGCATTACTTGATAGCAGTCAGAAATTTTTCCAACAGATGACATGTAACCAAAGCTATCTCTTTCTGACTGCATTACAAAGCATCCAGAACCAATTTATATTCAGTATTTACAGTTTGTCAACAAAAAAAAGTTTGTTTCCCCTGTCAAAATTTTTCCTTTTCCTGTTATCATCATCAAGGCTGCCTGACATGCATATGGTCTAAATGCCAATTAAGTACTTGGAAGTACATGCAGATGATGTATCTAATTGTGGCACAACAGGTCTCATGTGTATTAATTTAATGTGCATGAGAATGATGGTAAGAGTGATGACATTGGTATAGCTTCACCATGGGAACATGTTGCTATTCTGCATGACATATGGCCCATTAATGGACCAAAATAACCTGTCCCATGTGGTAGCAAATTTACATCAACAAAAGTTCCAAAGCTACAAACTACAAAGCCCTTTTCACAACTCATTTCTCATGATGGTTTGCACAGCAACTAACTGGTATGCAGATCAACTTCAGAAGTATGTCTCATAGCCTTCTAAGCACTATGCATGATTTGATGCCTGGAAAGCTGTGGGACCAACAGAAATTAAGGAATTCCACATAACTACTGCCTGAAATTATAAAGAAACTTGAACTGCCACACTACTGGTCAAGAAGAGAAACATGGGCAACAACAATACTAGGTGTCAAAGTACCATGTAAAAGAAGCGAACAAATTTTAAAATGTCTTCATTTCAGTAAAAACAAAAACAATGAGGAATGTAGACTTTGCAAAGTAAGACTGATGTTTCATCATCTCTCTAATCTCTTCACAAGTGTTCTTGAGTGAACAATCCTAAGAAGTTTCTACAACATGGGACTACAATTCACTTAGTCTGCAGGAGTACCTCAGGATGTGTAACTTAAGCCTTATGATGGTACTGGCTGTCCTCTACAAGACACTGTTATCCACTTGTCTCTCATTAAGGTAAAGAATATAGTATCTACATGGGCAAATTTAAAATAGTATGGTTAACCCAGACTTTGATCTGTAGAAATATCAGCATCACTAAAACATTAGGCCTGACCAAGACCCGCCTAAAAAAACTTTACTGGTAAAATGTTCAACACAAGACAGGCGACCTTTTGTTGCAATAATGGAGGAACAAATACGTAGTGAATATGATTTCCACAATACACCCAGCAAGATAAGTGCCGCAACAGATAAAGAGAAACATAAGTGTATTATGGACTGCAATACACCATCTTCCATGGCGTGAACAGTGCAAACCAGCATTCAGCACATCATTCATTCCTGACGAAAACAAATGAATGGTTATGAAAGTATATATGTACCTGATCTAGTGTGACACACACTGAGCCCATGCACTGTACAAAACTGAGAACTCCAAGAGGAAACAATTATCAGGCTTCCTGCAAGATATCGATGAAGAAATAATTTCTTTCGAAAGGGGCACAGAGGCTGACATAGCCAACAGTATGACACATATGAAATGGTGATGTCTGTCTCTGAGAAGTCAGCCAGCTGAAAGCTTATTGGGTTGATGTCATCCACTTCCTTATATGGGTGAGTTGCACCAACTTGTATGCCATGACACAAGCCAGGGCAAGTACAGAGACACCACAAATGCCCACCAAACTATCAGCCTTCTGAAACAGATGAAAGGCTGCTACGTGTTGACCCTAAGTGATGAGCATGATCGTGGACTGGCAGGCCTGGCAGATCAGCTGGCAGTGGCAGTGATGGGCCAAACACTTGCTCCTGATCCTCCAACTGCTGTGCAAATTGTTCTTCCAATCTCTGAAAATATTTAAGAACACAAAAAATACAAATATTTGACTAAAATAAATGGATATGCAAATCCGCCTGGAAACAGAAGGTTCCTACTCGTATCCTTAACGAATTGATGAAGTTTGCGGCAGTGTGTTGTCTTTGAGCAGAATGTACTCAGTCCTGATATGAACAACAGGAATCCACCAACAGACCACGTCCCAAGCTAGATTATCAGGCCAGTTCACACCCTTACAACACAGTTATATAAGATTTAAACACTATCATCCCACCTAACCACAGATCTCCCATGTTTCTTAATTTGAGGTTTTCCAATTCATGTAAGGGAATCCACACATCCTATTTCCAACATATGCCTTCCACACTTCCCGGCTTATTCAACAATCACACTACCACACTACACATTTTCCAAGAAATAAAAATATTTCTTATTTTGCTAAAGTTTTGTCAGTAATCAGCATATAATCCTAATACCTGTAACAGATTATTCCTGCAATGTTGACAGTTGCTATGCTGCTAGAATGCTGGAAAAAAACTAAATATGGTATTCAAACAATCCTATATGCCTCTCTATCACAATGACAGTTGCACTTCCAGTAGCTGCAAAATAAATAACACTTCACACGAGAAGCAGCATGTTTGCAGGTACAGTTAGTTAAAGATAGGGAACTTAATATTACCAACAATATGTATTAATATCATATTCACCTTTATTTTAATGGAATGGCAATTTGTTCCATAGAAAACTGATTTTCAGAGACTGTAACTCAACGTTACTGTTAAGTAAATGAATGGTGAATATCAGTTTTGTGAGAGCTGCACTCTTCTTGGTTATTATGAAGCGAGTAGTGGTAATTTCTTACTGACATTTCAGGACAACCACTACTTGCTGCGTAATAACCCACTAGGGAGTAGTTCCCATCTACTTTGTGGTGAAGGCCTGAAATCACATATGGTTTGTTACTTCTTACATTCTGAAGCCAAGCAACTGTCTGACATGACGTTTAACAATTGCTGCCAAAGGCCAATTTACCCTCCCAAGCTCCAATAACTGTTGAAAAAAAGGAAGAATGCCCTTTACAAAAGTTTCAATGTGATTTTCTACGTACTAATAAAGTGATGAACAACACTGTATTAATCTTAATGTGGTGGGAGGGGTTTAATTCCCTTCAAATCTGATGAGTCACATGTTACAAATATATTATAAAACTGGTGCGGTCAGCACCACAGGTCTGCTATCTACAGGAAAGCAAAATACCTATGCCACAACAGTGTATCACGTCATACACTAAAGATAGCAATGAAAACAGATACATAAACATAAAACAAACCTCACAATGCATTTGCCTGACAACACCAGTAGACTACATATGCCATTTATGTAACTGTCCCTAATATTGCGAATACTGATACGCTATGTATCAACAATATATAGATTCTTATGAAATTAGCACATGAAATTAAACACCAATGACATATGGAACAGGTGACAATAGCACCAACAGTCCTATCAGCAACTGGTCTAGTAACAGCCAGCAGAGCAGTCTGTAAGTGTCTCAATGACAAAGAAGGCCTCTCCAACAACATCCAAAGGGCAGCACTACTTGAAACAAGCCATACAGTCTGCAAATTTCTCAGTCCTCAAGCAGAATTGACATTCATAATTAGTTTGGTAAAAGCTGTAATTACAAATATGGTTAAAGCAGGGTAACACTGAGACAGAATAGAATAAAATTATTATTAACTATAACAGCAACAATAACAATGAAACAACGGGTACTTTCCAAAAACCCACAACAAACCCAATTACAGCAGTGGTATATTCTCTGCATGCGCAGGGAAAAAATGAACTGACTCCAATCTCTTAATTTTTTTGTGTTACTTCTCTAATGAGTTTCAAAAGCTCTGCTCTTCTTAAAGCATTGGTCAGTGACTGCCACAATTTGTCAACCACTCTGCAAATTCTGATTTTGTAGAAAGGCCCAAGCTTCTTTTTTATAACTATACTTCTTGGAAAGCTATTGGAGTCAATCAACTGTGACTCCTCAAAAGTATTGCAGGTACCTAAAGAACATCCTACCTCATCTGCCAAACTCTTAAAACAACCAAAGTGTGGAATAAAACAGAAACAGTCTTTTACAGACTGTTCTGTGTATGACAAAGCCTGTGGTATCCTGTAAAATTCCACTGAGAACGGAACACTGCAGAGAGGAAGAATATATGATGAATTCAGGATTCACAAGCAATGTGAACGACATGACCCCCAGCATGGTAATAATGAAGCTAAAACACCATAATCTTAAGATGGTATATCCCACTGTGTTTGTGTATGATACACTACAACAGGTACAATCATAAGATGTTTTGTTCCAACACAATGTGATGTCCCATCATAAGATTCTACCTGCTGGTCAAGTTCCCAAAATCAACAAGCATGAAAATATATCACGGTAACGCCTTAACACGGTAACGCCTTAAATGAAAACAACTGTGGATGACAATGAGACCCTTTAACTGTTAACTGTTTGCCTAAAACAGCAGTTCCCAGGTCTTCAGAAAGCAATAAATGCATCAGAACCCATTCAGCCATCAGTGCTAATTTCTGCAACAATGAAGACATGTACATGAGGACAAGACTGCTAGACAGCATGAATCATACCTCTTGCAACGCTTGGAGATCAACTACTGGCATTTACATGTTGCCGGAAATCTGTAAAAGAAACTGATCTCCTTCTAACTGCAACTCATGTATGTACATCCTCCCTAGACATACACAAAGCCTTTATAACCAGTTTTGATAAGGTTAAATGTCTATCTGTATTTATGCCAATAATTCACTTCTATGATACTGTGGTCACTTTATTTTGTCAACTGTTTCTTGTTATATGTAACTAAAGCTGCTGTACAGTTATAGTATACATTCATATACTGCTTATATACAACCACCATTGCTGTACATGTATTCTACAGTGATAATAACTATAATCATTCTGTATGATTACACACAGTATATTACTGTTTGTCCACAGCCAAATACTTCACACATTACTTTTGAGCACTTACTCTTCATATTATTATCTCATGGTTAATGTTCGCAGAAGTGGCACTGCCAGTAACTATGCTTACTTCTTCTGCTTTTCTACAGCGATTGCTCATGTTAGCTATTGCATGGTGATAACAGACTGATATTAACTGATAGAAGTACACATACTTCTAGCTACATGCCATACAGTTTCACTAGAATTCTGGCTACATGTAACTCAACCCTAAAATACATAAAAGATACCAAATTTCAGCCATTCATGCAGGACAGCTAGGTCTGTCATGATCTGCCCTGGCCAATACCTTGTAACTGGTTTTATAACATGCAAAATTCATATGGTATCATGACACAAAACTACTAAATTTTAAAAAATGTTCTATTTCATATGCATAAATTTCTAAAGTCTAGCAACTCGTGTGTTAACTTCTAGCACTAAACTTGACATTAAGGTTTAAATAGCATGAAACACAAATAGGTGCATACTACATTTACAATACGTAGGTGAGGCAATAATTATCCGCAATACTTTATTTCAATAAAAACAGAAAACTTACAATAACATCATTTTTCAACACAGTCCCCTTGCTTTTCAATGCACTTCTTCCATCATTGCACAAGCTTCTTTATGCCTTCAAAAAAAAAAACGTTTTTGGCTAAGCAGCGAGCCATGCATGCACCACTTCCTTCAGTTCTTGATCTGAGGTGAATCGATGGCCCCTTAATGCCTCCTTGAGTGGACCAAACAGGTGAGAGTCTAAAGGGGTGAGACTGGGACTATATGGAGGGTGAGCCTATACCTCAAACTTGAGTTTCTGGAAGGTTTCAACTGTGTGGGCAGCAGTAAGCAGACAGGCATTGTCATGCAACAACACAATGCCTTTCGACAGTTGTCCTCGGTGTTTGCTTCGAATTTCAGGCTTCAGCCTGTCAATAACCATCTCACTGTAATGAGTATTGTTTATTTTTGAACGCCTGTCCTGATAATGTTCCAGTATTGGACCTTGTGAGTCCCAAAAAACTGTAAGCATTGCTTTTGAACTTTTTCCTGATGGGCGATTGTGGATGTTTCCATTCCATAATCTGCTGTTTACACTCTGGCTCGTGATGGTGGACCCATGTTTCATCACCAGTGATGATTCTGTCCAAGAAGGTGTCACCTTCTTTATCATAGGGAACCAAATTTTGTTGGCAGATGTCCAAGCGCATTCATTTATGCAACACTGTGAGTTGTTCTGGGACCCATCTTGCACAAACTTTATGAAGCCAAGTCTATTGTGGATGATTTCATAGGCAGAACCATGACTAATTAACTGATGATTTGCCACTTCATCAATAGTCAGTCATAGGTCTAACAGAACCATGTCACGAACGTGCTCAATGTTGTCGTCAGTTGTGGCCGTGGACAGGTGTCTGGCTCCTTCTTAATGCGCAATACTTGTGCGATCATTTTGGAATTTTTTCTATCCATTCATAGACACTCTTCTGCAGCAAAATACTGTTCCCATATTGTACTGAAAGTCTTCGATGGATTTCGGCCCCTGATAGACCTTCAGACCACAAAATCGTATCACTGAATGATGCTCTTCCTTGGTGCAAATGGAAAGCGAAGCAGACATGGTTAACGTTACGGTTGTGACAAAGGAACTGACCTAGCAACTTCAAACCCATGCAGCAGTGATAAGAAGGAAACCACACCTAGTGATATGCACAAAAATGACAGTGCTGCCAACACAAATGCAACTGCACTGCAGATAATTATTGACTCACCCTCGTATCTAAATTCAGAATGATGGAATGAACTGTCTGACCCTTCTTCAAGAAATTCTAGTTGAAAGTTCGTAAGATTACACACCTAATAAATATAGTGATGATCCAATTAACTCACGTTCCAGCTTTTCCAAGTCTCAGGAGGGTTTCTGGCATGATTAGGTATAAATTAGCTTACAAAGGTTTCTTAATTGGAACCACACAAGAGAAAAGCTACACTCTATCAACCACAATTACACAATAGCCCATTTCTTCAACCAAATTGGAACCACACAAGAGAAAAGCTACACTCTACCAACCACAATTACACAATAGCCCATTTCTTCAACCAACCGAAATACACTTATCCTTTCAGTGACATCCATCATGAAAGAGGTTTACATCCACACCCCAAACACACATTGGTCACATGTAACTTTACCTTTAGATGATAATGTAAACTGATATAATGTTAATTTGAGGGTGAAATAACTGAAATAACCTAACTGCATAAGAGGGAACTATCACAGAACCTTTACAAGAGATCTACAACTTAAAAAGGGACAATCAGCATTCTTAATAAAGACAGGAATTTCCACAACTTCCTTCAAATATTTACAAATGAGAAAAGATATATCCCACTCCCCAAACAAAATAACAAATTAAAGAAAAAAATCAGTAATTTATGTTTTTACCTGTGTATACTTTTAGGTTAGTGTAAGTACAAAGAATCCCGTAATACTTCTACTTTGTGTAGTGCAGTTGGCAGTGACTTATGGGCTGTCTGCACAATGACAAAGCCACACTAGAGGATCAGTAGATGTCCCACTCCAGAACAATGAGAATGACAAAGTACAAATACCTGCCACACTCATAATCACTAAACACATAAAAAAATTTATTCAATAATGATAATTGATAAATAATTATAACAACAACAACAACAACAGAAAAATTCTGTAGAATCAGGTATTCTGGGATATGATGCCATGTCAAATGGTACACAGTAATCAAAGTTTTAGGACAACTTATTTCCTCTGATCCTTAAGACAGAGGCAACAAAGCACCTCCAACTTGCCAGTAACTGCTTACCAACCGACCCAGGAGAACTGAATCTTTATCAGCGCTCCTGTGAGAACTTCAAATCGCACAAAGGTATCTTTTTATGCATACATACCATATGTAGCTTATACAAAACATCAACTTCATGGCAAAATGTAAAAAAACAAACCGAATACTATTTAACAATGACTCATGCTTGCACTAATCCTTCCCATGTTATATACAACATATTCTACAACTGACATCCCTTGCATGACATTACCTACACCTTCGATTCCTCTGTGTATGTCATATTACAAGCTTTTGAAATGGAATACTAAATGGCATCAGTTATGTTCATATTTCACAGGTTCACTGGTTTGCTGCTCATCTGAAAATGGCCCATTTCAACAAAAATACAAGAATATCACAGAGCTCATAACAGGGTTCTTAAGGAAACTTAAAAATAAAGCAGTAACACCAAAATCTTTCAGTGAACCAGGGGTGATCAAAATTCCATGCATTTTGCCCAGTCGGCTAAGGTCCCACTAACAACTTATGCTGTGAAGACATAAACAAAACCAAGGAAAGGAGAATATTTAAATTATTTGCAGTAAAAGCAGAGACAAGACTGTAACAGTTGTAACTACCTTGCACATCCCAAACAAACATAAAGCATTAGGATATGACACTCAACAAATATGCATGTATTACTTCAATGACTCAAATTTGTATCACAGATGGATTTTCACTGGACATGTACAATCTGTATTTGTGCCATTCTGAAATTAGGATGCAAACAGGAAAACAGTAACACTGATACATGGCATCAGAGTTTCAAAATTAATTTTCTTTCACACACCAGTCAATTTTTTAAGTTAAAATAAAAACTAGTGACTGGTTGTAGCAATTACATGACAACTAATCACAGTGTGCTTATTCTTCCACACTGCCAGCCAGTGTCATGTTATTTCCACTTGCAAAAGGTCGGAACTGAAAGAGAATAAACTTTTAGCAGGAGTTTCAATATTTGTTGAGAGTCACTGGCGAAAGAGATCATCTTTTGTGAGACACACGGGGAAGAGTGAATGGAGAATTAGGTTCAGAAATTGAAGCTGATATGTCACTTGGTCGATGGTCTGTGCGTTCCAAAACAGGTGTGTGTGGGAGTGAGGACAGTGTACTACTAGAAGACAAAGATGGCCGGGGAACATGGAAATCAACTGGCAAATTGGTTATGCTCAGACGATTCTGGTCTTGTGCGCTGAACTTCTCCAACGAAATGCCACTGTACTGCAGATGCTCACGAGCACGTGCAAAGTTCATCTCCAATTGCTATAACATGCAATCATGAAAGAATGTAAAAAGCCCAGAAAAGTCCACTACTTAAGGAAAATTTGTGAGGGAGTAACATCAAAATCTAAAGCAAGTCCCTAAAATATTTTGTTGCAAATCATATTCAAATGCAAAGTACTTCCGGTTCTTGTTGTAACACCTTACATAACCGATCCAAAATACTGTTAGTAACTGTAAATCACTAAGTAGTTAAGACACCTAACACAGGTATGGTGAATTTTAGAATTCTAAAGGATTATATATTCTTGTTTATAATCACGTGTGCTAAGAGCATATGTGTTTATAGCTCTACTAAAATTTTGACTGCAGGGGAACTATAATTTTACACATCCAGATTTAACATTTTTCCTGATTTTGTGCACTTCTGTTTGGTCTGTACCAGATGGCCTTACAACAATTAGATTTTTAACTGATTTTACATTCCCCCACTGTACATCTTTCACAAATCTAAACACCTGTTTCAGTCCTGCCAGTGGAAAGTTAAAAAATTGTGTATTTCCAATTTTATATTTTAAAAAATTCAGGGAGACACTTCCACAGTTCTACTCAAACTGAAAGGTTTGTATTCGTAAAATGGGAATACTTTTGCACGTGAAGTTTTCGAACCTCATGCTGGAGGGCTTGGTCCATCACAGGCACGAACAACGAACACATTCTCATGCCTGCAGGTATGCTAGGCTAGCAGCAGCCATTTTAGATGGAAGCTGCTGATTAACCACAACACTAGGCACTGTATATAAATGAGACAATCCACTTAACTTCTAATCTCTTTCTGATCTAGAATATGAATAATATAAAAATACAGACAGCATTTAAAGTAACTGACAGTCAATACTATAGTACAGGTTGCAGAACATACCAGACTACACACAGAACTGGAACTACAGTCTGGAGGTTCAATGTCCACATTAAACACAACTGTGAAAAACTGTGAAGGCAAATGAAAGATGTAATACCCACTGTGGATCCTCCTCCAAGCAGAGGAATCTGTCAAAATGTACACCAACAAAGGCTTACTAGGGGCATGGTATACGGCAACCCACATTCTTCCTTACATTATATGGTTTTCGTTTTCATGATTCTGCTTTGTCCTTTCACCTTACATTTCTTTAGGTGGTCACCTCACAAGTGTAAAATTGAGGTTTTACTGTAGTTACATATTACATATTATACTATAAAATACTTTGCATTGGAGTCATGCCATTCCCTAGTTTCAAAAAATATTCCCAAACTTCAAGTTACAAAGTTTAAAACTATTATATAACACACAAAATTTAATCATTGTGCAATTAAAGACACCAGTGTTTTTCCCACATCACAAGTCTGCTCAGTTGCTCTGTTAGTACTGCTGATAAAGAGGAGTTACAAAGTAATCTGGAGCGCCATTCATGAATGAAGTCAAATTTTACAACCAATAATCAATCCATTAACACCTACAATACTGACACCTTTAGTTGAATCAAGGTAGGGACACCTATATGAAAATTATTAATTGGGTTCTAAACATATTCACCACACATCACGACTCTGAGGATCCCAAAAAATCTGTAACCAGCAACAATCAACTAACCTGTTTGCGAGGTTTCAGCTGACTCTTCCACTCCTTCAACTCACGGCTGTAAGCCTCTTCCTGTTCCTTTAGTTTCATGGTTTCATGTTCCATCAGCATTTTGCCTGCTCAACAAAATGGTTCCAGTTACCACTGTACACAGTCACTGTGAACTCCTTATACAATGCAGCTTTTAATATTGTTAGTAATCTCGTCAGCCATAAAATAAATAGAGCAAAAAATGGCTGGCTCATGCACAACACATCTACAACGTAATACAATTTGTAAGAATAGTACTATGTGGCACAGTCTGAATAAAGTAATCACAAACTCATGGAACACTCACAGCTTGGAATGCATCAAACTTCCAAATGCATTCTTTAAGATCTGTTGTGCCCCCATAGTCTTGGCACTTGCTTATTACTAATAAACACATTATGAAAAGCACAAATAATCTACACCTATTAATATAGCAAATTACACTGTTTCTCTGTATTTAATTATCCACATACAATTAAAGTTTGGAAAATAACCAGTTCATATCTGGCCAAGGCACTTAAGTAAACCAAACCCGGATTTTCATGGTTTTCCTCAGTCCATCCAGACAAATTAAGCTGTAATTGCTTCATCCATATCCCTTTCAGATCACTACTTGCTGTTATACAATCATCTGACACAAAATAGACTGTACTACTGGTAGCATCACTACGAACACATGTATAATGCTAACAGAACTGAAAGGCAGCCAAGAGTTTTACTGCAGACTTACAACAAATGTGACCCTGAAACATTAAGTGATTTTTGAGCTGGACAGATACGACCTATGGATTATGCTTTCACTTTATGTCCTTATGGCAAAAAGCACAAAATCTTCAGCCTCTGAATTACGTTAATATCAATAACAACAATAATGATGATGTAATGCCTCCCGAGATGGTACTCTGGCCTAACCGTACCCGTTACGTGAAGACACTATAATTTAAAGGGGCGCGGCTACAACGTCAGTGCTGAAGTCACTAATTTCTATGCTGCCACCAGCCAGATTTCAACCAAATTTAGACTGTCAGGAATCTGGCAAACTGCTCTACCTTACAACGAAGTAAAATACAAGATGCACTCATCTATATTACTTAGCTTATCTAACACTCCAGGGACATCAATCAGTGGTCAATTTTACGTCAATTATGTCAGGAGAATTTAGTAATTAACCCAAAATATTTAATATTAAAGTAATTATAAAAATATACAAACAACCATAATTTACACAATCACAATGT
>Ga0123357_10000864_pt1 | contig 30882 bp, 40 predicted proteins | sample TergutEmb28metaG_FD_89873 | JGI IMG/M metagenome (GOLD analysis project Ga0123357, IMG submission 89873) | Embiratermes neotenicus P4 segment gut microbial communities from Petit-Saut dam, French Guiana - Emb289 P4 | ecosystem: Host-associated > Arthropoda: Insects > Digestive system > Gut ...
AGAGGGTGTTTTTGATTAATGCCGCGTTACTGGTTACTGAGGCTACACCGGCCCCCAATGCTTCCGCGAATCCCAGGAAAGGCACAAGGCCGCAAAAGATGACAACTACGTATTCATTCGTATTGAAAAGTTGAAAGCGGATTTTGAAAATCAACAAATAAACAGCTGCATACACCCCCAGGAAAAGAAGCGGATGCGCGATAAGCCAGAGCAAGCCCAAAGTGGAACCGGAAAACCTGACCTTAATATCGTTAAAGGCCGTCTTCCCAAGTAACGCATGATGGTTCAGGAGAAATGCAAACGGCGCATAGAGAATTTTAAGCAATGCAGGCTCCGGGGAAAATGTCGTTTAGGAATGCAATCGCGCAGGGTTTATACAGTTATGTCCTTGGCTACGTCTCTGAATTTTGACGCGCTGTCATGGTATTGTTGATGCCACAATTCCAGGCTGAGCAAGGCCCAGGTCTTTCTTGAATAATTACGCTCACAGCCGATGCTTTTATGAATTGCCTTTGCATTCATATATGGGCGATTCTTTTGCTCCATGCCTTGAAACATGTCGGACAGGAATTCGCGTAGCGGCCCTGCAAACCACGCCCGCAATGGGATTGGAAAGCCCATTTTGCTGGCGCGTTCGACTATCGCCTTGGGCAGCTTGTCACGCCCCGCCTGTATCAGAAGGTGTTTCAGCTTGCCGCCGGGAAATTTCACAATGGCGGGCACGGTCGCCGCAAATTCGACTACCTTCCGGTCAAGCAACGGAGCGCGCCCATCCAGGGCAAACGCGCCGCACGTGCGGTCATCTACCTGTAACAGGGCAGGCAGAGAACAAGTGAAATCAAAGTAGGTCATGCGGTCAAAGTAGGCTTTGGAATGTACCCCGCTGAAATTGTTGAAGACGGAGAAGAATTTTTCTCGTGCGTTTTGCATGGGCAAATCTTCCCAGGCGATTTCGCCCGTCATGTCGCTGGCGCGGTTGATCAGGCGAAAATAGCGCTCATCCAGCGAAGCGAACAGTCCCTCTCGCCACTGTTCGGCGATCATGGGTTTATAATCCGCCAGGAAGGGCATGTTCGGCAGGATCGTCTCAAACGTGACGACAAAAGAGCCGTCTTTATACGTTCCCTCCATGGCCGCTTTCAGACATTGCTCCAGATATGCCACAAGATAGCGGGCATAGCCGCCGAATATCTCATCTCCGCCTTGGCCGCCAAGCACGGTCTTGACATGCCGGGAAACAAAACGGCTCATCATGTAATGGTTGAAGCTGCCGGGTCCGGCGACAGGATGCTCCAGCGTATATATGGTATCCGCAATATGCTCCTGGAAATCATGATGGGTGAGTTCACAGGTGCAAAGTTCCAAGCCGGCTTCCTTCGCGGCCTCACGCGCATAGGCGGATTCATCGCAGTCCGGATAACCCGGGAAGGTGCCGGTAAAGGCTTTGGTCATGCCTGTTCCGGCTTCCGCCGCAAAGCGGGCTACCATGCTGGAATCAACGCCACCGGAGATATATGCGCCGAGAGTGTCCGCCCCACGAACATGCACTTTGACGGAATCTTCCAGCAACTCCTGAAGCTTGTGGATAAAGTATCTGTCCGTGTGGTCAAAATCATGTGTGAAGGTGAGACGCCAGTAGCGTTGCTCCGAAATGCGTCCATCCAGCTCAAACACCATGCTGTGCGCCGGCTGCACCTGGTTGATATGGGCAAACATGGTGTGCGCCCCAATGGTGTATTGGAAGGTAAGGTATTCCGCCAATGCTTCAGGGTTGGTGGAAACTTCAGGTACAAACGGCAGAAGCGCTTTTATTTCAGACGCCAAGTACATGCGCCCGTCCACAGAGGCATAGTAGAGCGGCTTTGCCCCAAAAATATCACGTACGGCGACAAGCCTGCGCTTTTGCCTATCATACAGTACAAATGCGAAAGCGCCTCTCAGGTAAAGCGGAGTGTCCAGGCCGTATTTCGCATAGGCAGCCAGCACAAGCTGAGCGGAAGAAATGCTGACGGAAAGCCCAAGAGTTGAAGCCAATTCTTCCGTATTAAGCAGGTTTCCGTCAAAGGCCAGCACAGAGCCGTCCGCCCCTTTTGGGGCTTCTTCTTCAATCTGCCCATTAAGTTTAACGGAGCAAAGTCCCAGTGATATGCCCGCTTCGTGCCATACCCAAGCCGCATCCGGACCTCGATGCCGCAAGAGTTTTTGCATCGCGTTCTGCGCCAGGGGGGGTATGTTGCTGCCGGGCGCCCAAACACAACTTATTGCCGCCATGTCTCTATTTCCTCAGGAGTCCGGCTTTACAGGCTTCATACGCGGCTGCGCAGGCGGGGCAGCGCAAATCCGGCCCCAGTTTTTCCCCGCAGGCGCACACCCAGCCCTGCTGCTTTGCCGGATTGCCGTAGACCAGGGCGTGATCCGGCACATCCTTGGTCACCACAGCCCCGGCCCCCACAAAGGCGAAACGGCCGATGGTCACCCCGCACACGATGGTGCAGTTGGCCCCCAGGCTGACGCCGCATTTGATCAGGGTCGGCCTGACCTCGTCCATGCGCCGGATGGCGGCGCGGGGATTAAAAACATTGGTGAACACCATGGACGGTCCGCAAAAAACCTCGTCCTCAAGGATTACACCCTTGTACACGCTGACGTTGTTCTGAATTTTGCAGCCCTTGCCGATGGTCACGTCCGGCCCGATCACCACATTCTGCCCGATGTTGCACTCCGCGCCGATTTCAGTGCGGGACAGAATATGGCTGAAGTGCCAGATCTTGGTACCGGCGCCGACCTGCACCCCTTCATCCACAAAGGACGAAGGGTGGACGAAAAAATCCGCGCTCACCCTACAGCCTCCTTGAGCGCACGGCTGACAGCGATCACGTCAGCCTCCGTCATGTACGGATGGAAGGGCAGAGCCAGAATATCGCGGGACGCGGCAAGGGAAACCGGCATGCTGTCGGGCGCGTAGCCCAAGTCCTTGAATGCCGCCAGCATGTGCATGGGCGTTGGGTAGTAAATGTTGGTGGGGATGCCTCGTTCTTTGAGGCGGGCAGCCACGGCGTCGCGCCTGCCGTCCGCTACAAGTATGCAGTACTGCGCCCAGACACTGAGATTGCCGTCAGCGATGCGCGGTGGCGTGATGCCGGGGATGGCGGCCAGTTCTTCCGTATATGCGCGGGCGATCTGTTGCCGCATTTGGATCTCTTCGGAAAAAATCGCAAGCTTTGCCAGCAGGATCGCGGCTTGCAAGGTGTCCAGACGCCCGTTCAGGCCGATGCGCACATTGTCGTACTTGTCGCTGCCCTTGCCGTGCGCCCGGATGGATCGCAGCACCTCCGCCAGCGCGTCATCTTCGGTGAAAATCGCGCCGCCGTCGCCATAACAGCCCAAAGGCTTGGCCGGGAAAAAGCTGGTGGCCGCCGCATGGCAGCCCAGAGCGCAACTTTTTTGGCCCCGGTATTCCGCGCCAAAGGATTGAGCCGCGTCTTCCAGCACGAGCAGACCATGTTCCGCCGCGATGGGAAGCAGGGCGCCATACTCCGCAGCCTGGCCGAACAGATTCACGGGAATGACGGCTCCGGCCCGCAGTTGACGATCCCGCGCGCCCGCAGGCAGGGGATAGATGGAAGCGTCCCGCGCCTGCACGGCTTTGATGGCCTTGGCCAGCGCGGCCGGGCTCATATTGAAAGTAAGCGGGTCAATATCCGTCATGATGAGCGTTGCTCCGAGCAGAGCGGGCGTCTCGCCGGTGGCGAAGAAGGTGAATGGGGGCACGAAAACCGCGTCCCCCGGCCCGATGTCCCAAGCCATGAGGATCATAAGCAGAGCGTCGGTGCCCGAGGCGCAGCTCACGCAATGCCTGGCCCCGGTAAACCCGGCCAGCCGTTTTTCCAGCTCAAGAACCTCCGGCCCCAGAATATAGTTGCCGTGATCCAGCACACTCTTGATGCGGCGTTCAAGATCGGATCGGATGCGCCGCTGCTGGGCCGCTAAATCAATAAATTGCACCTATTCCTTCCTTTTCAATAACTTTTTGCGGTGAGACTGCAATGCATTTTCCGTAAGGCCCGGTGGACACTCGTGTGGGAAGCCTTTGGAACTATCTGTAATTCAACAATTTTTGTCGCAAGTAAGCGCACTGACCACCTCAGGTAGCCTTTGGGAGGCTCGGAACACGCCAATGCAACGACATGCGCGTCAAAAGCTCCATCATATTGCACTGTTCGCGGCGGCCTCTCTCTTTGTGTCCTTTCAAATGCGTTTGGGAGTCCGTCCATAACAACGCGTTTTTTAAGGTTGTTAATTGTCCCTTTGCTTATCCCGAGAACCTCGGAAATTTTGTGTACAGGCCATGCCGCTCCATGTTCGCCGATGTCGCATAATAAGAGCGCTCGAACCTGCAACACCTTTGAGACGTTATGCTTGTCCTTACGCGAAATCTCCGCCAACCACGCCCGCTCATCAGGGTTCAGCATAACTGCATATTTCGTTCGCATGCCGCCTCATCAATATTGCAGGGGCAACGACACGGTTCTGCCGTCCCTGGCCGAAATATAGGCTGCGATGAGCACTTCCAAGGACTTCAAACCTTCACGGCCGTCCGTCTCCGGTTCCGCCTCCCCCCGCAGAACGTCCACGACATTCCTGAAGTACAGGGGATGCCCGAAGCCATAGACCGAAGTGGTTTCATAGCCGGCTTCCCGAACCTGGGCATCGTAGTCCCTGGGTTCGGCGAACTCCCAAAGCTGGATGTCGTTCACCGCCACGCCGCCTACACGGGCCGTGCCCTTTTCGCCCAGGATGGTGATGGAACCCTCAAGGTTTTTGGGCCAGGCGAGCATGGTCACGGACATGGAGCCGAGCGCTCCGTTACGCCAGCGCACATTGAGCACACCGGAATCCTCCACCTCGATGTCGCGGGCCAAGGTGCCGGTCATGGCCTGCACGTCGGCGATGGGGCCGATAAGCCATTCCAGCAGATCCACATAGTGGCTGGCCTGGTTCATGAAGGCGCCGCCGTCCATTTCCCAGGTGCCGCGCCAGGACGCGGAGTCGTAATATTCCTGCGGCCGGGTCCAGAAGACGTTGAGGTGCACCATGTGGATCCGGCCGAAGCGTTTTTCCGCGATTGCCCGCTTGAGCAGTTGCAGGGTGGCGTTGCGCCGGTTCTGCTTGATGACGAACAGGTGTACGCCGGCTTCGTCGCAGGCCCGTACCATGTCCAGGCCGTCCTGCCAGCGGGTGGCCATGGGCTTTTCCGTCATGACGTGCCTGCCGTATCTGGCCGCCAGGATGGTCTGTTGGGAGTGCAGGCCGGAGGGGGTACAGAGGGAAACGAGATCGCAGTCGCCCTCGCGCAGCAGATCTTCATAACGGCTGTAGCCGGGCGCCTTGTGTTCGGAGGCATGGCGCTTCAGCCGTTCGGCATCCACATCGCACACTGCCGCCAGTTCAAAATCCCCGGCATGTTGGGCGATGGCCGCGAAATGGTTTTTGGCGATGCGTCCGCAACCGATAACGGCGATGCGGATTTTGCGGTCGGTGATGGGCGCCTGTGCGGGCGTCATGCGGCGGCCTCCTGTATGTCTGAAAAAAGATCCTGAATAACTGCATCCCAGGATCGCACTTCCCCGGCGCAAGCCGGGGCTTTGCCATGGGCCAGAGCGTCGCGCACAGCCTGGTTGATGGATTGACTGTCTCCCGGCGTATAATAAAAAACGCCTTTGCGTTGCATTTGAATGAAATCAGGAGATATTATCGGTAATCCGCAATACCTGTATTGCTGTATTTTCAGACTGTCAGTCAGCGAGGCGGAGTATCCTCCGCGAAAAGTGCGCGTCCCTAACCCGATGTCAGCGAATTTGATGTAGGGGATCGTCGCCGGGAAGGGCATCTCTCCATAACAATGGAGATTCTTTGCGGAAAACGCGCGAGGTAGCGGTCCGATGACATGAAAATTCACATCTTGATTTGCGAGAACAGCGTTGTAGAGGAAATCAACATCCAGATAGCCTGTACCGACGAATATGGCATTGTTTCCAGTACGGTATGGGGAAACAGCACAGGCGTCATAGGCCTGTGTGTCCAGGCCGTGGTGATGCAGACGCAAGGTGGGCAGGCCGGGGAAAAGATCCAGCATCCAGGAACAGGGCACGCTCACGCCGTCGAAATCCGGCGCGATTTCCTGCTCCAATTCCACCAGCCTGGGATGGGTCGAGCCCAGGATGCGCACATCATCGGAAACGCGGTAGATCATCCGCGCCGTCGGGTTTTCCCGCTGGAAACGCCTGAACAGGAACAGGCCGGACATGCTCTCAAACACAAAGATGTCCGTTTCTTTCACCAAGGGCAGCAGGCGGCCCAGGTCGCCCTCTCCATACTGGTCCATGAAGGGCCGGGTGAGCCGATCCAGCCCCGGCAACACCAAAGTATGGGGATGCCAGGGGGTGAAATGCACGTATGAGATAAAGCCCGGCCTGATTTCCACCGGCTGGTTGCAGTTGGCCCTGATGCCGGGGATTTTCGTCCGATAGTCACGGCGCAGGTACGAAAGCAGGCTGTACCCGGCGGTGACGAAATTGACCCTGTGTCCCAGGCGATGCGCGGCATCCGCAAGATTGTGGAATCCGGCCCTCCGGAGGGAAGGATAATAATGCCCTGTAACAAATGTCACCGTGCAAAATTTGGATTGTATGCCATGCATAGCCACTGAGAGTATCCTGCCATGATATTTTGGAGTTTAGAACGCCGACACGGCTGATTGCCGCGTTGTCGTCCCGCGCTTCCATAGGAGTGGCAATATATTAGCATGGCAATATCTTGTCAATATGCTCCAGCCGCTCTTAAGGCTATTCTTAAAATATCATGAAGGTTATCCCCAATCTGCCGATGGTTTTTGCGGGATTTCTCTTGGAATGCCGCAAAAAACACAATTTTTCGAAGAGAAAATTGGCTGCGCACATCGGTTGTGCGCGTTCACACATCGCTTTTTTGGAGGACGGCACACATCTCCCGACCATCAACACCTTCATGTTGCTGGCTGAGGCATTCCAGATGACGCCCGCCGCATTCCATGCCGAACTGGACGCTCGCTTGCAGTCGTTCAATGAGGAGGCCCTTGCACAAAGGCCGTGAGGCTGTGGACTTTTGCCTGCCGATGTTGCAAAAAAGGAAAAACCTTGATGCCATCAGGAGGAAAGGCATGTCTGCTCCCGAGCCTGCTGTGATAACACTGGATGAACTTACCGAACGCAAGCGTCCCCTTGCTGTCATCGGCCTTGGCTATGTGGGTCTGCCCCTTGCCGTGGCCTTTGCCGGGCATTGCGACGTCATCGGCTTTGACAGCAATACGGCGCGGATTGAAGAGCTGCGCGCCGGACGCGACCACACCCGCGAAGTGGAGGCCGCCGTCCTGCGTGACGCAAACATCCGCTATACCCATGACCCTGGAGATCTTGCCGAAGCCGGGGTCATCATTGTCGCCGTGCCCACGCCCATCGACTCGCATCGCAATCCGGATCTGCGTCCTGTGCTCGGCGCCAGCGCCACAGTAGGGCGCCATATGTCCAAGGGTTGCGTGGTGGTGTTTGAGTCCACGGTCTACCCAGGCCTGACGGAAGAAATCTGCTTGCCCATCCTGGAAAAGGAATCCGGCCTGCAACTCGGGCGGGACTTTGCGCTGGGGTATTCGCCCGAGCGCATCAATCCCGGGGACAAAACCCATACCCTGGCGACCATCGTCAAAATCGTGGCCGGATCCGACGCGGCCGGCGCCGACCTGCTGGCCGGGCTGTACGGGCTGGTGGTCAAGGCGGGCATCCACAAGGCTTCCAGCATCCGCGCGGCCGAGGCGGCCAAGGTCATTGAGAATACCCAGCGTGACCTGAACATCGCCTTGATGAACGAGTTCGCCATTATCTTCCAGCGCATGGGCATCGACACGCTGGACGTGCTGGAGGCTGCGGGCACCAAATGGAACTTTCTACCTTTCCGTCCCGGGCTTGTCGGCGGACACTGCATAGGCGTCGATCCCTATTACCTCACCTTCAAAGCCGAGGCGCTCGGCTATCATCCGCAAGTCATTCTGGCAGGCAGGCGCATCAACGACGGCATGGGCAAATACCTGGCGGAAACGGCGGTCAAACAGCTCATCCGCATGGGTGTGCGCGTCGGGACGGCCAAAGTGGGCATTTTAGGTTTCACCTTCAAGGAAGATGTGCCGGATCTGCGCAACACCCGAGTCATCGACGTGGTGCGCGAGCTTGAGGAATACGGCGTCAGCGTTGTGGTGCATGATCCGGAGGCCGCGCCCGAAGAGGCGCTCCACGAATACGGCCAAAAACTCTCCCCTCTGGAAGAACTGACCGATCTGGACGCCCTTATTCTGGCCGTGCCCCACAAGGCATACCGTTCCCTGACCCCGGCCGGTCTGCGCGCCCGCTTTGCCAAGCCGGAGCGCGCCCTGCTCATGGACGTCAAAGGCTTCTTCGAGCGCGAAGCCATGGCGGAAGCGGGCATGACCCTTTGGCGAATGTAGGCTTTTTGGCATGCAGCTTCTCTGCGCGGTGGCGACGCCGCAGGAATTTCAGGCTCTCTTTCCCCGCTGGAACGGTATGCCCGCCGAACACCGCCTGCTGCCCATAGGCCCCGGTTTGGCGGCCTGCATCACCGGCGTCGGCCCCATCAACGCGGGCATTGCCTTGGGGAGTATCTTGGCCTTGCGCCACGAGATCACAGGAGTGCTCAATCTCGGCCTTGCGGGCACGTTCGATCCGGTCCGCGCGCCCTTGGGATCCTGCACACTGGTCACGGAAGAAATCTGGCCCGAATACGGCCTGCTCGGCGATGACGGGATTGACGCGCCAGGTCTGGGCTTCGCCCAATGGGAACACGATGGTCTGCGCATCGTTGACCGTTTGCCCCTGCACACGGACTTGACGGATTTCGGCCTGCCGCAACCCGCAGACCTCATCCCCGGCCCTTCCCTGACCGTCGCGGGCGTGAGCGCCGGCGCGCAACGCCCGGACATGCTGGCGCAACGCTACCGTCCCTTGAGCGAGAACATGGAAGGCTTTGCCGTGGCCCTGGCCTGCGCGCGACAACAGATCCCCTGTGTGGAACTGCGCACCCTTTCCAACAAAGTCGGTTCCCGCGCCGGGCAAGACCGCGCCTTTCCCTTAGCGCTTGCGAAACTCGGCGCATTAGGGCAAAACTTGTTCGGCAATAGCTGAAACATTATGAGCACAGCATTACACACCCGTCTTGCCGCTGAACTGCCTGCCATATCCCACGCGCTCGATCAGGCTGTCAGCGCCCTGCCCGCAAGCGCGCAAACCCTCGTCCGGCATATTCTGAAGGCGGGCGGCAAACGTCTGCGTCCTTTTCTTACCGTGCTGTTCGCGCGGCTTTGGGGATACAGGGACAACGATATTTATTCTCTGGCGGCCTCCATGGAAATGCTGCACGCCGCCACCCTGCTGCACGACGATGTGCTGGATGAGGCCGTCACCCGGCGCGGCAAGCCTGCGGCACATATGCTTTTCGGCGTGGTTCCCGCCATTCTGGCCGGCGATGCCTTGCTTTCCCACGCCAGCAGGCTGGTAGCCGGGTACGGCGATTGCCGCCTGACCGTCTGTTTTGCCGAGGCCACAGCACGCACCGCAGCCGGGGAAATTCAGGAAATCGACTGCCAGCGCCGCGTGGATCAGCCGCCTGAAGTGTATGACGAAATCATCACCAACAAGACCGCCTGGCTGATACGCGCCTCCTGCGAAACAGGCGCCTTGCGGGCCGGAGCGGATCAGCGCGGGCTGGATCTGACGGCGCAATATGGTTTGCAGCTCGGCATGGCTTTCCAGTTGGTGGATGATGCGCTGGACTTCGCTCCGCCGGAAAAAACCGGCAAACCCTCCTGCGGCGATCTGCGCGAGGGCAAACTGACGCCGCCGCTCAGGCTGTACCGTGAACATCTCGCCCCGGCAGAACGCGCCGCCTTTGATGCGGCCTTCTGCGCAGGCAGCTTGGATGACGCCGCCGTCCAGGCTATCGGCGCCCGTATCCGGGAGCTTGGATTTGACGCCAGGAGCAGGCAGCTTGCGGATGCGCATCTTGAAAAAGCCCGCGTTGCGCTCAACGGCCTGCCGGACGCTCCGGAACATGCCATGCTTGAATGCATGATCGCCTATGTGCGGGACAGGGAGATATGATATGCAACGCATGGAACTGGGGCTGCATCCGCACCTGGACGACGCGATCGGCCGCAAGACGGCTCTGGCTCTCGAACGCGCCTTGGGCATCCGTGTGCGCGCCCTGCGCCAGGTGAAGGCGCTCACCCTGGACGGTTTTGACCGCAACCAAGCCCGGCAGTTATTGAGCGAAGGCGTACTCCATGACTCCGTCATACAGGCGGCCTCTCTGGAACCTTTGCCCCAGGCCCCCTTTACGGCGGACTGGCTTATCGAAATAAGCTTCCGCCCCGGCGTGACCGACAACGAGGGGCGCACCGCCCGCGATGCCGCCGCGTTATTCCTGCGTCTGCCCAAAGAAAGCTGCGCCATCTACACCTCTGTCCAATACCGCATCCAACACGATCCCGAAAACCCGTTGACGCGGCGGGATGTGGAGAGTCTGGCCCGTGATCTGCTCTGCAACGAACTCATTCAGCGTTTTGCCGTAAAAAGCCGTGAAGAATGGCTGGCCGAACCCGGTTTCCCGGCTCGGGCCGCCAAAGTGACGGGCACGGCTTCGGACGAGGTGGCGACCATTCCTCTCTCGCAGATGGATGACGCGGCGCTGATGGCTTTGAGCCGCGAAAACACGCTGGCCCTGAATCTGGAAGAAATGTACGCCATCAGGGAGCGCTATGCGCGGCCCGATCTGCGGGACGAACGCGTCCGATGCGGCCTGCCTGCGGATCCCACGGACGCGGAGATGGAAATGCTGGCCCAAACTTGGTCGGAACACTGCAAACACAAAATTTTCGCCGCGCGCATCGCGTATGAAAACCGGGAGACCGGCCTTAAAGAAGACATCGACAGTCTGTACAAAAGCTGCATTCAGGACGCCACGGCCGCCATCCGCACACGCTTGGGCGAACGCGACTTCTGCCGCTCGGTCTTCAAGGACAACGCCGGGGTCATCGCCTTTAACGACGAAGCGGACCTGTGCATCAAGGTGGAAACCCACAACAGCCCTTCCGCGCTTGACCCCTACGGCGGCGCGTTGACCGGCATCGTGGGCGTGAACCGCGATCCCATGGGCACGGGCCTGGGGGCGGAACTGGTGTGCAACACCAACGTCTTCTGCTTTGCCTCCCCCTTTCATGATGCGGAGCTGCCCCCGCGCCTGTTGCATCCCCGGCGGGTTCTGGAGGGCGTACGCGAGGGCGTGGAGCACGGCGGCAACAAATCCGGCATCCCGACCGTGAACGGCTCACTGGTCTTTGACGAGCGTTTTTTGGGCAAACCCCTCGTGTTTTGCGGCACCGCAGGCATTCTACCCCGCGAGATCCACGGACGTGAGGGCTGGCGGAAAAAGGCCGAAGCGGGCGATCATATCGTGATGGCCGGCGGCCGCATCGGCAAAGACGGCATCCACGGCGCGACCTTCTCCTCAGAGGAGTTGCATCAGGAATCGCCCGCCACAGCCGTGCAGATCGGCGACCCCATCACCCAGCGCAAGATGTACGACTTCATCCTGTGCGCCCGGGATCTCGGCCTGTATACCGCCATCACCGACAACGGCGCCGGCGGGCTGTCCTCCTCCGTGGGCGAGATGTGTACGGACAGCGGCGGCGCGCGCCTGGATCTGGCAAAGGCGCCGCTGAAATATGACGGTCTGCGCCCTTGGGAAATCCTGCTCTCCGAAGCCCAGGAACGCATGACTCTGGCCGTCCCTCCAAAACATCTGCCGCGATTTCTTGATCTGGCGGCGGAAATGGATGTGGAGGCGACGGCGCTCGGCATCTTCACCGATTCCGGCTTTTTCGAAGCCTTTTATAAGGACAAACCCGTGGTCCGCCTGCCCCTGGACTTTTTGCACAAGGGCGTACCCCAGTATAGGCTGAACGCCCGCTGGGACATGCCCGCCCCACAGGCCGACGCGGGATTCGATCTGCCCGCCGGAGAACAGGGGGGGTTCCTGAAACGCATGCTCGGGCGTTTAAACATCTGCAGCAAGGAATACATCATCCGGCAGTACGACCATGAGGTGCGCGGCGGCAGCGTGATCAAGCCCCTCATGGGCGTGAATCGCGACGGGCCTTCGGACGCGGCGGTACTGCGCCCGCGGCTCAGTTCGGAAAACGGGCTGGTCATCGGGCACGGCATCTGCCCCAAGTTCAGCGATTACGACACGTATTGGATGGCGGCCAACGCCATCGACGAAGCCATCCGCAACGCGGTGGCCACCGGCGGCGACCCCGACTGCATGGCCGGGGTGGACAATTTTTGCTGGTGCGACCCGGTGGAATCCGAAAAAACACCTGACGGACGGCATAAACTCGCCCAACTCGTCCGGGCCTGCAAGGCGTTGCGCCATTTCTGCCTGGCCTACGGCGTACCCTGCGTCTCCGGCAAAGATTCCATGAAAAACGACTACACCGGCGGCGGCCGCAAAATCTCCATTCCGCCCACGCTGCTCTTCAGCGTCCTGGGGGTCATGGGCGACGTCAAGCTTGCCGTGTCCAGCGATTTCAAGCGGGCCGGAGAGGCAGTCTATCTCCTCGGCGCTGCCTGGCGTGAACTGGGCGGCAGCGAGGCGGCAAGCGAACTGGGCTTTGCCGGAGGGCGCGTGCCCCATGTGGACGCGCAAAGCGCGCTGGCCCGGTACCGTACCTTGCACCGCTGCATGCGGCAGCGCATGATCACCGCCTGCCATGATCTTTCCGATGGGGGCCTGGGCGTTGCCATCGCGGAGATGTGCCTGGCCGGCCGCCAGGGTGCGGACATCAGCCTTGATGCCGTGCCCGCGCTGGAAGCCATGAGTCCGGCAGAACTGCTCTATTCGGAATCCGCGAGCCGCCTGCTGGTTTCCGTGCGGGGGGACATGACAGAAGACTTTGAAGAATCCTTCCGGGGCCAGATCTGCGCCCGCATCGGGCGGACAACGGATGACGCTGTCCTGCGCATTGAACACGCGGGCCGGGAACTGCTGCGGGAAAATGTGGAAGAACTCGCAAAAGCCTTTAAAGCGACCCTGGATTGGTAGTCTCCCCAAGAAGAGCTTCCTCAGCTTCGTCTTCCGCAACAGGCGCTTCAGCATCGCCCTCCGCAGGGAGGGGTTCCACATCAAGCGTTACGGGCATTGCAGGCGCCGGAGCAACTGCGGGGGCTTCTGTTTTGACAGCCTCGACAGATCCTCTGCCGGGCTTTTTCTCCTTCGCGGGGGGAGGCTTCTCGCCCGGCTTGCGGGTGAGTTCAATAAGCGCCAAGGGCGCGTTGTCGCCCCGGCGCGGTTCAGCCAGCTTCACCACGCGGGTGTAGCCGCCGGGCACACCGGCAAAAAGGGGGCCGATTTCATCAAACAGGCGCTTGACCAGAGCATGGTTGCCAAGCACACGGTATGCCTGACGGCGCGCGTGCAGATCATTACGCAGGGCCAGGGTTATAAGCGGCTCAACCACGCCGCGCAGTTCCTTCGCCTTGGTCTCGGTGGTGCGTATCCTGCCATGGCTCAGAAGCGCTTTGGCCAGATTGCGGAGCAAGGCCTTGCGATGGGACGGCGTCCGGGAAAATTTTTTGCCGGCGTTGCTATGCCTCATAATGCTGCTTCCTCTTCCAGTCTTGGTATTTCTTGTCAAAGCCGTCGAGCTTCATGCCGAAATCAAGGCCCATCTCCATGAGCACACGCTTTATCTCGTCCAAAGACTTGCGGCCGAAATTCTTGGTCTTGAGCATCTCCGCTTCGGAACGCTGCACCAGTTCGCCTACCAACGAAATGTTGGCGCTACGCAGACAGTTGGTGGCGCGCACCGAAAGTTCCAACTCGTCAATTCCCTTGTACAGGGATTCGTTGACTTCGCCTTGGCCGGCGCCGTTTGAGGAGGCGTCGCCCGCGATGCGTTCATCAAAATTGATGAACACGGAAATCTGATCTTTGATGATCTTCGCGCTGTACGCGATGGCGTCTTCGGGCGTAACGGAGCCGTCCGTCCACACTTCCAGAATCAGTTTATCGTAGTTCGTCATCTGTCCGACGCGCGCCTGCTCTACCACATAGGCAACCTTGCGCACGGGGGAGAAGCTGGCGTCGAGATTGATCAGGCCGATCTCGTCGGAGAGACCCTCGTGCATTTCAGCGGGCACATAGCCTTTGCCCATGCGAGCTTCCAACACTATGTGCAAGGGCACGTCACGGGTAAGCGTGGCGATATGCTGATCAGGATTCAACACTTCCACATGCTGGTTTGTCTTAATGTTGGCGGCAGTGACCGCGCCGCTCTTGTTCGCGGCAAGGGTCAAACTTTGTGGAGTTTCGGCGTTCATGACCAAACGGACCTGCTTGAGGTTGAGCATCACGTCGGTAATATCTTCCAGCACACCGGGAATGGTGGTGAACTCGTGCTGCACACCTTCCATCTTGGCGGACACAAAGGCTGCCCCCTGCAAAGAAGAAAGCAGAACACGGCGCATGGCATTGCCGATGGTGGTGCCGTAACCGCGTTCCAGAGGTTCGCACACGAACTTCCCGTACATGGCGTCGCCGGCATCGCTGTCGCGCCTGATTTGTTCGGGCTTGACCAGTTCTGACCAGTTGCGCGTATTGATAAGGCGTTCACCTTGTTTCGTAAGCATGGGCACTCCTGTTTATTTGGAGTACAACTCCACGATCAAGTGTTCGTTGATCGGGAACTGGATATCATCTCGTTGCGGCAAAGCTTTCACAGCGCCTTTGAAGGCGGCGGCATCGACCTCAAGCCAGACGGGGCAGCCTCGGCGGGCGATGGCCTCCCGCGCTTCAGCGAGCACGGGGATTTTACGGTTCTTTTCAGGCACCGCCACTTCATCGCCTACGCGCACCTGCAGCGAGGGAATGGTGACTTTATGCCCGTTCAGGGTAAAAATGCCGTGGCGGACCATCTGGCGGGCCTGATTGCGGGAGTTCGCAAAACCCAGGCGGTAAACCACGTTATCCAGGCGGCGCTCAAGGTAGGAGAGCAAAATGGCGCCGGTAACGCCTCTGGCCTTGTCGGCCTTCACGAAATACCCGTGAAACTGTGTTTCGAGCACACCATACACGCGCCGCACTTTTTGTTTTTCACGCAGTTGCACGGCGTAATCGCTCGTTTTCTTGCGCGCGCGGCCATGCTGGCCGGGAGCGTAAGGACGGCGGTCATAGGCGCATTTATCGGTAAAGCAGCGGTCGCCTTTCAAAAAAAGCTTGGCGCCTTCGCGGCGGCACATACGGCACTTGGCTTCGGTGTATTTGGCCATAAGGTCCTCTCGAAATTAGACGCGGCGGCGCTTGGGCGGACGGCAGCCATTATGGGGAATGGGCGTCAGATCGCGAATAAAGGCAACCTTGAAACCCACCGAGTTCACGGCGCGCATGGCGGCTTCACGGCCAGTGCCGGGGCCCGTGACATAGATGCCCACAGTACGCATGCCGTTTTCCTGCGCTCTGCGCGCGGCCTGTTCGGCTGCGACCTGCGCCGCGAAGGGCGTGGACTTGCGCGAGCCCTTAAAACCGCTCTGCCCCGCCGAAGCCCAACTGATCGCGTTGCCGCGGGTATCGGTAAAGGTGATGATGGTATTGTTGAACGAAGCCTGGATATGCACAAGGCCCACAGGGACGTTCTTTTTTTCCTTCTTCTTGGCGACACGCTTTGGTCTGGCCATGTTCCGCTTCCTTCGTTATTTCTTTTTGCCCACAGCGCCGCGGCGCGGTCCCTTACGGGTACGCGCGTTGGTATGGGTACGCTGCCCGCGCGCGGGCAAACCGCGACGATGGCGCAAGCCGCGATAGCAGCCTATGTCCATGAGACGCTTGATATTGGCTCCAAGTTCACGGCGCAGATCGCCTTCCACCTTGTAGTGCTGCTCAAGCTCCTTACGGATTTCATTGACTTCGTCAGCGGACAAATCGTCAATGCTCCGCGTCCAATTCACGCCGGTGGTATCAAGTATTTTCAGAGCCGTCGCACGGCCGATGCCGAAAATGTAGGTCAGCGCAATATCCGCGCGCTTGCCGCGCGGCAGTTCAACACCCGCAATTCTAGCCACGTTATGCTCCCGCTAGCCCTGGCGCTGCTTGTGCCGGGGGTTTTCGCAGATAACCCTCAAAACGCCCCTGCGCCGGATCACCTTGCACTTGGGGCACATTTTCTTGACGGACGGCCTGACTTTCATAACTCACTCCACATGCTGCCCCGCCCTTATGCCGCGACGGACAAGGCAGGAACAGATTTATTTACCCGTGTAACAACACGTTGTCAATGATTACTTCCTGTAACAAAGAATCTGGTCGGGCCACGGTCCGAAATACTGAGTATTTCCGGGTCTCTTGTCGTGATGAGCACACTGTGCTCGAAATGCGCGGCAAGCTTTCTGTCCCTGGTTACGGCCGTCCATTTGTCTTCCAGGATCTCGACATCGCAGGCGCCTTCCGTAACCATGGGCTCAATGGCCACCACCATCCCCGCTTTCAGCGGCATCCCGCGCATCTTGGGCCTGAAGTTGGGCACTTCCGGTTTTTCATGCATAGCCCGGCCTATGCCGTGCCCGATGAACGACCTGACGACGTTGAAACCCGCCGCTTCCACGCATGCCTGCACCGCCGCGCCGATTTCATACACCTCAACACCTTGCCGGGCCTTTTCAATGCCGGCGTACAGCGATGCTTCGGTCACCCGCATGATGCGCTCGGCATTGTCGCTGACCCTGCCGACCGGATAGGTGCGCGCCGCATCGCCGTAAAAACCGTCGTAAATAACCCCCATGTCAAAACTCACAATATCCCCTTCCCGCAGCAGCCGCTCCGAAGGAAACCCATGCACTATCTGTTCGTTCACCGAACAGCAGAGCACGAAGGGATAGCCGCGATAGCCCAGAAAGGCGGGCCGTACCGTAAATTTTTCACACAACGCGCGCGAAAGCTCCTCGAAATGCAGGGTCGGCACACCCGGCGCCACGGCATCGCCCAAGGCGTCGAGAATAGTAGCGACGATGCGGTTCGCCTCCCGCATGCAGGCGATCTCCCGATCGTTCTTGATAAATGCCCCACGGTAACTTTTCATGCTGCCCGGCAGTCACGCGAAACACGGCAGCGCTACCTGCCGCGTGAACGTTGCTGTTTCTGCATCAGCCCTTCATACTGGCGCGAAATCAAATGGGATTCGACCTGAGACATGAAATCCATGGCCACGCCCACCAGAATGAGCAGGCTTGTGCCGCCGAAATAAAACGGCACGTTAAAGTTCGAAATCAACAGCATGGGCAATACGGAAACCAAGGAAATATACACAGCGCCCGAAAGCGTAAGACGTGACAACACCGTGTCCACATATTCCTGCGTCCTCTCGCCCGGACGAATGCCTGGGATGAAGCCGCCGCTCTTCTTCAGATTTTCCGCTATATCTTTGGGATCAAAGATGATGGCCGTATAAAAGTAGCAGAAGAAGAAAATCAGCGAAATAAAGATAATATTATAGACAAGGGATGCGGGCTGGAAAAACGAGGCCGCGCGCTGTATCCACTCGTTGGCCGAAACCTGGCCGATAGTCGCCGGGAAAAGCAGGATGCTTGAGGCGAAAATGGGGGGAATAACCCCGGCGGTGTTCAAACGCAAAGGCAGGTGGGTCGTCTGCCCGCCGTACATTTTCCGCCCTACCTGCCGTTTGGCGTACTGGATGGGGATACGCCTCTGGGAGCGCTCCACGAACACAATGCCCACCATGACCGCAGCCATGAAAAGCACAATCGCGCCGGCCACGAACACGCTCATGTCGCCTGCCGAGATAAGCTGGCCGGACTGCATGATGGCCCGGGGCGTACCCACGACAATCCCTGAAAAGATGATCAGCGAGATGCCGTTGCCGATGCCTTTTTCGGTAATCTGTTCGCCAAGCCACATGATAAGCACCGTGCCCGCCGTAAAGGTGAGCATGGTCATAAGGCGGAAATGCCAGCCCGCAGCCAGCACAACAGGCGCGCCCGCCGGACTTTGCATGCCTTCCAGGCCCATTGCGATGCCCATGCCCTGGATCAGCGTAATCAACACGGTAAGATACCGGGTATACTGGGTAAGCTTACGTCTGCCCGCCTGACCCTCTTCCTTGGCCATGCGTTTGATCTCCGGGCTGATCACCTGCACGAGCTGCATGATAATGGAGGCCGAAATATACGGCATGATCCCCAGCGCGAACACCGATACGTTGGAAAGACCGCCCCCGGAAAACATGTCGAAGAGGCCGAACAAGGTGCTCGACATGCTGTCGAAAAAGTGTTTCAGCGCTGCGGCGTCCACGCCGGGAACCGGGATATGCACCCCTGCCCGGTAACAGCAGAGGAGCAAAAAAGTCCACGCCAGCTTGCGCAGCAGTTCAGGCTGGCCCGCCACAGTCGTCATCGCCCCAGGAGCCATGTTGCATCCATCCTGTGGTTTGCCGGAAAGCTATTCCGCTGAAGCGGCGGCAGCTTCCAGCGCCCTGGCCTGACCGCCGGCCTGCCGGATTTTTTCCGCAGCCGACCTGCTGAAACTATGGGCTTCCACAGTTACGGCAGCGGCAAGTTCGCCCTGTCCCAGGATTTTCACCGGCGCTCCCGGCCGGGCAAGGCCGCGGGCATAGATGTCGTCCAGGCTGATGGCGGCGGCGCCTGCAAAAACGGCCAGCAGGCGGCCAAGGTTGATGACCTCGTAACGGGCCTTGAAGAGCGCATTCGTAAAGCCCCGTTTGGGCAGCCTGCGCTGCAAGGGCATCTGGCCGCCTTCAAAACCGGCGGGCACACCGCCGCCGGAGCGGGCATTCTGGCCTTTGTGCCCCTTGCCCGCCGTGCCGCCGAGCCCGGAACCGGCGCCGCGTCCCACGCGTTTTCTCGCCGAGCGTTCCCCGGGAAATGGATAAAGATCGTGCAGTTGCATTATTCACTCACCTCAACGAGATGCGAAACTTTCGCCAGCATGCCGCGAATCGCGGGGCTATCCTCAAACGTCTTTTCCTTGCCGCAACGCGTCAGGCCCAGAGCGTCCAGATTTTTCTTCTGCGTGGGCTTACGGGCGATGCGGCTCCGGACGAGCTTCACCTTGATCTGCGCCATGACTATTTCCTCGAGGCTTCGAGCTGTTTGCCGCGCAATTCGGAGACCTGCTCCGCGCTGCGCAGAGAAACCAGTCCCTGTAACGTAGCGCGCAGCACATTGTGCGGATTGTTGGTGCCGATGGCTTTGGCGAGCACATCGGTCACGCCCACGGCCTCCATGATGGCGCGCACCGCGCCGCCGGCGATGATGCCGGTGCCTTTGGAGGCGGGCTTGAGCATCACGCGTCCGGCGCCGTAGCGGCCGAGCACCTCATAGGGGAGTGTGCCGTCAAGGATGGGAACGCGCACACGGTTCTTGCGGGCGCGCTCAGCCGCCTTGCGCAGCGCTTCGGGCACTTCCTGGGCTTTGCCCAGGCCAAAGCCCACGCCGCCCTTGCCGTCGCCGACCACCACCAGGGCGCTGAAGCTGAAACGGCGGCCGCCCTTCACAACTTTGGCCACGCGGTTCAAAGCCACAACTTTTTCAATTTCGCCAAACTCGTTCTGCTGCTGTTCCATAACTTCCTCTGCTAAAATTCCAGTCCGCCTTCGCGCGCGCCGTCGGCCACGGCCTTGATGCGCCCATGATAGAGATACCCGTTGCGATCAAAGACCACCTGGAGGATCTGCTTTTCCTTGGCCAGCCGGGCGATTTCCCTGCCCACCATTGCAGCGCCGTCCTTGGTGCAATGCGCGCCTTCCCGGCTCTTGCCGAGCGTCAGGGTGGAGGCGGCGACCAGCGTTGCGCCCGCGATATCGTCCACAATCTGCGCATAAATATGCAGGTTGGAGCGATAGACCACCAGGCGGGGACGGGCGCGGCCATGGGTTTTTTTGCTGATGCGCGGCTTGCGGCGTTGTCTGGCTTCATTTTTTGCGTATTTCATGGTCGACCCCGCCTATTTCTTGCCGCCGGACTTGCCGACCTTACGGCGGATAGTCTCGGTTTCGTATTTAATGCCTTTGCCCTTGTAGGGCTCGGGCTTGCGCAGCTTGCGGATTTTGGCGGCGGTTTCGCCGACCAGTTCCTTGTCGATGCCCGAAAGCGTCAGTTTCTGACCCTCCGCAACGGCGCTGATGCCCTTGGGCAGATCCACCAGCACAGGATGGGAATAGCCCACGGACAAATCCACAATATTGCCTTTCACAGCCACTTTGTACCCCACGCCGACGACTTCCAGCGTCTTGGAGAAGCCCTTGGTCACGCCTTCCACGCAATTGGCAAGAAGCGTACGCCGCAGGCCGAACTGCGCCGCGGCAAAGCGGCTTTCTTCCAGAGGCGACAGCGTGACTTTGCCGTCCGCCAGTTCATAGCGCAACACCCGGCACACAGGCGTCGTCAGCGTGCCTTTAGGGCCTTTGACTTCCACCATGTCCTTTCCGATCGTCACTTCCACGCCGGAGGGGATGGGGATGGGCAGTTTTCCTATTCTGGACATTATAGCCCCCGCCTACCAGATTTCACACAACAGTTCACCGCCGACCTTCCCGGAGGCGGCGCTCACCCCGTCCATCACCCCGCGGGAAGTGGAAAGGATGCATATCCCAAGACCATTCTGCACGCTGGGGATGGCGTCGTGCGCCACATAGACCCGGCGGCCGGGCTTGCTTATCCTCTTCAGGCCGGAAATGACCGCCTTGCCCTTCAGGTACTTGAGGGACAGGGTGATGTTTCTTTCAGCCAGGGCCACGTCTTCGACATAGCCTTCCTGCTTGAGGATGGCGGCAAGGGATTCCTTCATCTTCGAGCGCGGCACACTCACTTCCTTTTTCAGGGCCAAGTGCGCGTTGCGGATACGCGTCAGCATATCGGCAATAGGATCAGTTACCATGTCATCTCCCGTCTACTGTGTATTTCAACCCGGCGTCCGCCGGGAAGATGTCGTTACCAACTGGACTTGCGCACACCCGGCAGTTCGCCGCGCAAGGCCATATTGCGGAAGCAGATGCGGCACAGGCCGAACCTGCGCAGATACGAACGCGAACGGCCGCACAGCGGACAGCGGTTATATCTGCGGGCTGAAAACTTGGGTTTGCGGGCGGCCTTGACTTCAAGTGAGGTGCGAGACATCAGCTTCTCCTACTTCCGAAACGGCATGCCAAGATGGTCCAGAAGGATCTTGCCTTCCTTGTCGGTCTCGGCGCTGGTTACTATGGTGATGTTCATGCCCTTGGGATTATCCACGCGATCCACGTCCAACTCGGGGAAAATGGTGTGTTCCTTGATGCCCATGGTGAAATTCCCGCGGCCGTCAAAGCCCTTGTCCGGCACACCGCGAAAATCGCGTACGCGGGGCAGGGCAAAGTTCATCAGCTTATCCAGAAAATCCCACATGCGATCCCTGCGCAGGGTGACGCGCGCGCCGATGGGCATGCCTTCGCGCAGCTTGAAGGAGGCGATGGAACGCTTGGCGCGCGTGATCACGGCCTTCTGGCCGGCAATGGCCGTCAGTTCGGCAACGGCTTCTTCCATCAGTTTATTGTTCTGACTGGCGGCGCCGAGCCCGATGTTCAGGGATACCTTCTCGATTCCGGGAATCTGCATGGAGGACGTGTAGTTGAACTCCTTTTGCAGAGCCGGAGCCACTTTCTCCCGATATATCTTTTCCAGACGCGTCATTGTGCTACCTTATTCCATGACTTCGTTGCATTTTTTGCAGAAGCGCAGCTTCTTGCCGTCCTCAGTATAGCGGTATCCCACACGGGTGGGCTTGGTGCAGGCGGCGCACACCACCATAAGATTGGACACATGGATGGGCATTTCCTTGTCCACAATGCCGCCCGGCTGCCGCCGGTACGGGTTGGCGCGCATGTGGCGCTTGACCATGTTGACCTTTTCGACCAGCACACGGTCATGTTTACGCAGCACTTTGAGCACCTTGCCCAGCTTGCCCGCGTCTTTACCGGCAATCACCATGACTTTGTCATCTTTGCGAATACGACACTTTTTCATGAAAAGCTCTCCTGAAGCGTTCTCTCACGCGCCTGCCCTAGAGGACCTCAGGCGCAAGCGATACAATCTTCATAAAGTTGCGGGCACGCAATTCGCGGGCCACCGGACCGAATATGCGGGTACCCACGGGTTCGCCTTGTTTGGAGAGCAGAACCGCGGCATTGGAATCAAACTTGATGTAGGATCCGTCCACGCGGCGCACTTCCTTGCGGGTACGCACGATAACGGCTTCCATCACATCGCCCTTCTTCACCTTGGCGTTGGGCATGGCCTCCTTCACGGAAACCATGATAATGTCGCCCACAGTGGCGTAACGGCGTTTGGAACCGCCCAGCACCTTGATGCAGGCGACCTTCTTCGCGCCGGAATTGTCCGCGACCTGGAGCGTGGATTCTACCTGGATCATCTTCCTACCCTACACGGCTTTTTGCATAACGGAAACCAGATGCCAGCGCTTATTGCGGGAGAGCGGCCTGCATTCCACAATCTTCACCGTATCGCCCATGCCGCATTCATTCTTCGGATCGTGCGCCGTGTATTTGGCGCGACGGCGGATATATTTCTTGAGCAGCGGATGCTGCACCACGGTTTCAACACGCACAACAATGGTCTTGTCGCTTTTGTCGCTGACAACGGCGCCGACAAGAGTTCTGCCTTTCAGGCTTTCTAGGGTGCTGGACATACGCTTATTCCTTTTCCTTCAGGATGGTCTCTAGCCGGGCGATGCTGCGCCGGGCGAACTTGAGGGAGGCGGTTTGCTCAAGCTGGGCCGTGGCATGCTGGAAACGCATGGTCAACAGGGCCTTGCGCTCCTCGGCAAGCCTGGCTGTCAGCTCGTCGCGGCCAAGCGCTCTCAGTTCGGTCGGCTTGCGGCTCACTGCCTGCCGTTTCTTTTTCTTGGCGATGCCCATGGTTATGCGCCCTCCTTCACCACAATGACGGTTTTCACCGGCAGCTTGTGGGCCGCGCGGGTCAAGGCTTCCTTGGCCAGATCTAAAGAAACGCCCTTGATCTCATACAAAATCCTGCCCGGGTGCACTGGCGCGCACCAGCCCACAGGCGCCCCCTTCCCGGAACCCTGACGGGTTTCAAGAGGCTTGGCCGTAACGGGATGGTAGGGAAAAATGCGGATCCACACTTTGCCGCCGCGCTTGATATGACGCATCATGGCAATACGGGCGGCTTCAATCTGCTGGCTGGTGATCCTACCGTGTTCCAGCGCTTTGAGGCCGATATCGCCAAAGGCAATGGATGCGCCCTTGGTGGCAGGCCCACGCAGACGGCCCTTTTGCCATTTGCGGAATTTGACTTTCTTGGGGGCAAGCATTAGCGTTCCACCTTTTTATCAAGAAGTTCACCCTTATAAATCCAAACCTTCACCCCAATGATGCCATAGGTAGTGCTGGCTTCGGCAAAACCGTAATCTATATCCGCACGCAGGGTCTGCAAGGGCACACGGCCATCGCGGTACCATTCGGTGCGGGCTATTTCCGCTCCGGCAAGACGCCCGGCGCAGGTGACCTTGATGCCTTCACCGCCGAACTTGCGGGCCATGGATACGGTCCGCTTCATGGCGCGGCGGAACGCCACGCGGCGCTCAAGCTGCATGGCGATGTTCTCGGCCACGAGCTGCGCTTCCACCTCGGGACGACGGATTTCATTCACTTCTATGGAAAACTCCCGTCCGAACTTCTGCCGCAAATCCGTTCTCAGCTTTTCAATTTCCACGCCCTTGCGCCCGATGACGATGCCGGGACGGGCTGTGGAAAGCACAAGACGCACCTTGCCGCCTGCACGCTCAATCTCAATGCGGGCAAGACCGGCATGGTACAGCAGTTTTTTGATGAAGGCGCGGATCTTGGCGTCCTCCCGCACGAAGGCGGGGTAGTCTTTTTTGGTAAACCAGCGGGACTGCCAGTTCTTATTGTAGCCAAGCCTGAATCCGAACGGATGTACTTTCTGACCCATAGACTATTCCTGCCCTTCTGCGAGTATGACGGTAATATGGCTCGTGCGCTTCGTAATCTTGGTGGCGCGCCCCTGGGCGCGAGGCATAAAGCGCTTCCACACGGGTCCTTCGTTCACCAACACTTCCTTCACCACCATGGCGTCCACATCAACGCCCAGCAACTGCTCAGCGTTGGAAAGCGCCGATTTCATGACATTCAGCAGGATGCCCGCCGGCTTGTTGGGCGTGAAGCGCAACACATTCAAGGCCTCCTCCACCTGCATCCCCCGGACATTCTCTGCCACCAGGCGGGTCTTGCGAGGCGAGACGCGCTGGTATTTCGCACAAGCTCTGGATTCCATAGCGCTTTCCTACTTCTTCACTTTGGACTTTTTGTCCCCGGAATGGCCGTGGAAGGTGCGGGTGGGCGAAAACTCGCCCAGCTTATGCCCTACCATGTTTTCGGTCACAAACACGGGAATGAATTTCTTGCCGTTATGCACCGCAAAGGTAAGTCCCACCATCTCGGGAACAATAGTGGAACGGCGCGACCAAGTCTTCAGCACGCGACGGTCGCTGTTGGCGATGGCGGCATCCACCTTTTTCATCAGATGGTCGTCCACAAAGGGACCTTTTTTCAACGATCTTGGCATGAGCTGCTCCTACTTCTCGTTGCGGCGCTTCACGATGAGCTTGGTAGACGATTTTTTCCTGTCGCGGGTTTTATACCCCTTGGTGGGCTTGCCCCAGGGGGTCACAGGATGACGCCCGCCGGAACTTCTGCCTTCACCGCCGCCCAAGGGGTGGTCGATGGGGTTCATGGCGACGCCGCGCACCTTGGGACGACGGCCCAGCCAACGATTGCGGCCGGCTTTGCCGAGAGAAATATTTTCATGGGTCACGTTGCCCACCTGGCCGATAGTCGCCGTACAGGCGGACAGCACTTTGCGCACTTCGCCCGAAGGCAGACGCAACAGGGCGTACTTGCCTTCCTTGGCCACAAGCTGGGCATACGCGCCCGCAGCGCGGCACATTTGGCCGCCTTTGCCGGGCGCCAGTTCCACGTTGTGGATCACCGTGCCTACGGGAATCCGCTGCATCTGCATGGCATTGCCGGGCTTGATGTCCGCGCCTTCGCCGGCGAGCAGCTTATCGCCCTGCTGCACGCCCACGGGCGCCAGGATGTAGCGTTTTTCCCCGTCCGCATAGTGCAAAAGCGCAATGCGCGCCGTGCGGTTGGGATCGTATTCGATATGCGCCACCACGGCGGGCACGCCGAGCTTGTCGCGCTTGAAGTCTATGATGCGGTACAGCCTTTTGGCCCCGCCTCCACGGCGGCGGCTGGTGACGCATCCGTGATGGTTGCGGCCGCTTTTGCGGGCGAGACCTTCGGTCAAAGACTTTTCCGGCCTGCTGCGGGTAATTTCCTCAAAGTCGGCAACCGTCTGAAAACGGCGTCCGGCCGAAGTGGGTTTGAGCGTGCGCACAGCCATTGTCTACACTCCCTCGAAGAACTCTATTTTATCGCCCCGGGCCAGCGTCACATAGGCTTTCTTGCCGCCGGACACGCGCCCGATCACACGGCCCTGGCGCCTGCGGCGCACAACGGTCCTGTTCAGCACATTGACGGCCTGCACCTTGACATCAAAGGCTTTTTCCACAGCGCGCTTGATCTCAACCTTGTTGGCCGCCGGATGCACGAAAAAGGTCACCTGCTGCGCGTCCTCCTTGAGGAGGCTGGTTTTTTCCGTAAGCAGGGGTTTGAGAAGAACCTGGGTGTAGTCCACAACGTCCCCCTACTTTGCGGCAAAGCGAGCCTGGACAGGCTCCACCGCGTCTTGCAGCAGCACAAGCTGCTTGTGTTTCAGAATGTCGTACACATTCAGCCTCTCGACGGTGGTCAGGCTGATGCCGGGAATGTTGCGGGCGCAACGCGCGAGGGTGTCCTGCACGCCGCCCGACACGATGAGCGCCTTTTTCAGACCGAGAGCACCGGCAATTTTGGCGAAAAACCTGGTTTTGGCTTCCGGCAGTTCAATGCCGTTGACCACCAGCAACGCATCGTCCGCAAGACGGCTGGACAGGGCCATTTTCATGGCCAGCGCGCGCACCTTGGCGTTTACTTTGAAGGAATAGTCCCGTGGCTGGGGACCAAAGGCAACGCCTCCGCCGCGCCAGACAGGCGAACGGTTGGAACCCGCACGGGCGCGGCCGGATCCTTTCTGGCGCCAGGGCTTCGCCCCGCCGCCCCGCACCCGGCTGCGCGTCTTGACGGCATGGGTGCCTGCGCGCTCCGCGGCAAGCTTGGCCCGCGCCACCAGATTCAGGATTTCAGGCCGCACTTCCACTTCAAAGACATCGGACGCCAAGGTCACTTCCCCCGCTTCCTGCCTGTCCTGATTGTATACTTTCACAACAGCCATTGTCGTTTCCTCTTATTTGCGCACCATCACCAGACCGTTTTTCGGCCCGGGCACACAACCTCGCAGCAGGATGACGTTGTCCTCGGGACGCACGGCCACGACCAGAAGGCTCGGCTGGGTGACGCGCTCGTTGCCCCAGTGCCCCGCCATCTTCTTGCCTTTCATAACCTTGCCCGGTTCGGTGTTGTGCCCGATGGAGCCCCCGGAACGATGCACCTTTTCGCAACCATGGGTGTCTTTCGAACCGCCGAAGTTCCAGCGGCGCATGACGCCCTGATAGCCTTTGCCGATACTCGTGCCGGTCACGCGCACGATGTCGCCCGCGGCGAAGTGTTCCACCGTCACCTTGTCGCCCACGGTCACTGCGGCGGGTGCCGCCAGCCTGACTTCACGCAGGGTACGGAACAAGCCGTCACCCGCTTTGGCAAGATGCCCCTTCATGGCCTTGCCGACATTCTTCGCTTTGGCCGCGTCAAACGCCAACTGCACGGCGTTGTAGCCCTCTTTTTCCACGGTCTTCACCTGAGTGACCGGGCAGGGCCCGGCCTGAATGACGGTAACGGGCACAGCGGAACCGTCGCTGCTGAAAATACGGGTCATCCCCAGTTTCCGGCCTAAAATTCCTAGAGTATCAGCCATGACGCCCCTCACTAAAGCTTGATTTCCACGTCCACGCCCGCAGGCAGCGAAAGCTTGCCGAGCGCGTCCACGGTCTGCTGTGTGGGTTCAAGAATATCCATAAGCCGCTTATGAATGCGCATTTCAAACTGCTCACGGGACTTTTTGTCCACATGCACCGAGCGGTTGATGGTGTATTTGTGGATATTGGTGGGCAGGGGGATGGGGCCCGCCACGCCCGCGCCCGTGTTGCGCGCCGTATCTACGATTTCCGCGACCGCCTTGTCCAGAATGCGGTAATCATAGGCCTTGAGCTTGATGCGAATGCGATCGCTGTGGACTGTCGTCATGGTTGTCTACTCCGTGTTACAAACACATCCCGCGCAACGCGCAAGCCCCTCGCAAGCCCAGGGCGCAGATCGCGCCGCACGTTGCCATGCACGCCGGGACGGCTTTCAGGGATGGCGTTGCATACGCCGCATCGCTTTCGGAAGATAGGCAGACGCCGGAGTGGCGTAACGCTTCCGCAAGAATGCTTTCCCGCGCGCCGGCCCGGCTTTCCGGCCAAAAAAATTGACCGGAGAGTGGTCCCGCAGGGTTACCAAACAGGGCTTTGCGCCCGAGTTGAAAGCGCGCGGCCTGTCAAGCCGGCGCTTTCACCTTGCAGCCCAGGGCCGCCGACTACGGCGGAGATCCTGAAACGGGCTGGAACGGTTCGACATCTTTCGGCATATGTAACGCCTGCGAGTGTCAACGCCGGATCCGGATACGATCCGGCACAGCAGGACGAACTCAACCCGTCCTTCCCTGCCGTCCAGGGAGGCGCCGGAAATCCGGCGCGGAAGCGGGGTATACACCTCCTGCGCGACCGCGTCAATCACTTTTGTTCGTTATTTTTCCATAAAATGTTTTTTTCTCGTTAGCGCAGATCGCCCATAACCATATTCAGCTCCTGCGCCATCTTGGACAGTTCCTGTACCGCAATGGCGGCCTGGACCATGCCTTCGGTGGTTTTTGCGACAATCTTGCTGATTTCCTCAATAGAGTGGTTGATCTCTTCGGAGGTGGCGCTTTGCTCTTCCGCAGCCGTGGCAATGGACGCGACCACAGAAGAGTTGGCCGAGGCCAGATGCACGATCTCCGACAAAGCCTGCCCGGAGGTATTGGACAAATCCGTGGCTTCGATGACGGCCTTGGCAGCTTCGCCCACTTCTTTGATGTTGGTGCGCGCGGAATGCTGAATGGCCGTGATGTTGGCCCCCACTTCCTGCGTGGCGGACATGGTCTTTTCCGCAAGCTTGCGCACCTCGTCCGCCACCACGGCGAAACCTCGGCCCGCCTCGCCCGCGCGGGCCGCTTCAATGGCCGCGTTCAGCGCCAGCAGGTTGGTCTGATCCGCGATGTCGGAAATGACGTTCATCACTCCACCTATATTCTCCGCCTGGGTGCCCAGTTCCCGCATGTTCGTCTGCAGCGATGTGGCCACCTTGTTCACCAGGTTGATGGACTGCACCACCTTGTTCACCAGAGCGGCCCCGTCGTCGGCCTTGTGCCGGGTCTGCTCGGCCTGCTCCGCAGCCTGGCCGGCGTTGCGGGCCACCTCCAGCACGGTGGCGTTCATTTCCGTCATGGCCGTGGCCGTGCTGTCCACGCGCACACGCTGTTGTTCCGCCCCGTGCGAGACTGTTTCCACCTGGGTCGAAAGCTCCTCGGAGGCGCTGGCCACCCGGTCGGAAATGGAGGCCGCCTGATCAGCCACATTGCGGATGGTCCGCTGGGTCTGCTTGATGGCGGTGAGATCCGTGACCAACTGGAGCACAGAGGCGAGTTTGCCTTCCCGATTCAGTATGGGAATGGCCGTATAGCTGATATCCATTGCCTTGCCCTGCGGATGGGCGCGCGTTTCGCCGGAGCTCGGCCGCAGGGTCTCCACGGCTTTCTTCAACGCATCGGCAGGGGAGCCAAAATCTTCGCGTTCCATGAGGCTCTTGCAGGTCTTGCCCTTGTAGTCCCTGCCGGCGGTGTCCCGACCGATGGCGTTCAGGAAGGTGGCTCTAAGTTCCCTGTTCAGCATCACCACAGGAGTGGGGATATCGTCCAGAATCTGGAGGAAGCGGCCCAGAATGGCATTCGTGCCCGCGACCAGCGTGGCAAAGCCGCCCTTGTACAGGGTGGGGTCATCCTTGGCGTCCAGTTCGCCCGCCTCAATGCGTTTTTCCAGTGTCTGGTACTTGTCGAGAATAGACTGCAAGACAGTGGGAATTTGCCGCATCGCCTGCACCATGTTGCCGATTTCTCCCTTTTCGCGGCTATCCACCTGGGCTTGGAAGTCGCCCTCGGCAATGGCCCCGGCAAAGCGGCTCAGGCCGCTCAAAACCCGGATCAGGCCGAAGATGATGAAGCCCGCCAGCAGCCCGCCGAGTATCAATCCGGCGATAGTAACGGCGAGCATCTTTGCCTGGGCCGCCGCATTGATCTGGTTCGAGAGTTTTTCCTGCTCTCCCATCCGTTGGTCGGAGAAATCGCTGGCGCTTGTGATGGCTTTTCCAAGGTCGGCGTTCAGCTCCATGAGTTTTGCGTTGTATTGCGCCAGACTAGCAACCTCTCTATTCATCTCCTTGCCGGCCTTGACCATGTCATCCAGCGCCTTCTGGAGTTTGGCGAAGTTCTCTCGTTCCGCAGCGGCTTTCAGCAGGCTGCCGAGTCCATCCATATGAGAATGCAACTCCTCCAGAGTTGCCAACATCTTATTCGAATTCTCCTGCGTACGGGCAAAGGCGAAACGGCTGGCGGCGGAGCGGGCGCGGGCGAGGTCATTCATCGCGACAGCGCCTAATGAGGCGGCATCATCGTTGCTGTTCACTATCAAGATATTGATCAGGCTTATCATCGTTGTGCCGAAAACCTCAGCGGCCGGCTGCTGCACCTTGTCATACTGATCCAGCGCGCGCTGGAGGCCTTGCTCCACTGCGGTGATCAACTGTACTTGTTCGCTGGCCTGCTTTTCGGCCGTCTCCAGGGTATCCCGCGTCAGCTTGGCCTTCGTAAAGTTTTTGGTTTTTGCGGCGAGTTCCTGATTGATTTTGATAAATTTGCGGCCTTCTTCGGACTGGACGGGGTCCGCGTTGATGCGGAACAGACGCACGGCCGCGATAGACGCTTGCTGATTGGCGCGCAGATCGGAATAATTCACATTGAGGCGGGCCAAACGCTGGTATTCCTGGAAACTCGCCGACACGCCGGAGAGGCCATCGTAGCCGATGTAGGCGACAACGCACAACAACACAACCATGAACGCAAATCCCAGGATAATCTTCCATTTGGTACTCATGGACATTCACCTCGTGATCTTTGGGGGAGTTACAAGTTTTTTTCCGCAAGGCGCAAGGGGGTCGCAATACTCCTAGCTAGGCTAGTATACCAGACATGAAAAGATTGCAATCAATCAGCAGCCTGGATCCGTATCCGGCTTTGATCTTTTGATATTATTTATTGACAGCGAAAACAGGAGTGGGCCGATGCCGGTTCCGAACGCTGTGCGCCTGCCTTGTATTGATAACAGCAAAGCGGTCCGTGTCACACCGGCGATCAATGCGGGCGGGGGCTATGCGAAGGGCGCCAGGGCCTGGCGCAAAAATTCCCGCAGAGCCTGCATGCGGCGGGGTTCCTGAATGAACGCGCCGGGCGGGGGCAGGACGATAACTAACCT
>Ga0123357_10000865_pt1 | contig 30870 bp, 19 predicted proteins | sample TergutEmb28metaG_FD_89873 | JGI IMG/M metagenome (GOLD analysis project Ga0123357, IMG submission 89873) | Embiratermes neotenicus P4 segment gut microbial communities from Petit-Saut dam, French Guiana - Emb289 P4 | ecosystem: Host-associated > Arthropoda: Insects > Digestive system > Gut ...
CTGCCATTCTACCAAACTTATTTCAGGCATCTGCATCGCAAGACCTCATTTGATATATCACCTTGATCTTGCTGACGAATATAAACGAAATGCTGAACCTTGTATAGAGCCACTTAAATCAATCGTCCCAAACCCGTTGCAAGCTTTGGACTGGTCAGCGTCATCATATTGCCGTCGCTGATCGTGATTGTTGCTAAAGCATAGCATCTCATCTATAGTTTTTATAATGGAGGATAGTGAGGGTGACGCCTTTGCCCTGATCAGGGGCATGTGTTCTAATTTTGAGAACACCCCGACTTCGCTGGAGAAATCTCGCACGATAGGACAGAATTGGGGCCAAAGTTATTTTTTATAAGGAGAAGATGCCATGCGCCAACGCTTATTCTGTTCCTTTGCCCTGTTTGTTGTTTTCGCATTGCTTCCTTTACCCACACATTCGTTTGGCATGGAAAAAGGCGGGACCGCCCCCAAGGACAACCCGGATCTGCAGTCCACCCTGTCGTATGAAGGGGCCTCCTCCATCGCTTACGTCCTCCTGCCCAGACTGGCCAAAGCATTTCTTGACAAAAACGGCATCGCCTTCAGAGAGATCGGCGAAGCAGGTGCCGGAGCCGGCTTCAAGGCCGTGACCGAAGGCAAGGTTTCCCTGGGAGGTTTAGCCAGATCCCTGAGCGACAGCGAAAAGGCCGCAGTGGCCGCCTGGCAAATCTTTGGCTTTGACGCACTGGCCGTGTATGTGCATCCCAGCAACCCGGTCAGTTCCCTGACCCGCGCCCAGCTCAAGGACATGCTCAGTGGCAGGATCACCAACTGGAAGGATGTGGGCGGCGCGGATCAATCCATCGTGGTTTTCACCGAGCAGCTGAACAGCGGCAGGGCCTCGTTGGCAGTCGTCAAGGACATTGTGCTGAACGGAGGCGCATACGGCCCGGTCAAGGAAAGAGAAGACCCTATGGACTGCATCTGGGCTGTTGAAGAAGAGCCGAGAGGCATTACCTTCGCGACCTCCTCTATCGCCACGCCGAAGACGAAGATTATTGCTGTGGACGGAATCCTGCCGGAGCGCGCCCATGTGGCGTCAGGCAAATACCTGCTCAGCAGACCTCTTGTGCTGGTCACCATGATGCCATCGGGTAATGTACAGAAGTTTTTCGAATTCGTGCTGACTCCCGAAGGCCAGGCCATTGTGAGCCAGCTTTTTGTGCCGGTAAGGTAACATGAAGGAGCATACATGAAGCTGGGGGCGAAACTCGGTATAAGTTTCGGGCTGGTCATAGCCGTCATGGTTGCCTTGTCCCTCTATGTTATATTCGGACTGAGCGGGGTGAGTGACGGCAGTAAAATCATAGCCCGATATTACATGCCTGAAGTGCGCGACATTGTCAGCATTGAACGCATGATTCTCGACGCCGTGAATGCAATGAACCGGTATGCCGGAACCCGCGACCGCAAACAATGGGACAGCGCATGGGATAAGCTGCGCAGAGTTGCTGGGCATCTTGAAGAGACCTCCGCCGCCGCCGCGGCTGGCGACATGCCTGCCGAACTTGCGCAAGCCTTCGCCAGGGCCAAGGCCACTCTGTCCGCCTACAGCCAGGCCTGCAGCAGCACACATGAAATCATGGGAATGATGATCAGCGCCTTGGGACGCATGGGCAAGGCGGCGGATGGCTTCATCAGTTCGATGAGCATCGTTGTCACCGGGGATGGAGGCAACGCTGAACGACAGGGCGATTTCGATTCCAGGAACGAACTGCTCAAGCGATGCAGTGACGCCATCATACAGTTCAGCGCACTGCGTTTGCAATTCGCCAAGGCTTTGAACCAGGACGACCTGGATATGTCGGCAAGAGTTATGGAAGACGTTCCCATGATCATTTCCATAACTGGCAAGTTGACTGAGGATGTCGCGGACAAAAAATTGAAAGGGCTGATTAACGACGCCGCCGACGCAGCCAGGAGTTTTCTGGGACATGGGAACTCTTGCATAGCTCTGTGGCGCGAACGGCTCATGGTTGATGCTGAACGCGCCGCCCGGCAAAATACGCTTATCGTCGCAAGTCGTCGTATTTCCGCTATGGGCATAGACAATACCATGTCTTTATCCGACAAGGCCGCGCACATCATCTCGCAGCTTGAGTTGCACCTGCAGATAGGCCTGCTGGCGGCCGTACTCATAGCGGCGGTTTTCGCCTGCCTGCTCACCCGCGCCATCACCAAGCCCATGCGGCAAGGTGTCGACTTTGCGGCTAGCCTTGCCGCCGGACGCCTGGATGAAACCCTCCATATAAGCAGCAAGGACGAAGTAGGCGAGCTTGCTTTGGCATTGAACAGCATGGGAGCGACCTTACGGCAGAAGATAGAAGAGCTGTCTCATGCCAAAGAGAATGCCCTGCGCGCCAGCTCCGCCAAAAGCGATTTTCTCGCCAACATGAGCCACGAAATGCGTACGCCCATGAACGCCATCATCGGTATGACCACCATAGGGAGGGCAGCTGTCGGCGATTCGGCGAGAAAGGACTATGCCTTTGGAAAAATCCAGAACGCTTCCAACCATCTGCTAGGAGTGATCAACGACGTTCTGGACATGTCCAAGATCGAGGCTGGCATGTTTGTGCTGTCCCTGACAGAATTCAGTTTCGAAAAAATGCTCCAGAGAGTCGTCAATGTCATCAATTTCCGCATGGAGGAGAAACGTCAGCGCTTTGATGTGCAACTTGACGGAAATATTCCGGATATACTGGTGGGCGACGACCAGCGCCTGTCCCAGGTCATCACCAACCTACTTTCCAACGCCGTCAAATTTACCCCAGAAGATGGAGCCATACGCCTAACCGCGCAGTATGAGGGAGAGGATGACGGACTTGTCGGCCTGCGCATCGCAGTGAGCGACACCGGCATCGGCATTAGCGCGGAGCAGCGTATTCACCTGTTCCGCTCCTTCCAGCAGGCCGAAGCCAGCACAACACGCAAGTTCGGCGGCACCGGACTCGGGCTTGCCATTTCCAAGCGCATCGTCGAAATGATGGGCGGGAATATCTGGGTGGAATCCGAGCTGAACCAGGGTTCGACTTTTATCTTCACCCTCCGGCTTGAACGCGGAACGGCCGTCCCACGGCAAGGTGCAATCTCCGATCTGAATTGGGCCGACATCCGGGTGCTGGCGGTGGATGACGACCTGGACTCGCTGGAATACTTCAAAGAGGTTGCCGCCAGAATCGGATTCGTCTGCGATACAGCTTCCAGTGGTCCAGAGGGCTTGGACAAAATAACACACAACGATCCGTACGATGTTTGTTTCGTTGACTGGAAAATACCAGGCATGGACGGGATGGAACTGACCCGTCGGATCAGGGCGGACAACAAAAGTCAGTCTTCCATCGTCATCATGGTCTCAGCCGCGGACTGGGATGTCCTGGAAAACGAGGCCAAAAGCGCCGGGGTGGATACGTTCCTGCCCAAACCGCTTTTCCCTTCGGGCGTCGCCGACTGCATCAGTGGGTGCCTGGGGCTGGAACAGAATACTGAAGAAGACGATCCGGCCAAATGCGAGTCCTTCGCCGGCCACTGCATACTTCTGGTCGAAGATGTGGCGATCAACAGGGAAATTGTCCTGACACTTTTTGAACCCACTGGACTGATCATTGACTGCGCGGAGAACGGCGCGGAGGCAGTGCGTATGTTCAGCGCCGCTCCAGAGCGCTACGGCATGATCTTCATGGATGTGCAGATGCCGGAAATGGACGGCTATGAAGCCACGCGGCGCATCCGCGCGCTGGATGTCCCTCAGGCTGGGCAGATCCCCATCGTGGCTATGACCGCCAACGTGTTTCGCGAAGACATTGACAAATGCCTGGTCGTTGGCATGAACGACCATTTGGGCAAACCCCTCAACTTTGATGACCTACAGGAAAAACTCTGCAAATATTTGGCCAATCATCAAGCAGTGCCATTGTGAGATGCCTCGTTTGGCGCTGACGGAGTTTTGCGGAAAGCGTCTTGCCATCGCTGGCCATGTTTGATGACATAACTGATGCACGGAATTGGAAAAGTAGGGGAGTTGGGGTTGCGCTCGGATGTCTAGCGCGAGGTGATAATATGCTCTCATGCCATCCATGAAATTTTGTAGCAAAAGCCAACAGATGCGCATAGATGATGCGGTTGTGGAATACTCCTGAGCCTCCCAAAAAAAATTGGGCATAGCGGTTATTAGCGGAACTTGTGACCCCAGAGGACAGAAAAGAGAATGCAGCTTATCCGCCCTCTCCGTTCGGTAACCCGGCCAGAATTTCGATGCTCTCGTCTTGCCCCGGCTTGATGTCCCGCAGGGGAACTGTACCACGCCTGCCGTCTTACCCCCCTGCCGACAGGCATGCGTCAGTCCTCCTGCCCATTGATCGCATCCGTGCAGTCGATGACCAGCCGCACCTGGTCAATCCAGGCAACAGGCCAACAGCTCCTGTTGCCTGCCTGTTTTGGATGTCTACTTCAAAAGCCAACCGACCCCCAGCCGACTGATTACATTCAAACCTCCGCAGAGCACCAAGTTGTCGATGGTGCCGAGGTGGTCGAGGAAGACCTGCACCTCGTATGACCTGGTGCCGGCATTGCACAGGATGATATAGGTTATCCCGGACGACAGCTCGTGGTGACGTCGCCGAACCTGCCCATACTCCATGCCCACCCATTTATCGCCGTATTTCTCGACATAGGCGGCTGATTCCAGCGGATGGCGGAGATCGAGCACGGCCCAGGCGGGCTCGATCGACATGTCCTCCATCCAGGCGAGAAACCGGTCGAGGTCAACCCGGCGCAGCCGCTTGTCGCACATATTCTCGGCCACATGGGCGGCAGCGTTGATCGAATCGATAGCCGAGGAGAACGGCGGGGCATAGGCCATCTCCACCAGGCTGAAATCCTCGATCGTGCCTCCTTTGGCGATCAAAGCGGCCGCCGTGTCCACCCGGGCCGAAATCGAATCGTTCATCATGCCGAAAGCCTGCAGACCAAGGACGCGCCGCGACCGGCGGTCGAACACCAACTGGAGGATCACCACGGCCTGATCAGGAAAGAAATGCGCCCGGTCAGACGGCGCGGTCAGGGCATAGTCGGCATCGAATCCTCCGGCCAGGGCCGCCTCGTAGGTCAGACCGGTGGCAGCGATGCACCGCTCGAAGGCCTTCATGATGAAGGAACCGCAGACCCCGTTGAACCGGGATGGAATGCCGGCCATGTTGTCGGCCACGATCCGCCCCTCGCGGTTGGCCAGCGACCCCAGGGGAGTATAGGTCTCCTGCCCGGTGAGCAGGCTGGTCACTGCGATGCAGTCACCGGCGGCATAGATGGCGGGGTCCGTGGTTTGCAGCCGTTGATTGACCCTGATGCCGCCCCAGGAAGCGACATCGAGCCCGGCGGCCTGGGCCAGCTCGCTGCGTGGCCGCACGCCTGCGGCCACGATCACCAGATCGGCCTCCAAAACGCGCTGGGCCGTTTTCACGCCGCACACCTTGCCCTGCCCGTCGTCGAGCAGTTCAGACGCCGATTCCCTGACGTGGACGATCACGCCCTTTTCCTCAAGATGCCTGGTCAGCATCATGGCGAAATGGCGGTCAACCAGTTTGGGCAGCAACTGCGGCGCCAACTCCAGCAAAGTGGTCTCGATCCCCCAAAGATCGGTCAGGGCTTCGGCCATCTCGATGCCGATGGCGCCGCCGCCGATTACCACTGCCCGGCTGACCTTCCCTTGGGCGATCCTGGCCTTGATCTCGATCGCCCTGTGCAAATCAGCGATGGTGAACACGCCGTCCAACCCCATGCCCGGGATGGGGAGTTCAAATGGCTTGGCACCGGTGGCGAGCAGCAAATAGTCATAGACAAGCTGCTGCTCCGCATTGCTGTCCAGGTTGCGCACTAAAACCTGCTTCTTTTCCCGGTCGATGGCCAAGGCCCGGGTACGGGTCAACATGCGGACCCCCTTTGAGTGTTCGAAAAAATCGGCGTCCCGGACCACATGGAAACTGGTAGCCCGCAGCTCGCTTTCATCGGAAACATCGCCGCTGACATAGTACGGAATACCGCATCCGCCGTAGGAAATCAGGCTATCCTGATCGACCACGGTCACCTCCCAATCCGGCCGCAGTCTTTTCAACCGGCTCGCGGCCTTGGGACCGGCCGCTACGGCTCCGATAATAACGATCTTCTTACCCATGTCGGATTCCTCCTGTGCAATAACAACGGTCAAGCGCCTGTCCGGCGCGGTCTCTCATCTGTGCTGTTTCCAACCCGCATGTGGCCCGGCAATCCAGAGAACATCCATTCGTTCTTGCCGGCCGCGGTCAGGCCTTACTGTTTCGCCCCGGCCGCCGGTTCCACCTCGACTTGCTGACGCAGTTGCGCCGACAGATCGGCCAGAAACGTTGCGGCATCAAACGCCGGCTGTTGCCGATCGCCTCTGATCTCCGCCTCGATCGTCGTCCTGCCTTGCACCACCAGTTGCGCCTTCTCCGTCAGTTGCGGGCTCATCGGCAGCCGGACCCGGTATCGCAGCGCGCCGTCCGGCAGCATTTCCCCCTGCAGGCTGATTTCGCGATCCCCGGCCAGCAGACGGACCGGATCACAACGAACCCGGCCCTCTTTTCCTTCACAGACCATTTCCTGTTCCTTACACGACAGCCATTCCTGGGTCATGCCGGCAAGGGCCAGCAGTTCATGCAACGCCCCGGTCGGCTTGAATTTGACCCTGTTCATGGACAGCGCCATGGCAAATGCGGGCCACTGCGCCCCTTTGCCGGCGGGCGAGAAGGAAAAGGCGGTCGGCCGCACATCGATCATCCCTTGCGGATACGCCATGCACCCAAACAGCGGATGCAAGCGCCCCAGCAATCTGATCAGCGCCGGTTTGAGCGCCGCATCCTGCACCACCTGGCCATCAGGAGGCAAAGACAGCGCCGGTTGGGGGCCGGTGAGATTCCAGACAGGTTCCAGAGTCGCCTGGCCTCCATCTTCGAGCTGGCCATCAAGGCGACATCGCAGCCGGCCCAGATTGCAGTCCACCGACACCACCAGCGGCTTGAAACCGATCCCCTGCAGTGCCAGGGAATCGACGGGCAACTGGGCCGAGAAGGTCAGCCGCTCCATTGGCACGGGCCATTGCAACGGCAGGGAGAGCAAAATATCGGCGGTCCGCGTGCCGCTCACCGCGATGTCCCGGCTGGCAGCAAGGCTCAGCATCGGCAGGAACGCAGCATAATCGCAGGTCATCCGCCCCTGCATGTCCAGCACAGGGGGAACGGCGTCGGCAATCGATCCTGTGCCTTCGATGCTGAGCGGCGTCGAGCGCAGGATCAAGGAAGGTATTTTGGTGGTTTTGCCGGACCGCCCTTCCTTGTCGAGCACGAAGTACACAAGCAGATGCGGATCGGCAAAGAGTTTCCGCTGGCCGCTCATCAAGGCGAAGGACGTGAGGTCCAGGGTCACCTCCGACCTGCTGCGGCCCGCGCTCGCATCGATGAGCAAGGCGCCGCGCGCCGTGCCTGCCAGGCGCATATCCGCAGGGAGCCACCCGATGCTCCTGACGAGGCCACCGAGCAGGGCTGCCGAGGTCTCGCCTTTGAAAGACGCCGAAAAATCGGAGGTTGGTCGTTGCCAATCCTTGATTGCGCCGCCAACCGTCAGGTTCGTTCCGGCCGACGCCCAGCCCAGCCCCTGGACGGTCAGCCGCCGCCGAGCGCCATCCACCTGGAAAAACGGTGTCTCCTGTGGCGTCTCCTGCGTATCGAGATCCCGCTGGCTTGCCGCCACCGTCAATTCCCGAAGCCCGACCTGCTGCCTGGAAGGCTGCCCAATGCCCCCCAGAGCAAAGCGCACGTTCGGCTCCCGGATGTCAGCCCCCGGACCGATTATTGCCAGCCGCTCAACCGTGCCCCGCATATTGCGCAGGGTCATTTGCGCCTCCGTTGTACAGGAGCCGGACCCGTCAAACTTAAGCGCCCCTTTCAGGGCGGGAAACAGCGTATCGCCACGTAGGCGCTGCATCGCGTCGCTCAACCGTTCAAGATCAACATCGCCTTGCAGGGCACAGTTGTTCTCCGCATCCGCCAGGTGTTGCCGCATGCCTCCGGCCCGCAGGGAGAAACGGCCAGGCCAGGCGGACACCTCGATCTGCAACGAGTCAATGGCCTTGTCCTGCAAAAACGAGGGAGCGATAACCGCCTGGCCGGAGATCTGCAGATCATGGGAAGGCAGTGGGGACTTTTTCCCCTGTGCCCACGCAAAATCCCGAATGACGAGCCGGCCCTTGCAACCGATGTCGCCTCCGGCCGTTTTTTTGGTTGCAGCGGTCAATTCAAGGCGGCCTTTGGCCTGGGCGCCGAAATCAAAAATGGTTTTCAGATCCTGCGACATCCGCTCCAGATCACCGCTGCCCTGCAGGGAAAACCCGTCGATGGCGCCGCCGCCCTGCGCTTCGAAAAACGGCGTCTGTACATGCAGTGAGCGAACCGTCATGTTGCCGGCGCTGTAACCGGCTTCGGCGGCGATGGCCAGCGGCGAGGTCCAGGAATAGGAACGAGCGCCATGCACGAGGCTCAGATGTTCTGTCCGGCAATCCGCCCGGATGGTCATGGCCTGCCCGCTGCCCGTGGCTGCAAGGGAAAAGTCAACGGCACCTTCGGTGATCATGGTCTGCTCGTGGACGCTCAACAGCTTGGGCGCCTGCGCCGCCAAGACCGGCAAATTGAGACTGCCCGTAACGGACAGATTGCCGGCGCCGGCGTTGAAGTCCCCTTTGGCGCTCAAGCGAACAGGTGCCGAGCGCAGTTCCAAGGTCTCCAGCCGCCACCCATCCTCTTGGCGATGACCGCCTGCAAAACGAAAGTCGATCTCCTCGACCTGGGGATGGTCCTCACCAAAGACGCCGCCTGCGAGCTGCACATCCCGCAGGGTGGCTTCTCCCTTCGCTTCAAATTCCCGAATCCCGGCGACATTCAGGTGCAAGGTGGCGTTGAGGATGCCCCGACCATTGGGCGTTTGGCTCCGGGAGGCCGCCAGTTGCAGGAAATCGGCGATCTCCAGATCAACGATGGTCACTTCGGCGTCGGTAACCGCCATTTCCGGCAGCGACTGGCCGGCCAAAGGCAGATTGATGGAGCCCGCAGCCCGGAGCCGCCCGGACTGTTGCGGGGAGAGAAAGCTGAGATCAAAGTGAACCGAGCCCATGGCGAGGCTGCCGTCAAATTCGAACTGCCGGGCGATCTGGCGATCCGGTCCGGCGTCATGGGCAATGGCGATCTGCCCTCCGGTGGCCTTGAACCGGAAGCTCAGCCGTTCCCACCATGATGGTGCCCGGGATTTTTGCCGATCATCGCCATCAAGGGCAGATGCGGCCTTGGCGAGGCCCATGTCCGAAGAAGATTCAGGGGGCGGCAGGGGAGCAAGAAAGGTCAGAACAGGTTGTTCAACAGTAATGTCGCCCAGATAGGAAGGGGCCGCCAGCAAAAGCAGCAATCCCTTGTCGCTGCTCAACCTTGACGCCTCGAAACGCACCCCCCGCTCAGGGTCCTGGTAGCGGATCTGTTCGCATTGCAACCCTCCGACCCAGCTCAGAGAACAGGAATCCGCTTCCAGACTGGTGTGCAGGTGATGGGCTGCCAGATCCTGAGCCCGGGAGAGCATGAACCGTCCCAGCAGGGAAGGCAGAACGAACACGGCGGCCACACCCACGACAATGACAATGGCGCGGCCCTGCCCGCCTATTTTTTTCACTCTCGCCCCTTGATGCGCTTACGCGGATAACTGCCGGATTCCACTGAAGCAATTTGCCGCGGACCGCCGCTATTGTCAACCCTGGAGTGATCGGCCGACAGCGGTCACCTGGGACGGGGCTTGATTTGGCCGCGCCGGATCATCTCAGCCAGTTCATTCATTTTATTCCGATAACAGCCAGGACAAATACCGTGGCTCAGGCTGCTGCCGGTAGTCTTACTGACAAACTGCTCGATGTTGATCCAGTGTTCCTCATCGTTTTCATCGGGGTCACTATCCCGCACTTTTTTGCAGTCGCTACAGATGGACAACATCGATTCGCCAGACCGGGTACGCTGCCGCACGGCGCGATTGGCAAGCGACTTGGTCACGCGCAGCATTAACTCGTCATGATCATAGGGTTTGAGCAGGTAATCGTCCGCCTCCAGACGAAGCGCCTTGATGGCCGAATGCAGCTCGCCATATCCTGTCAGGATGAGAACAATCTGATCGGCATCCCTGCTCTTGGCCTGCCGCAACACTTCCAAGCCGTCGACCCCCTGCATGATCAGGTCCGTGACAACCAGATCATACTGTTTCTCCGCCAGCCGCGCACAAGCCTCTTCGCCGCTGGCCGCAGTGTCAATGGCATAACCCATCTCCTGGAAATCAAGGCGAAGACTTTCCCGAATCAGCTCCTCGTCATCGACAATCAGAATGGTTGTTTGGTGTGACATGCCTGTCCCCCTGGTATCTGCTGGATCCCGCCGGCAGGATCACTGTAATGATCACTCCTTGTTCTGCAGGCGACGCGACCAAGATGTCGCCTCCATGGGCCTTGACGATATCATGGGACACCAACAGGCCTAATCCGTTGTGCTCGACCGCGGCCGGGCCGAAGCAACCGGGAGTGCACAGATGGGGTGGGGCATCCTGCCTGATGCCGCTGCCAATATCGGACAGGATGATCCTGACCGTATCCCCTGTTCTCTCTGTTTTGATCCTGATGGCGCCCCCTTGCTCGGACATGGCGTCCGCTCTGCTTTTGATCAGGCGGAGCAGGACCTGCCTGATCTGACTTTCGCACCCGCACAGAACCAGGGGAGTGGCGCAGAATTCTCTCAACACCACCGTGTTGCGCACACTCAGATAGTTATCAAGCAAAACCTGCGTCGAATCAATGGCATGATGGAGATCGAACAGCGCGTGTACACCAGAAAACGGCAGATTGCACTGCCGTACGCTCCGGATCAATCCATGCATGTGATCGCAATGTGCCAAGGCCATGCGCAGCAGGTCACGGTCGGCCGCCTCAGCCGCCTTTCTCGTCATCCGCTCGATCACCGAGCGAATTCCGCACAAATTGTTACTGAACTGGTGCGCGATGGAGGCTGTCAAGGCACCGATGGCGCTCAACCATTCCGCCTGAACGAGCTGACGGCGGATCGTATGCACATCGACCGGCATCCCGCATTGCGCCAACCAGGCCTCGGCGGACAACCAGTGCCATGGCTGTGCCTTTTGTTCCCCATGTCCCGGCGGCATCGGCCTCCTGGCGCCTCCGGCAATGAAGCGCAGCACACCTTGCACGCCGAGCAGACGATCCCCTGCGTACCAAGGAGCGGCGCGGCCTCCGATCCAGGCCGATTTACCGTTGTGCCGGTTTATGCGAAAAACCAGTTCAACGGCCTGCACGTCGCCGTTCAGCAGCAGCGCGACCGTCCGCTGGACACGGCTCCGCTCCTCTTGGTAGATGCAATCAAGATAGTGACGGCCGGTGATTTCCTCCGGCACCAAGCCCGGCACGATCCGCATTGCGGGCAGGAGCGCGACCACCATTCCTTCCCGGTCCAGACGCACCGTGAGTTCCGGGGCGGCCATGACCATGTTGCGATGCACCCCCCTACTTCGAGGTTGCCGCCATGTTCGCCGGTCAAGTGTCTCCGTGGTCATGCGTTCTCAGACCCTCACAATTGTATCTATGGACACCGGGAGCCCGGCACGTGCCATTATTTCTAGTAATATTTATTAGATAAAAATACAACGAAAAGAAACGCGAATCAGGCCACCAGCCATTTCGGACTCCCATGATTTTCCGCCATATTCCTGATCTATTGCCCGGGACTTTGCTGGCTGCGCCGAACCGGATGATTCCCACGCCACATGAAATGGACTGCAAAACTCCAGTCCATCGGGTATAGGTCTTGTTCAAAATGCGCGGAGAGCGCCACTGCCAGCGGAACTCTGCATCGATAAGGATGCCCAACGGATATGCGGGGAATATGTATGTGGAAAAAACGACCGACTCTTGAAGAAATGCAAACAGCCTGCACCTCGACTCTGGTGGCAAACCTGGGAATCGAATTCACGGCAGTGGGCGAGGATTTCATCGAGGCGCGGATGCCAGTGGACGAACGGACCGTACAACCCATGGGCGTGTTGCACGGTGGCGCTTCTGCCGCCCTGGCCGAAACCTTGGGAGGCGCCGGAGCCTATCTCAGCGTTGAGGAAGGCACGATCTGCGTCGGCCTGGAAATCAATGCCAACCATGTCCGGCCAGCCGCCCGCGGTTGGGTTGTCGGCCGGGCCACCCCTCTGCATATCGGCAAAACCACCCAAGTCTGGCAGATCCTGATCCGCGACGACGCCGAGCGCTTGGTCTGCGTGTCCCGGCTGACCGTAGCCATGCGCCCTGCACCGATTCCGGCCCAGGCCCAGGCAGCGGGTTCTTCCGCCGCCGGGAAGACAGCCGAAGAGAGATGGACGCACCCCTCGCCATTCGGCCATCCCGTCGTGAAAAAAACGGATGCGGAGCGACAACCGGCATGAGAGTACTCTTCCTTGTTCTGTCGCTCCTCTTCACAGCAACGACTGTGTGCTCCGGAGGCAACATCCCCGCCACACCGGTTATGACCCTCTACCGGTTCAACGGCCCCACTGACATCCCCTATTACGATATCGCATCCTTCAGCGGTTCCGGCCCGACCGTCCCGGCGGGTTCCCTGGCGCAAGGGACCTCCGTCGTGCCCTGCCTGGCCATACGCAACGGACAACCGCTCACCGACGGCCAGGGTGTGCCCTATGTCGGCTTCCAGGTGATTGTCGATGCCAAAACCGCCACTCCGGCGGCAACCGCCCGGTACACCCAGATCTCCAAGGAACGACAATCGCTCCAGGTGGCCAACCACCACTGCGATGCCGGCGTGCGGTATGTGCTCGATGTCCGCAACCTGTACGCCATGGAGAAACCGCCCATCTTCGAGCCACCCCGGACCGCGGCAGCTTCTTCGGCGGCACCGCAGGCGCAAGGCGAACTGGACCGCATCATCCGCGCCTTCCATAATTCCTCCGCCTGCGCCAGCGTCAACCAACGCCTGACCGGGCGCCCAGGCGCCCTGCAGAATGCCTGGGACCGTTTCATCGCGGCTTCCCGGCAGACATGGTCCGACGGATCGCTCCAGAGCGCCAGACATCTGGATTACACCATGCGCACCGCCCTGTTCGAAGCGCATCTGGATCGCGGATGCACCTCGTATGGCGCCTGCGAGCGCAATATCATCGCCCTGTCGATCCGTAACCGCGGCCTCGAATCCTGCACCCGCGGCCAGGGATGCAGCGCGCCGGGCGATTTCCAGGGAGTCGCGACCAAGGTTTCCCAATACAATATATGGGACGAGTACCTCGCCCAGATTTCCGGCCTGACCACGTGCTTTCTGCGCAACGACCCAGGTACGGCGGCAAGCGACGCCTCCCTGGATTTCAAGAAACTGCAAGGCATGTACACCCAGAGCCTCGCCGATGTGCAGCGCATCCTCTTGGGCACCGATCAAGATCTCGCCGCCGTCTTTCCCGACAATGCGCTGGCGGATCTCAAAAAACTGAAGCACTATTACCATGCCCCGGCAATGGGCAAATGCTTTCCCCAATACGACCGAATTGCCTACATTTCCGGAGCGGTCGCCAAAAAAGGAAACGAGTACGCCCTGATCGCCAACACTCGTATTCAGGTGGGCCGACAGACAACGGACGGATATTTTTTCCGCCGTTTCACTGTGCGCGAGGAAGCGGCCCGGGATGTGGCTGCTATCTCCGACAGTTATCCCGGATTCGTCATTGATGCCAGGCGGGTTAGCCTGCAGGAGACGTCGAGTCGGTGTGTGCCCTACGGTATTCCGGGCGGCTGCGCGTTCGGCGAGATCGGCCGCTACCGCAGAACCCCCTCATGGATCAACGCCGGCAAGCCGCTTGCGGTGGTCTGCCGGGCTATTGATCGGGGAGAGCAGTGTCAGGCCGGAGGGCAGGAGCGAACCGCAAAGGTCGGCGGAACCTGCGATACCGAGATGCGCCCGTTCATCGGCGTCAAATAAAGGCGCACAAGCAATGACCGCCCGGACAGCCGCCGTGCCTTCGCGCCATAGTGGTTGTTACCGACGAATAAAAAATGCATAGACGAAAAAGACGCGCAGCTCCATGGCACATGACGGGCGGCTCGCCCGACTTGTCGGCCAAGATGCCGACAGCGTTGACCGCATGTGCGGGAGGGAACGTGACGCCCGGGCCGGAATCCATAACTGGACTCAGATAATTGAGAATCAAGGAGAGGGAAAATCTCCTGATTCCCATGCCAAGCGCACAATAAAAAAGCCGCCCTTTCGGGGCGGCTTTTTTATGTCCGAATTTGTGGGACAATCAATCAAATCTTACCGATAACAACATGAAATAACTGTATTTAAAAAATAGAAAAACTGAATATATACACAATCGCATACGAAAATTTCCATTTTCCAATCGACCAATATTCCGACCATCTGGCCACGGACACCTCTTGCGAATGGCTAGCTTACCCGATAACCCACAAACCGCAACCGGCGGGCGGGAGACCTTGAATCACCCTTGATCCCTCTGAAAGTAAACCTTCCAGCAATCAGGTGTTGTACCTTTCCTTTTCCATCTCTAAAATGATAGCAGAAGCCGGGATTTTTCAGGCATCCGCAAGCCGAAAGAGCATTTCCACCGTTGGCTGTTTGCGCCCACCCTCCAACCGGCCCAAATGCGGATGGGAAACCATGCCCGTACGCTCGGCTAATGCCTCTTGCAAAACGCAAACGACGCAAGACGGGGCCGAATTCGGGATGCTTTTTCATCCCTATACAATAAACGGGTTGCAAAATGGCGTTCCGTGCTCCACGGGACACAAATATGACCTGTAGAACACTATTTCCTGGTGGTTGTTTTCAATCTTCTGGTTTTGCGTGATAAAAAGGACACAAAACCAAAAGCACAAATACTGTGCATTATGGAGGCTACCGTGAGGCGAGTTACTGCGGAAGATTCTCGACGGGTTTTCGTCCGTGCCGAGGCTGTAATGTACCTTGTGGCAGTGGCTTTAATACTCATTTCTTGCGCTACCGTGAATTCTGGATACGCTCGAGAGTTCAGTGAAATTCAACAGTTGGCGAACCGTGGGAACGCCGCCGCGCAGACAAGGTTAGGTGCGATGTATGCGATGGGGCTCGGCGTACCCAAAGATGAGCACACGGCTGTGGAATGGTGGCAAAAGGCGGCAATACAGGGGGATGCGGATGCGCAAGCTGCTTTAGGAGCGATGTACGAAACTGGGCACGGCGTTCCGCAAAATTACTACAGCGCTGTGGAATGGTATCAGAAGGCGGCGACTCAGGGACATGCTGTCGCACAAGCTGCTTTGGGAGCGATGTACGCAACTGGGCACGGCGTTGCTCAAGATGACCGCAAGGCGGTGGAATGGTATCAGAAAGCGGCGGATCAGGGATATGCGAAAGCGCAATGTGGTTTGGGAGCGATGTACGAAACTGGGTATGGCGTACCTCAAGATGACCTCAAGGCGGTGGAATGGTATCAGAAAGCGGCGGATCAGGGATATGCGAAGGCGCAATCTAATTTGGGACTGATGTACGCGAACGGACGTGGCGTTCTTCAAGATGACCACAAGGCTGTAAAATTGTGGCAGAAGGCGGCGGATCAAGAGCACGCCGTCGCTCAGCTTTTATTAGGAGCGGCGTACGCGCGGGGGCGAGGCGTCCCCAAAGACAACCAGAAGGCGGTGGAATGGCTCCAGAAGGCGGCAGACCAAGGGAATGAAGATGCCAAAAAAATTTTGGAACACTTGACAACGGACGCCTCGGTCATCGGACAAGGTTCCCATAATTTTGCGAAAGCGCAAAAATCAACAGATCAGGAGAATGCTGAAGCGCGGTTCAAGTTAGGCGCGATGTACGACACTGGCAGAGGTGTCCCTAAAGACGACAGCAAGATTATGGAATGGTACCAGAAAACAGCGGATCAAGGGAATGCTGGCGCGCAATATGACTTACTTGAGTCCAGCGCACCCCAAAAGTATGCGAACGGGTTGTTCAGCGCGCCCCAAGGTGACCGCAAGGTTGCGGAATGGTACCAGAAGACAGCAGATCAGGGGGAGAATGCCAAGGCGCAACATAACACTGGCATGAGCATTATAGTCGACGGGATTCTCTTTTCTCCTTTTATTATACTAGGTTATTACGCACTACGTTACTTGCTATCCCGTCTGGTCCGCAAATCCAGACATTTGCAGAATAAGGCAGATACTCCAATTAAACGTGCTGGACTTTTCTTGCTAATCTCATCAATTATTTCCATTATAATCAGTTTATTCCTGTGGATGAAATTACATTCTTATCAAAAAATATATTATATTCCAAATATTATTTATATATCAATAGTTGTATTTATTGTTGGATTCCTTATGTTAGAAGGAGTATTTGACAGATTTTGTATGTGGATTAAACATGGCGGTGAACCAAGAAATGAAAATATCGATCTATTGCGAGCTGCTGCGGAAGAGCATCAGAAGACGAAAAATCAGGGAGAGGCCGAGGCGCAAAATAATTTGGGGCTGATGTACGCGAACGAATACGGCGCACCCAAGAACGACAGCAAGGCGGTTGAATGGCTCCAGAAAGCGGCGGACCAGGGGCACGCAAACGCACAGGGCTTGTTAGGGCTGATGTACGCAGACGGATGTGGCGTACCCAAAGATAAGCACAAGGCGGTGGAATGGTTTCAGAAGGCGGCAGATCAGGGACATGCAAGCGCACAGTATGTTTTAGGAGTGATGTACACGAACGGGGACGGCGTACCCAAAGATAAGCACAAGGCGGTGGAATGGTTTCAGAAGGCAGCGGCACAAGGTGACGAAAATGCCGCAAAGGTTATGACCGCTGGAGATCATGATAATAGCAACCAAATTACGGATACGCGGTGTCGAAAAATTGGTTTTTGATATATTCTCCTCATAACCGTTGAACTTAACTCCACTTGAAACGACGATGAGCCTACCGGCTGGAGATGAGCCGCTGGCAAGAATAATGAATGAGCTAGCCCGGTTCCAGTTCATCACTTGTCACAGCAGTCAGGATGACAGGGTGAGATGAGGCAATTCTACCACACCCTCAATGACTGGTAATTCGACCGTCAGCGGTCGTTCTTTGTGGGAACCACGCAGGACAAAGAAAAAGGCCGGAATCCTTGATTTCTCTCGGAATTTCCGGGGGACAGTCAGTCGAATTTACCATATAACTGACTGAAATAACTATAGTCTAAAAATTAAAAATCAGTAAATATACACAATCGTATACGAAATTTTTCTTTCTTTCAGTCAGCCAATATTTGGACTACCCGGCCACGAGGGATTTTTCTTACAGAAAATATATCCAATGCGCCCACAAACAACAAGCGCGTTGGCAGGTGTTGTGCTCCGTATTTCTGAAAGTAAAACTTCCACCGCCGTGGTTAGGTGTGGCCCCTTTCCTTCTCCATTTCCGCAACGATAGCGATGCCGGGAGTTCCAAAGCAGCCGCAAGCCGAAAAAGCATTTCAACCGTTGGCTGTTTGCGCACACCCGCGTTGAGCCGAGAGGCGAACAAGCAGCCCCCGGAGGGCAGGAGGGTGAAGACCACCTACTCGCAAGAAGTAGTGGTACTTCACATATCCTGCCTTTCAATCACGACGGAATTTAATGCGTTATCGGTATTTATTTCCGTTAAGCGGGTATTATTTTCCGTTACTCGGTATCTTTTTCCGTTGAACGAGTATTATTTTCCGGTAAACAAATATAATATTTAGATATTATTCAACTAATTGCAGTAAACAAAAAGATTATACCACGATGTAATCGCCGTGTTTGTCTTGTGTTGCCTAAATGAGAGCGGATTGATTGGATGTTGCCATGATGTTCATATGGAAAAAGAAATTATATTGTCAGTTTTTACAATTACATATTCATGAAACGATTGCTTTTTATTGCTATCTGTTGCTAAATTTATTCATAAAAACAATATGTTGCTTTAAATTTGTCTTGACGTATCTTTGGTTTTCATCCAAATAGTTGAGTGGAAGTGCAATCAAGTAGCGGGATACCCAACGGCATGCAGTATTGATGCCTTGATTTGACCCGCTTTTCCATTCAGACAGCCGACCAGGGAGGTTGGCATAAAGAGGTGAGACCATGGAATTGATGACAGGAAGTACCCTGCCAGAAACCGGCTTTTTACGTTTGCCCCAAATAGTGGGAGACCCTGGGGATCGTCCTCCTGTGCCCGCACTGATCCCGGTTTCCAAAAGTACCTGGTGGGCCGGGGTCAAATCAGGCCGATACCCCTGTCCGGTCAAGCTCGGGCCACGGATCACCGCTTGGCGGGTGGAAGATATCCGCCGTCTTATCCAGGACAGCTCTGTGTGAGGAGCTAACTATGGAATGGGTCAAAGTGCAGTGCAACGTGCTTGACCATCGGAAGATCAAGCTGATTCGCAGGAAACCTGGAGGGAATACCCTGTTGCTGCTCTGGTTTTTGCTCCTTGCCGAAGCCGGGAAATGTGGCCGCGGTGGTGCCTTGCAGATTGCTGAGCATATTCCCTATACAGCCGAGACCTTGAGCCTGATGCTGACCCTGCCGAAGCGTGTTGTCGAACAGGGGCTGGAACTCTTTGCCCAGTTGGAGATGATTGAGCAGGGTGGGGTTATCCGCATTCGCAACTGGCGCAAATACCAGAGCGAGGACAAGCTGGAACAACGCCGGGAGAAGGACCGGCTCCGACAACAACGGCACCGGGAAAAGGAACACACAGCGTTACAAACAGAGTCATGTGACCATCCTGCCCCTCTGTCACCTGTCAGTCACGTAACTCTGTCACGTGACGTCACGCCGGAGAACAGAACAGAGAAGAACAGAGTAGAGAAGACAACAGACAGGGTGTCACGTCTGTTGTTGTCACAGACTCCACTTGCGAATATTGCCGATCAGGAGCTTGTCGGTCTGTCACAACGGCATGGTCTGGAGCGTGTGCAACTGGCCGCCGATGTCGCGGCGGAAACCTGGAGGCGTGAACGAAACGAAATCCGCAATCCCGGCGGCTACCTCAACACTCTCTGCGAGAATCTGGTTCTACCCGGCTGGTACATACCCTTTACTGAACGGCAGCAGCGTGCGGAGGAAGTCAGGAGGCGGCAAGAGATGCAGCTTGCTGTTCAGGGCCAGCAACAGGCTGCCGAGGAGGTCGAAATCAAGGCCCGTGACGAACTGTGGCAAAGTCTCACTGTGGCAGAACGGGAACAGTTCTGCGCCATTGCCCGAGAGGAATGTCCGGCAGGCGTCCAAGCCTCCGATGCGGTGGTGGTGATCCTGGCCAGGATGAAGGCCTGGGAGGCCCGGCAGGTAGGTGGTTGTTCCTGAACAGGCCGTACATGGATTCGGCAACCACGTTCTCTCCGGATATGCCCCGATGTTCCAAGCTGGTGGCCTTCCTGCCAGGGTGTGCTGGAAACCGAGATGCCTTGCTCAGAAATCATGGGGAGGGTGGAGATGAGAAAAAATCAGACGGCGTGTTACTCCCGTAAAGTAGCGAGGAGTACTCGGCAGCCCCCGTCTCTTCATCGAAGTAGCTTGGTGAAACCATCTCGGATTATTTGAGCCATAAGACGGCGCCGTTTTTCCAGGAATGCCCCATATTCCATACATTCCCAACCTTCAGGTAGAGCGTGCAGCCGCAGGTCTTTTCGCAGGTTCGGATTGTTCGCCCACTTGGCCTGTTGCGCCGGAAAGTATTCCGCCGGGGAGTCGTCCGCGATGGCAGTGTTGCGATCCCATTCCACCAACGCATAGTTGGCGATCTGGTTCCTGTCCCGGTCGTCGGAAATCCCTATGCGTGCCAAGTGTGCCTTGGGGAAAAGGTGATGGCGTTCCAAGGCTTCTCTGTCGCCTCGCATGGCCTGGTCCAACATATCCGCTACCTTGAGATCGGAAAAGAGGACACGGGCGTCCAATAGAACGAGGGCGGCATAATACGCGAATAGAGATGGACTACGGGCGGCGGCTTTCGCAAGGTCGTTGACCAAAGTTATGTTCCAGAAGTCGTCGGTAAGCGTGTCTCGAATAACGTGATCCAGGTGAGCCAGAAAATCCTGACCGGTCTGTATGCCGCGCAGGTCGGCAAGGTCTTCTTCCATCTTCGATTCTGGTGAACTGGAATAACGGGCTGTAAGCGAGGTCATGAAGAACCAGCGAGCTATCGCCAAGCGGAGGGTGTCACCTGACAACGCATAATCATATTTGCCGATGAGGTAAAACGTATACGCATACATCAGGCCGGTGCCAGACGTGATCATCTTTTCGCTGCGGAAACCAGCGGTATACAGGCAGCGGAGAAAATCCTTCCAGTTTTGCAGGTCCAGTACCTTGGCCTGTGCAGCCTTGAAAGAGTCAAACTGTGCTTCGCGCAGAGCGGCGGTGACCTCGCCCGTTTCCAGGTTTTTTCCGCGCAGAACCTGATAACCATACTTCAGGCGGGCACGCTTGAAAGCCAGCCCTACGGAAACGCGCAGCATATCGCCGGGCTCAGGCTTGGTGAAGTAATTATATGGCGTGGCTTCGTGGTCACTGGGGATACGGGAAAGCTTACAGAATGTTTCCAGTGTATTACGGCCTTCATCCCAGAATACAGACATGAGGGTGAGAATAAAGTCTGACTGGTTCAGTTTCTGGCCACCGCTATTTACGCGGACGAAAATGTCTGAAACCAGCTCCTCGTCGGTGTCTTTGTCGATTTCAAGGGCGGAAAAACTGTAGCCTTTGACGTTGAGCAATTGTTCGATATTTTCAGCAATGATTTCTTCCCGTGTGGAAGCTATCTCACCCTGGGCCGCTTCCAGACGTTCCAAGAAGGCGTTGATATGTTTGCGGCTGCTACCAGGCTGGGTGAACAGATCGGAAATATTGGGTATCCACTCAGGACTGCGCGCCAGGGCGGCGGTGTGTACCTCAAAGATGCCTTTTTCAGGATGGAAGGCGATTTTTATGGGCCGTTCGGCAAAATTCTTATCCAGTATGGGCTTGCCTTTCATGACTGCATACAGAGAGGTGAGCCGTTGCTGCCCGTCAATGATCAGAAGGGCCGGGGTATCTGTACCGTGTCCGATACTGCCGATCTGCCGGCTACCTTGGTTGACCGAGGCCGCCCAGAAAAGAAGGAAGCCCACCGGGTACCCTCGGAACATGGAGTCGAAAAGATCTCGCACTTGCCTATTGTTCCATACAAAAGGCCGCTGGATGTCCGGCAAACCAAGGCTGCCGTGGTCAATGTTCGAGACAAGCCATTCGACGGTACAGGAAATCGGCTTAAACAGTGGCATCAGCATAGCGGTTCCGTTATTTCCCCTGCAACAGATTCCATTTCCGCAGTGACGCAAGGGCATTTTCGATGGATTGCACCGTATAGTACTGCGGCTTCTTGTTCAGCTTGTGTTCAACCCACTTGGGCACAGAGGCGATGAAGCTGCGTACTGCTTGGGCAGTGATGGATTTATCGTGCCTTCGTAGCTCCTTGGCGGCATCCAAGGCTGTGGCCCAAAGTTCCAGCAACTCCCAGGGCTTGTTTTTCATTTCCCGCAGCAAGGTGTCCGCGACAGCGTGATGTGCGCCTAATAATTTGATGGCCTCATCGACGCCTTGTTGCGATGCCTGCCCGCATAGAATAGCCTTAAAGGTCCTTTCTCCCTTGGCAGCACTGGCAGGAAGGTGTTTTTCCGGCGGCAGCTCAATCCAACCCTGTTGGGCCGCATGCTCCAGGAACGCATCCTGCTCTTTGTCCCAAGGACCGGCAGCCTCGCGCTGGAATTCTTCGGTAAGGTGCATATCCAGGCGCTCATGAAGCAGATAGTAGCACTTGGCAAGTTTGGTCTTCCCGAAGTCACCTCCCTGACTATGCTTGGTGATATAGGCGGCTATTGCTGCTTTGGAGCGCAACCGGCTTGAATCCAGGAAAGGTGATTTTAAAATGGAGGGCTGTAGCTGTTCATACCGCGTTTCATGCCACAGCTCCCTCTTGAAAGCTCGAACCAGCACAGAGGGCAAAAGAGCATCCAAATCAGCGGTGGTCTCAGCGTGTAGGCGTTTCAGGGTATTAACTTCTGCTTGTAGGGTACTGAACCAAGTTTGTTTTTCAATAGGAGGCACAGGGACGTTTATTTTCGATAAGGCCTCAATACCCAGAGTCCTGTTTCTTCCTGCACCACCTGGAGATGCGGCACGTATAAACTCCATACCTTCATCTGTCAGAAAATAAAAACAAAGGAAAGGAGCTACTGCAATACCCTCTTGGGGAACACAGCTCATAAAACGATGCGATCCAAAGCGGCTATCATCGTTTTTTTGAGCAACGGCGATTGCTCCTTCCCATGCGAAAACGTTACTGAACAAAAGGTCACCGGCTTTTATTTCAAAAATACGTTTTGTGCCTAAGCCAACCCCTGAAATGGCTGGCTTATGAAATGTGCCTTTGCCAAAAGAGCGTATTCCCAATTCTGGATAGAGCGCATTCACTGCAATTTCAACAGGCCGCCGAATCATCGGCGCGACTTCATGCATGGGTTTTCTGGGCACACCTTTGACGATGCCCCAAAATGCGCTCGACAACATTTGTTGAATTTGCCGTTCTTCTTGTGCTCTAATAGCGCGTGCTTCATTAACTTTGACGGCCAACTCCTCAATCCGCGCCACGATGCGGCGTTGTTCCGCCAAGGGAGGGAGGGGAATCTCAAGATCGAGGAATCGTTCTTCTTTCAACCTGACTCGGTTTGTTGTGCCTTCACTGGCTCGCAAGCATAACTCGACAAAATCCGCTGTTTTTGTGAGCCATGCAAAAAACGCAGGTTCGATTCGTTTAGTGTTCAGATTGAACAATGGAAAATCATTCGTGACCAATGCGCCGTCCAGCGACGCGGGCACCAATCCCATCGCACCGTTGCGCGCATCTATGCGCGATGCGATGAATTGCCCCGTTCGTGCGACAAAGCGGCGGCCAGAAACAGCATTGCCCAAAACACGTCCACGCTCGAAGACACCTTTGCCCCACAGTCGAACGGTGATTTCACTGTATTCAGTGGTTGCTTGTGGCTCGGCGATTTCGTCCGAACGTGCCAACACCTCACCCAGCTTTACAACAGGCCACTTGCTCATTCCGGCATTCCCGGCGTTTCGCCTGCCAGCGCCTGCCGCTGTTCGTCAAGATAGCGTTGCAATACCGATATTTCAGGCAATGCGAGTTGATACCGGGAAACGAAAAGGCGGTTGTCCATGCCCGCCAGGGCATATTCCACAAGCGCCTCATTTTTTCCGGTACACAGCAGGATGCCGATGGGCGCTTGGTCGCCCTCGGCCATTTCGTGGGTACGGTAGTAGGTGACGTAGGTATTGAGTTGTCCGAGCTGTTCGTGACTGAAGGCACCGACCTTAAGTTCCACCAGCACATGGCATTTGAGTACCCGATGATAGAACACCAGATCGACAAAATAGTATTCGCCGCCAATATTCAGGCGCTTTTGCCGGGCCTCAAAACAAAATCCCCGGCCAAGTTCCAGCAGGAAGCTTTGCATTTTGCCGATCAAAGCGGCTTCCAGGCCGGATTCCGGCAAGGCTTCGCTGGGGCGGAAACCCAAAAACTCGAACACATAGGGATCGCGGATGATATGCGCGGGCTCAGCCTGCATCGTTGCGGCATTCGCCAGCGCGGAAAGTTGGGCCGGGTCACGGGAAAGCCCAGAACGCTCAAAATATAGGCTGCCGATCTGTCGTTTTAATTCCCGCACGGACCAGTTGCCCTTGATGCACTCCAACTCGTAAAATGCCCTTTTCAACGGGTCTTCAAGGGCGGAAAGAAGCTCAAGCTGGGTAAAGGACAGGCGAGAGAGGAGGAGTTTGCCGGAAAGGGCGCTTTTTTCATCACTTGGACCCGCAGGAGATTTCCCGGTCACTGACCGGAAAATTGGAGGCGGCCCCTGTTTGTGTGCGGCAAAAGATTGTTCGGTCACTGACCGAACAATTGGAAATTGCCCGTAATCGGATTCAGCGGGAAGCATTTCAGCGGAAATCGCCTCTGCCATTTGGGGATAGGCACGGTAAAAATTCAAATACGAGTAAAGCCTGATCCTCTCGCAAGCAGGAACGCCGAGTGCCAACAACGACTTTGACAGTGTGCCTATCAGACGATCTCCGTAAGCGGCGCGATCCTGGCCTTGAAGTTCGTACTCATGGATATGCGCGCCGATAAGCCAGTTGCGCAAGGTCAACGCTGTATTGATTGCCTTGGAAGTGCCGGTGTATGCCCTTTGGTGGATATCCGCGATGTTTTGAACCAGGGCATTGAAATTCATCGCGCGCCCTCCATCAGCAAGCGTTGGATATTTTCCACAATTTCCATGATGCGCCGCTCCTTGTCCAGAATTCCGGCGGCGATCTCCTCCGGCGGCAGGTGGGCAATATCTTTCTTGGCCTGCGGATTTTTACGATCCAGGTTGCAGTTGTTCGCCAGAAGTTCCGATGCGGGAACCTTCCAGGCAAATGCATTCTCTTCGCGTTTCTGCCACCATTCCATGCACGGCGCGAATTCCTCAAACTGGACAGGCGCGGTTTTGGTGTAGTTTTTGCGGCCCTGGGGCAAGGGCTGTTCGTAATACCAGACTTCGCGTGTCGGGCCGGAGCGGTCAAAAAACAAAATATTCGTGGGTATGCCGGTATAGGGCGCGAACACGCCGTTAGGCAGTCGGACTATGGTGTGCAGGTTGAAGCCTGTCAGCAGTTCTTCCTTGATGCGGGCGCACACGCCGTCACCAAACAGGGTGCCGTTGGGCACAACCACGGCGGCGCGGGCCTTACCGCCCTGCCGTCTGAGCTTGCGCATAATCAGTTGCAGAAAAAGCAGGGCGGTTTCCGCCGTCTGTTTATCATCCGGGAAATTGCCCTGGATGCCGCGTTCCTCCTCTCCACCGAAGGGCGGATTGGTGAGGATCACATCCACCCGCTCCCGTTCGCCGATGTCCGTGAGTTTGTGGCGCAGAGCATTACCAGGATCAATCTGTGGCGCGTCCAGGCCGTGCAGCAGCAGATTCATCTGGCAGAGCAGATAGGGCAGCGGCTTGGGTTCACAGCCGAACAGGGATTGTTCCTGTAAAATTTTACGGTCGGCCACGGTTTTCACCTGGGACGCAAGGTGATTGTAGGCCTCAACCAGAAAGCCGCCGGTGCCGCTGCCCGGGTCAAGCACGGTTTCACCTAAGCGCGGGTCAGTCACGGCCACCATGAAGCGTACAACCGGCCGGGGCGTGTAAAATTCGCCGGAGTCTCCGGCAGCGTCACGCATCTCCCGGAGCATGGATTCATACAGCGCGCCCAAGGTGTGCACTTCGTCGCTGGCGGTAAAATGGATGGCGCCGATCTTGTTGATCACGTCGCGCAGCAGGTAGCCGCTTTTCATGCGGTTATCCACGCCCTGAAATACGGCGGCAATCACTTCGCGCCTGTCGTCGCCACCAGTACCGGAAAGGGAACGCAGATAGCGGAACAGGCCCTGCCCGCGCGTTCCGTCCGGCCTTGTAGTTTCCTCATTGTTGATGAAGGCCAAAAGCTCGTCGCCGGTAATGCCGTCCGCTTGGGCGGCCCAATCCCGCCAGCGGTAAGGCGCTTCAATGGCAGGCTTGAAGGGCTTACCCGCAAGCTGGGCCTCACCTTCACGCTGGAGTTCCAGATCATCCAGAAATTTGAGAAACATGATCCAGGTCAGCAGCGGCAGACGGTCAAGGTCGCCGTTCAGCCCCTTGTCCTTGCGCATGATATCGCGGGCGGACTTAAGGAGCGAGCCGAGGGATTGGATAGTGGTGGAAGCAGTTCTTGCCATGATTGCTTCAGCTTTTATATGGGCTGCTCATCAAAAGAGATTGCTGTTAAATCTTCAACTTCAGCAATGTCAGCGAGCGCTTTAGCATAATTTAGCAGTACAATCCGAATATCTGTTAGTTCTTTGCGAAAATCATCACATATTTCCCTATCGTTGAATGCATTTTCTAGTGATAACTTATGCCATTTTGCAGTAAATGGACGAACAACTTGATTCAATACAACGATAGAAATTTTACTAAACTGAATACATTTACGACCTTTACGTTTTAATATTTCCCTTGTGATCGGAAATAGCGAGTAGACGCTGTTTAATGCTGTTTTTTCATCTCCGTACCCTACTGGGAGTTGCTGTGTGACAATTCGAGTAAGCATTTCTATGTACAGCTCCCATGCCGCTTCACGGTCTACATCTTGTAGTTCCCATTCGGCTTCAATGAATTTAGCATGGAGTTTTATTTTTGTCAGTCCATGCTTTTTGAGATATACGCCAAAATTCATATATTTCTCCATGGGTTATGGATTGTAGTTGGAACGTCTCATAGCCCTGCTAAAATCATATTGACAAGATTCTCTGTCTTGGAATGCAGCCTCAATCAAAAAATGTAAACTATCAATGTTTATCCTTTTCCATGGCGTTACTGAAATTTTTGCACCCACAAGTAAATTATCAATTATTCTAGCTGGAAGGCATGGGTACTCTTGTTCATACTCTACTCTAGTCGTGAGAGTTCGCCAAGAATGCCAATCTGGATATACAGCTTCTTTTTCGCCGGCATGAGCAGCAAACCAACTTTCACAATTGGTTGATGGCAACATAATTGTAATTATTCCTGATTTTTTATTTACTGATCCATCTATCATGCTGGAATATAACTCCCAGTCTATATGTTTTCTATATTGTGTTTCTGTTCCTACCAGTATAATTGTTAATGTTGAATCTCTTAAATATTCATCTCGTATTTTGCGGCGAATAGTTTCATCCGGAATAGAATCGTCAATCCCACCAGTATCAACAGACTTATCAATAAATATCCTATTTTTTTCATTAAACTCGACAAGAGCATCTTTTGCCCATTGGTCATTTTTATGGTGATAGGAAATAAAAACTTTTCTTCTATGGTCGTGTGTAAGTAGAGTTGACATAAATAAATATCACCTTACGCTGCATACAGCATCGTTTGTAGTCGTTCCACCGCTTCACGCAGTTCATCCGGCCCGCCAAATTTGCCGATAATCTCACCCACGTTGCCGTGCTGAGAAATAGGCGGAACCTTTAACACATCCGGCAAGGTAAATTGCAGTTCGCCATCCACTGCGTACTTTTCCAACAGACCATCCAAAATGGTACGCGCTTCCGGGCCGTATTCCTCAAAAAACGCCGCCTGTTCCTTTTTCATTCGCTCCGCCCGCTGGCGGCGAGTCAGCACCGGCGCATTAAAGGCCAGATGGCACAGCAGGTCAAAAGGGTCGGCCTCCGGCCTGCCCGCTTGCTGAGCCAGAGCTTCAAAGTCAATGCCGCGCTCGGCAAACTGGCGGATAATGTCAGCGCGTTGTACGGCATCAGTCCAACGAGCGCGAAAATCGTTCTGATTTGAGCACAGCGAACGCACTGTTTCGGCGGTATAATCAACAAGCGTGACCACGCGAAGCTGTTTGCCGTCGGCGTCCAATTCGTAGACAAGTTCGGCGGCAATAGCCACATGGCCGCCGTCAAAGTAATACTTACGGGGCTCGCCGGGCGGCGGTTCGCTCAGGACCAGCGTTCCCAGGTCTATTAAGGTGGCGTTTTCCGGCATCTCACCCGTATCAGGCTCTTCCGGCGTGAGAATATCCGTTGCCACAGTTTGCCCGTCGGCGTCGATTTCCTCCTCTTCGGCAAAAGAGGGATCGCCGTCAAAGGCCGGGTCGGCAAAATTGCGGGTGGCCGAGCCGGTGTAATCCAGGATATTAAACCAGAGCTTGCCGTAATCCTCTCGCACCCGCGTACCTCGGCCAATGATCTGCTTGAACTCGATCATGGAATTGACAAGGCGCACCAGCACGACATTGCGGCAAGTGGGCGCATCCAGGCCGGTAGTCAAAAGCTGCGAGGTGGTCAGAATGAACGGGCTTCTGGCGTCGGTCTCCACATCCTGAAACTTCTGCATGTGCCCGCGTCCGACGTCACCCTCGTCAGCGGTGACACGGCAGACATAGTTGGGGAATCGCCGGGCGAGATCGGCGTTCAGGTTGTTCAGGGCGGCCCGCATTTCGCTGGCGTGTTCCTGATCCACACAAAAGATGATAGTCTTGTCGAAGCGGTTTGTTCTTTTCAGGAATTCGGTGAGGTGTCTGGCGACAGCCTGGGTGCGGGCGCGCAGAGCGATGCGGCGCTCAAAATCAGCCGTGCCGTAAACCTCGTCCGGGATTTCCCGGCCATAGCGGTCCCGATCATCTTGGCTGGGCCGCCAACCGGCGGCATCCCATTGGGTAACGATACGATACACGCGGTAGGGAGCGAGAAAGCCGTCCTCAATACCCTGGCGTAAACTGTACTGATAGACGGGATTGCCGAAGTAGGCATAGGTGTCGCGGTTTTCCTCGCGCAACGGGGTAGCGGTCATGCCCAACTGACAGGCCGGAGAGAAGTATTCGAGAATCTCCCGCCAGTTGGATTCTTCCCTGGCGCTGCCGCGATGGCATTCGTCCACGATGATGAGGTCAAAGAAGTCAGGAGCGAATTCTTTATACAGGCCAGGGCGGCTGGCGTCTTTGGCTATGGATTGGTAGGTGGCGAAATATAACTCGCGGCTGTAAGTGACCTTGCCGCCTTCAATCTTGTATCGAGCGTCGCCGAACGCGGCGAAGGTTTTATCCTTGGGGTCGTCCACCAGGAAATTACGGTCGGCAAGGCAGAGGATGCGGGGCTTGCGGGCCGGGTCGCCTTTTGTGTTCCATTTGGACGACCAGAGCTTCCAGCAGATATGGAAAGCGACGACAGTTTTGCCTGTACCGGTAGCCATGGTGAGCAGCACTCGCTTTTTGCCCTGGGCGATGCTTTGTATCACGCGGTCAATGGCAATGCGCTGGTAATAGCGCGGCTCCCTGCCGGTAGCAAGGTTGGCCGGGGTGAGCAGACGCTTTGCAGCGTCGTCGGTCAAATTGTCCCCGGCGCGAAGCCGCGCCCAAAGCTCTTCGGGCGTAGGGAAGCGAGGCGGCTTGCTTTCAACGCCTGTGAGGTAGTCGAATTCAATAATCTCTTTGCCGTTTGTGGCGTATGCGAATTTGAGGCCGAGAATTTCCGCGTAGTCTTTGGCCTGCTGCAAGCCGTCAGTGGCGGGCTTATCCTCGGCCTTGGCCTCAACAACGGCAATGGGGAAGTCGCGGGTGTAGCGCAGGATGTAGTCCGCTCGTTTGGCCGGGCGGCGTACCGCTAGATTGCCGCGCACGATGATACGTCCGTCGGTGAAGGTAGGCTGTTCGGCTATGGAATGTGTACCGGACTCCCAGCCCGCAGCCTGCAAGGCAGGTGTGCTATATGTGCGGCAGGTGTCGGCTTCTGTGGGCATGGATTTGGTGTCCTCAACGGTTTATTTCGCCTTATTTCAAACTATATAGCTTGAAATAATGCAAATTGGAATGCGCCACTGCAATTAAACAGGCGGATGCCGACGCCGAAGGCAAACAAATGGGTTTGACCGCCGAAGAGCTCGCTTTCTATGGCGCCCTCACCAAACCTTCGCCATTAAGGACATCTATCAAAAATCCGCCAGAAGGTATGGAGGACGCAATCGCTCCCGTTATCGGTCAATGCGAGATGGTGGACGGATAATTAACCCTTCTACCTCATCCAGATTTTTTCAAGCTGACCTCAAACCAGATAGTCTGCTTATTTGCAACAAAAATCGTTTTATATCAGCGTAATAAGCCGAGAACTCTTCAGCAAAACCCCCAAAATAGCCCCCTATTTCTTAAGGATGCAGAAAGAGGACATGGGACGGAGTGAGACAAAGCGGGAAAATGAACAAGCAAGTGGATGGAGGGCGGCGCTACCGGCGCTCCTCAAGCTTTTTCTGCTTCGCTTCAACCTTCAGTTGCTTCAGCTTGGCTTTCGCCACTGGCAGACGCTTAACGATATTTTCATAACTCGTGCCCGCCCTAACATTAATTGGCGATTTTACGCCGTTTTCCCTGTGCGCTGCCGAATAAATCCGATATGCCGTAATGAGCAGTTGGCAGATCTTGACCTCAAGCTCGTAGTTTTTCTCTTTCTTCGCCAGAATTGCGGCCCGTGCGAAGTAGAACGGCGCGGCAGCAGCGCCTGTTGAGGCCATGTTTCGCAATTCCGCTTCACAGCATCGGAGCATCATGGGCAGATCGTGTTTGTGCGACTCGGGAAATTCGTATGTCGGGCTATCGTCAACTGTCGCGGTAAAAGCCTCTCCGGACAACGCCGCAATTTCCCCTGACAGAAAGCCTTGTATATCTTCGGCTGCTTTTTTCTTATCTTTGGCCGACGCTAGGGCTACAGCCATTTTTTCCGCGATATATTCGCGGATTTTTCTGTCTGTTTCAGATTCAGGCATGGAAAAATCGCCCGTATCGTCAGTACCGACGCTTGCCATGTCCTGAATATCCTGCCGGACAGGCGACACGTCCAGAGTGTCATATTCCGTGTCTTCGTCTGCATCCGGCATTTCGTCACGCTGCAACGGCTTTTGGGGCCATATCGCAGAAAAGAAGGTGTACAGCATGGCGGTAGCCAATATTCCGATAAGGCCACAACTCAACTTTCTGACTTGACCTAACAAGTTGTGATTAGGCGGTTAATTTGCGACAATCTCTTTCCTGTTTGCAGCATATCAAGAGCAAAGCCCATGACTGTATCAACAAGGGCCAGGATTGC
>Ga0123357_10000866_pt1 | contig 30831 bp, 20 predicted proteins | sample TergutEmb28metaG_FD_89873 | JGI IMG/M metagenome (GOLD analysis project Ga0123357, IMG submission 89873) | Embiratermes neotenicus P4 segment gut microbial communities from Petit-Saut dam, French Guiana - Emb289 P4 | ecosystem: Host-associated > Arthropoda: Insects > Digestive system > Gut ...
ATGGGGTGAAGGTGGGGGAGAGAGAGGAGGGAGAGGGAGGGGAGGGTAGTGCGGGGAACGGGTGTGGGTTGGCGACTTTTCACATCATATTGACAGTCACTTGGTTACACATATTTTCAGTCTTTATTGCAGGCTGTGGTTTATATGTGTACTAGTTTCAAAGCTGGGTGACATACTGAGGTGCTATATTTGTTAAAATAATGTGTGTGAAGATAGCTGTTGTGACAGTTATGCTTGCCTTTCTTCAGGAATCCTGTTGTGTATGCTTAGAGTGTCTTCTGTAAGATACAAAACATACATTAAAATCACATGGACCTATTCTTTGATTCTAGCGAGAATAACATACGGTAAAAGAGATAGGTGATAATGGGTAGGATGTCAGACATAATGGTCTATTTTCAACTACTTCCCACATATTTTCACACGTAATCCATATACATTTCCCCTCCGGCCAAATGAGAAATATAGAGCCTCTTAATTTTTATTATGCTTCCAGGAATGAGGCTAAGTTTGAATCAACTGCTGGACTGATTTATGCAGTGACTTTACCCTGTTACCAGTTGGAAAAAAATATTTCTTGCAACTGTTAAATGCACAACCTTTCACTTATGTTTGTATGTCATCATTATAACATTTCAGTTAATTAATGAATGTTGGTGTTGGAACATGTGGAATATTCATGCTGAGACAGTTTTGTGGAAATTTTTCACTATGAAACAGAAACTGTTGAATTATTTTACAAGGCACAAATTACATCCTCTTAAAAGACGTGCTTATTATACTACCAGGGTCCATCTGAAAGCGTTACCCCACACAATGGTCACCGCAACAGCAGTAGTCCAGCACTACCAGTCTTAAGGCATTTACGCCCAGAATTTCGTGCACAGCTGTCTTTGGGATCTGCAGCTAAGAAACTGCATGAACATAGTGCTGGGAAATCTGCTGATGAAGAAACCAGAGCAAGCATATCTAAACGGTAAGACAGAAAATCAAAGCTATTCAAGTATATAGTGAATCATGCTTAGGTTGGATGTGTGCCAAAAAATCTGTTTATACCAGTTTGAAGAACTAGTTTGTAAAGAATATTCAGCACATATGAAAGGGTCTTGGAAGCAAGATTATCCCAGTAAAACACTTTGAAGCGAGTGTGTGGACACATGCGCACACTGATTCATACACACAAACTGAACAAATTACAAACCATTCTTTACAGCGTGGAAAGTAGGCAAGTAAAAAATTGGCACTGACATTTGAACTTATGAACTGGTAGTTAAAATTTTGCCGGGCACACGTGGTTGGGGATGTACAAGATACTTCTTTTCTTTTGTGTGTCTTATTGTACAGTTGTGTGTCTACTGCTAGTACTAGAAGAAGTAAATGTTATTTTATTCTTTTATCATGCGATTTTTCACATGCAGTAATCTCATGGTACACCATCATGAAACATTTTCTGGGTTATGGTACCTGATAGCCATTTGTTTGCAAAGTTAAAATGTTACAGGTTTACTAGATTTCAGTGTGCTGGAACCTTTCATTGTTATGAGGCTCCATCAAATACTTGATGTGCAGCATTTGTTCCATTTTTTTTAGTTTCTTTTAGTATTGCTGAAAAAAGATTGGGACAGTAATTAAGGAATATCATTTAAATAGTGGGAAGAAGAGATATGCATGCAGGTTTTTGGTGGGGGAAACTGAGAGAAGGAGACTGCTTGGAAGGTGTAGGCTGTGTAGGGAGGATAAGGTTAACACAGATTTTTATGTTTCTTATATCATGCTTGTAATTGTAACCAAAGAAATGCACATTTCCTGAATTAATATTTTAATTTTATGATGTCTTTTACAAGTTTTGAACCCGAGGGTTCATCTTCAGGAAGGCAGTTATGTATACAGATATGGTATAGTACGTTTTACATGCTTTAGTACAAGCAGTCTTGTAGGCAGACGAGTGTTTTTCTGCCTACAAGACTGCATTTACTAATGCCTGTAAAGCGTACTATAACACTTGTATACACAACTGTCTTCCTGAAGATGAACCCTTGGGTTCAAAACGTGTAGAAGACTTCAAAAAATTAAAATACTGTTTTAGGAAATGTGCATTTCTTTGGTTTATATTGTATAAGTATAGTTAAAATAGATCTTAAATAAGAAGCATGAGAGGGTGTGGACTGTAGTTATGTGGCTGAAGATAGGGACAAGTGGCAAGCTCTTGTGAACATGGCAATGAATTTTTAGGTTCCATAAAATGTTGAGAATTTCCTGACTAGATGAGAAGCTATTAGCATGTTGGGAAGTATTCTGTTCAAAGAATTGAGCGTGAGTGAGTGAGTTGATTTGTTCATTAGTTAGGTAATGAAATGATAAATAATTACCACTCTTTAAATGAGATTTATAAGAATGTTAGAACATTTGTATTCCAGGTATACAAAGCCATTCTCATAACACTGTAACCTGTATTAATCAAAATATGGGGTTTGTATTTTTAAGTATAGAGAACATTGTAGAACATGAGGCCTATTGAGAGACATACTGTATTTAATGCAAGTCCTTGTAATTTTCACTCTCATTTACATGTGTGTTTAATCTCTTATTAAAACAGTTAACATTGCACAACATGAATTAACACTAAGAGCCTGTGACAGGTAGCTTATTTATAGTCCTGGACATGACTGCAGTACATTGATCACAAACATACTGCTTCAACTTGCGTGAATTGTTGTGGTGATGTCTGCAGAATTTCTGATTTCTCTTAGACACACATGTTTAGAGAAGTAGGATTATGTAATGATTAAAATAAGGTGCATCTCTTTACACCTGTTCTGAAAATGAAATTAATACATACTGTTTGCTGGGGATGGAAGAATAATGTGAGTTATTTCAGAAAATGTGACAGTTTTCTTAATGTGCTAGATCTGCAACAGAGGTTATACCACTGCAGCAGCAAATCTCAGTAGAGAGTCTAGCAGAGAGTCTAACAGACCTTCAGCCTGCAGCTCCTGATGTAGTTCTACCCATTGAGCAGTCTCAGACAGTTTCTGTTCAACCATATGAACCATCAGAGGAAAGTGTAGACCCAGTCACTGAAACACACAAGGATGGACATTATTTCTTAAAGGTAAAATATTTATGTCAAAGACTTTGTGTGTTGGACTTTATTCCACTACAGTAGTGGTATTTGGCCCATTTAATCTCAAGTTACACATGATATGGAATAGGAATGAGGCACTGCTTAAGTGTTCATTATAATAAGGCACAGGTTTATCTCTGCAGTGTACTGTAAAATCTTATTTATCTGAAAGTATTTACTTCAAAATGTCATACAGTTCCAAGCTTTTGATATATCCTTGCTTTGAATGTAGGGGTTTGTTTACTTTTTAATACTTTTAATTTGAAACATGGTTAAATTCTTATTTGCAGTTATATTACAGGCCTTTGATTACTAAAAGTTCAATAATTTGAAATAGTCTAAAACTCCCAGCATCCCAGAATCCAATAATCAGGCACTCTGCCGAACAGTAAGTCACAGCATCGTCGTTGAATCATGTTGCAGAACCAAATGATGCTGAGTGAAACCAGTTCAGCTCATTGTTTTCTGACATGACCTCAGTCTGCTATTTTTTGTTGTTGTGATTGGAAGTGCATATAATTTCTTTACTGTTTTCAACTTGTATTGGAATCTTTGTACCCATCTGATTGTAATAATGGTGTCAAAGGTAATTGGAAAGGCATGAGATAAAAGCACTGACAACAACAGAGAAAGTAGCGGTTATAAAGAGGTTCCTGATTGTCCAACACTACCTCATTCCTGATAGTGCTGGACTGGTCTTGTTGGTGCTAGTCTGTCCAAAATTGCTGTATTGTGTTCTGGGCAGTTTGTATAACCATTGTCATCATTAACAGTGGACATTCCTTCATTAGGTCAGTTGAGTCTTATTTTAAGAATCAGTGAATGAAGATCAGAGTGTGACAAATGTGAATAATTGTTTGTTGGCTTGTGTTTTGATATAAACTGTATTAAATTGTATAGTAGGTACTTAAAAATGCAAACAAGAGAGGACCTTCTGATTGCTCAAAGAAGTGAAAAAATTACATTTTACAGCTTAACTTCAGGACTTTTAACCAACCACAGAACACATGAATGTGCATTTAAAAAGTGTATGATTCAGAGTTGCATAATTTGAAGCCCAGTTTTTCAGTTCCAAGTACTTTGAATTATCGTGGCTGTATTCAAATGATGTACATGTAGGTTATGTAAGAATGTTGTAAAGAAATATACTAAAAAGATAATTATTATTTTATTTTGAAAAGATGTTTCTGTTTTACTTTGGAAATTTAAATGCTAAGAATTTTAAATATCTGAGAAATGAGTGTGGTTGTGGTAGACACATGTAAGTGCATTGTGCACAGGAAAGGGCTGAATCTTTTGACAGATGTAAAAGCATAATTCATTTAGTTGTACAGTTGATTGGCTTATATACAGCTGTTATGTTTACTGCCTGTTGTTTTAAAATTGCGCATTATTTTTTTGGTTTATAGTTGCTGAAGCAAGAGACTGAGCGACTCAGTGGACTTGTGGAGATGGCAGAAGCTGACTTAACAAAGGGAGAGTTGCTGCCTGAGGAAGCTTTAGGAAAGCTGCGGGCAGCCTCTGGGCAAGCTAGGTTACTGATACGACAAAAACTACAGCAGTTTGAAGGGCTCTGCCATAAGAACATTGTGAGTAGCTGTTTACAGCACTGACTTCACCTCAACTCAGAGACCTAGGTGTTTGGAATGCATACAGTTGCTAGTCCTGTCGTGTGGAGAGCTTTAAAATTTCTCTTCCCAGTGATAAGAGTTAAAGATAATGAGTAAACCATGAGGTAAATGTTACATATGCACATGTTGCGTCTTCCCCTCCCCCCAGTATCCCTTATTGTTTTTTCTCTTAGTAGTTTGTCTTGGTTAAATTATATGCAGCTAATCTAGTTGAAGCTGATGTTTTCACAACTATTAGTCACAGTACTAGCACATGCATACTTCCTTATCCATTACTGTCTGCTAGACTTTTATCTATAAAGTTCCCAGTTTGGATCTCAAGCAAGACATTGTCTATTGTGACTGAGGTTTTTTTGTGGTTCTGTGGAAATTCTTATATATTAAGGCCACTATTGATTACTTGTAAACTCCATTTTGTTGGTACTTGAAGAATAAAAGACCAACTTGATGTCACTTGCTATTTTATTTCACTCCTTAGCTGTGCTCAACATGTTTCGGACATTAATATATCCATCATCAGGAGCTTGCGACTATTCTGTTGAATTACCACAATGGTCGTATTGTTCTTGGATCGATGTGTGTTGGAGTTTCGGTGTGGTTGGGTTGGAGTGGTATCCATGTTGCAGGATTCAGCCTGCAACATGGATGGGCGTAGCCCTTGGAAAGAACGTTGGATACCCCTCTACCGAGTGTAATACTGTGGATCCCATCCACTACTGAATAGTGGATTTTGCTGTTAGTATTGTCTTGAGAATATGCCACAAAAGGTGTAGGCTGATTTAAGTTTGTTTTGAGATGCATATATGGATTTATTTGTTGACAGTGGTGTGAGCTAGGATAGTGAAGTTGGTATAGTATCTAGGCTGTAGACGGTACTGCTGAGGAATCGTGGTTGAATTCCCAGCAGGGGCAGAAGGTTTTTTTCATGTCTGAAATTTGTAGCCCAGCTCTGGGGCCCACCTGGCCTGCCATTCAGTGTGTACTGGGTCATTTTTGCCCTGCAGTAGGGTGGCTGCAGTGGGAAGCTGACCACACCTTAATCAAGTTCCAAGGTTAAGAGTGCATGAAAGTACACTTCCACCCCCCATTCTACTTTGATTTACTTCGCTTTACTCTACTCTGTTTAATGTCAACAAGATGTAATACCTTGCAGTGTAATGTGTAGCCACTATGGCACAGAATGCTGCATGCTACGTGACAGCATGAAACAAAGGATTAATAATGTAAGGGCAGTGCCCTCATTGGTGGTGGATGAGGTCCAGTGCGTACCATCTGTTGTTCACACTGGTGACAGTGGAGGTTGCAGTCATACGGGATGTGATGCTGTGTGATGTAGGCAGTTTCTGCAGGGAAACTGAGTTGTATGAGTGACAGCTTTAGTTGGTGCTCAGTGCAAAGCTGAGAAAACTGAAGGGTAATGAGAGTTGTCATCAGAGAATATGCAGAGTGTTGGATGGCCATTTAAATTCTGGGTTTTTTTGCAGGCGCAGAATTCAGAAGAGCCATTTCCAACAACCCGTGAAGATCTGGCTGGGTTCTGGGATATGGTTATGCTCCAAGTCGAACATGTGAACAGACTGTTCGAAGAGATTACAACTCTAAGGGCAGCCAACTGGGTAGAGGTGAATAGCAACCTTATATTTATTACTCATTTTGCTTTTATTGGTATTATAAAATGCTATATTTACCTGAAAACAAGATGGGAATTTTTTCCTGCTTTATCATCTGTAAAGCAGGCTGTTATGGTATAATTGCATACTAAGTTAAGCAACTATTATGTAGGTATTTCCTTAAAATTAACATTGTGAAGAGGGAGTCATCATGTGTGCATGGCCAGCTTCTATTCAGGCAAATATGGTATTGATTCTTGTTAAATGTGGTAATGATAAAACAAAACTGTACTTACCTAAAACAACTGAATGAGGTTTGCAGTAGGGAAAAAAATATTAAAATTATAGATTTGAAGCAGAACCTTATGGAACTTCGGTATTGCTCCACATGTATTAGTGTTTATAATGACATCAGGGTATTCACCAGAACATGTTTGTTTAATAGAGCACATAATTTTAAACTATTTGAAGAACTTTAGGACAGTCTTGTAACATTTGCTGAGGTTGTCAACAATTTTATATTTCTAAAAATATTCCTAGGAACAGAATGCAAGTATTTGTAGGTGTTTGACAATGGACAGGCTTTGCTATATGCTGGTGAAAACTGGCTCAGCTGTCAAGGTGAAATATTTTAATTCCCAGTGCAGGAATTTTAATGTTTCATTATTTTGTATAAGCTCGCAAAATGTCATAGTGAAAGCCTTAATGTGTCATGTGCATCATATTTTTGGTGGTATTGTACCTTTCTGTGAGAAAATTAAATTATTCTTTTGAAGTTCTCTTTCATGATGCGTAATTTGTTTCAGCATGAATCCAGTCAGGGTTGTTTCTAGAGATTATCTCTCCCCCAAATATTTTTCCTTTGAATTAATAGAGAATGAGTGATTTCAGGCTTCCACTGTGAAGTAGATGAGATCTGCACTGTTCTGGTATATTATGCAGCATGTAGTGATAATTCATTACTGTTTCAGGACAACCTGTTGGTACCATCTTCAAGGGTCAAGAAAGCCAAGAAGAAAGCTTTCTTTTTGAAAATCTTGACGCTTGAAGATGGGACTGATAGGTTGTCCCAAAACGTCAGTCAGGAATTACCGCTAGATGATGTGTAATATCCCAGTAGAGCACAGATCTGTTATAGAATGAATTTTTAATTATGAGACACTAACAAGTGAAGATCATTAAGGTTCAGAGGTGTAATGTTTTCATGTATCATTTAACCTGTTTGGAATATGTTGTGCCACTTACCATTGTAATTTGTTCCTTTGCCATGCCATGGGATTTGCTGTATCTAGATACTGTCAGACCAGTTAATTTAATGTCCTCTGTACCAAGTGTTTTGGTATTTTAAGTATGACAAGGGACTTTTTTCTATGTTCTCCCATGATTATTGTGATGGAAGTGGTTGACTATGAATAACACTTCTGACATACCATTAATTTGTTGAGGTGTCAGTAACGTAGTTTGCAGTAGGTAACTGACCAACCTAAAACTTGTGGAATTCTTATTCCATGCACCTATTTTTTCCATATGCCTAACAGTTCTTCAGCTTTGTCTTGCAGTTCTTTGTTTATGCATCATTTACATCTGCTAATTGGCTCTCACTGTTGTTTTCCCTGATGCCCTAAACTCCTGGACTAGGGGCCTGGTAAGCTTTGCTATGCTTCCTTGCAAATTTTCATGTTTTCTTCTGTTGCTACTATTTAGTGAAGGGATGGCCATGCAGGAGAATGGTATATTGTGCAGAAATTTTCATACTGTGTAATGAGAATTGTCCTGTGAAGGTGGCTGTCTTTCAGGATGTGATGCTATGTAGTGTGGTAAAAAATTTACGGTGTTCTGTCCTGAAAATGGAGACAGCAAGTGCTTTCAAAATGTTGGTAAATTTCTACCATTTTACGTGGCATCGAACCCTGAAGACAGTGATCTTAGCTGTCTGTGAGAATTTCAGATCTTGCAGAATGACCTTGTTTTGGTTTTTGCTTTTGCTGCAGTAAAGGCACTGAATCTAAATTTTGAAAACGCTTAACTTATTTTGAGTAAAGAAAAATTTGATCCATATTTTTTGGTTGATCATGGCTGTCACTTTACTTCAGTGTGTAGATTGTTTTTGTGTAGTATTAATTGGAATGAAATATGTGTGTAGAACTCAGTGATTGAAATTGTTATATTCATGATATGGTGGATGATGGAGGAAGGGAGACTGATGATTCAAATTCAGTAGTCTCAGTGCTAATTTCCTTCATTTATGATTTTCCTCAGTTTGGTGTACCTAGGAAACCTTGAATAAGCTTTGTGCTGTTTGAGGGAAATAATTTTTCCATTAGGATGTCTTGTAAAAGCATGTATTGTGAATGCCTCTTTCTCCAGTACAATAAAGATTCTATACTAATATTGAATTGGAAGAACACACATTCATAAAATAAATATTTTGTCGTGATCTGTGTCATATGTACAGGGACTTTTAGTCAAGATTACACATTTGGAAAGTGTTGTATTGCGAAACCCATGATTTTAATTGTCAGTGCCTATTTTATAATATTCTACTTTCTGTTTTGTAAGCTTGAAGAGCACAAAATGTCACTTTGGAGGTTCAGGTTTAATCTAAGGCCAGTCCATGCTTGATTTCTGTTGGACAATGTGACACTGGTGTAGGTTTTTTTTCTGAGTGTTTTGGTCTTCCCCAGACAGCATTATTCCACGAGTGTTCAATGCTAATTAGCCATTCACTTACATTATATTATTTTAGCAACTGACAGCACTGGTAAATGTCACACTTTGACAAATAAGAGTGCAAAATTAGCAAATGTCACTATTCTTAAAATGATTTATCCCTGTTTTGCATCATTGGAATGCTCATTGAACCATAACATTGGACAACATGTATACAAGTTTTTGAAACAACTAGTTTTGGTTTTGTTAATCAACAATCATCAGACCTTTTCTTTATCAAGACTGTACAGTGAGACTAACCTTTGCAAAGACGCATTTCAGTGGGCGTTCTTGATAAGAAAATGTCTGACAATGGCTGATTAATACAGCCAAAACTAGTTGCTTAGAAAACTTGCATACATGTTGTGTAATGCTGTGGTTCAGGTGTCACTGTTATCCCATTCAGTACACACATCTTATGGTTCATTCACTGGGTAATAGAGCAGGAGCTTGACGTTCATGTGACCATGCATCATGATAAATTCTTATAATAAAACCAACTAGATGCACTGATTTCTCAAATTTATTTTAGGAATAAAGTTCTACATGTTTTGGACAGTTCCTCTGTCCATCATCAGGAATTTTTCACTTTACACACAGCAATGGTGTATGTCGTACAGGTTTGCTGACATATACCATTGCTGTGTGTACAGTGAAAAACTCCTGATGATGGACATAGGAACTGTCCAAAACATGTAGAGTTTTATTCCAAAAATAAATTTGAGAAATTAGTGCTTCTAGTTAGTTCTTGCTCTTATAACAAAACCATGTGTCATATAAGCTTGGTCTTTGCCATCTGCGACTTAGTACATAAGTGAAGCATGCTATCACATCTTTATGTATGGAACTGCATTGAACTTTATTTATAACTATTGGCTTTCATAAATTCTGGCTTTCATTCTGCAATATTATCGTTTGTAAACTGTACTTTTGACAGACGGTAAAATATTGAAATAGTGAGCGCTGAAATTAACAGAAAATTCACTTTCTTAAAATGTTTTGTTTTTCCTCTCTGGCTGTCATCATAGGCTCTCTTCATTTTCTTATAAAATTGAGTGTAATGAAGTGTTGTATTTAATATATTGGGTTCATACAGGATTTGACTCATGGCCAGTTAAGAAAAAAGTAGCACTCAGAAGTGTATGTGATGGCATAAGCGAAGCTTTGAATGTGACATTTCATAAAGTAATCCTTTTTTATGCTTGCATAAAAACTCTTGTTTGATGAGTGTGGGCTGTTGTATGTTAAGGTAGATAAGTAGTATTTATAATATTCTAAATCAATTATTTTGTCTACCTGCATGATAGGTTCTTGATTCACAAGTGTAAGGGGTTTAAATTCATTGTAATTGGATGATTAGTTCAATGGGTGATAAAGCTTAGGATGTAAAGTGTAACAATATGGAGGGCTGCATTTCATTTTCACTGATTCATTTGTTTCTATCCAAAAGTTGGCTTAATGAAATTACTTGTCCATCTTTGTGTGTGTTTTATGCAGTCTTTATAAGTTGTGTTTGAGGAAATCACAAGTGCCTGTTCTAATATTTGAGGGAAAGCAGCATAGACAGTTCTTACCTTCATTTAGGAAACCTGAGAATCAGTTGTAGTGTTATTGCTAGGGAATGAAGAAAATGCAGATTATTGATTCAGATTTTTCTGCAGAAGCATGCCAGTTGTGAATAATATCATGTTTTCTTTACATTTTCTGCTGTAAAAATAGTGGCTGTGTATGTTAAATGTCATGCTTGTGTGATTTAATTTTGAATTTAATGTTCATGTGAACATGCATCATGATAAATTCTTGTAATAAAACCAACTAGATGCACTAATTTCTCAAATTTATTTTTGTAATAAAACTACATGTTTCGCACAGTTCCTCAGTCCATCACCAGGAGTTTTTTACTGTATGCACAGCAATGGTATATGTCATATAGGTTTGCTGACAGCTTGCAAGCAGGATCAGGATGGAACTCAGTCCTGATCCTGCTCGCAAGCTGTCGGCAAACCTGTATGACATATAACATTGCTGTGCATGCAGTAAAAAACTCCTGTCGATGGACAGAGGAACTGTCCGAAACATGTAGAGTTTTATTCCAAAAATAATTTGAGAAATTAGTGCATCTAGTTGGTTTTATTATGAGAATGGTTTTATTTTCTAATAGTATCCCTATGTTCAAAGTGAAAAAATTTTGTTTATATCTTTCAACAGGAAATCCCGCCTGATATGCCTTTTCTGTTATAACATTGTAATAGTATGCATGATGGTCTTAACTGAAGAAACTGTTTGTACTGTATGTATTAAGATTTCATTGAAACATTATGACTAGTAACACTGTTGTTGTAGTGAATACTTTTGGTCAGAAGTTTTGGAAATAATATGTATGTAGGATGGAAATTATGCAACTACTTCTCCTTGTGAATCCAAAAATTGACACAAAAATAGGCTTTGTGGAAATCCAGTATTTATGCAATTAGTATTTTTTTTACACACATGTTTTCTTCATTGTAACAAGGCTTAATCTTAAGAACTAAATTTTAAAAACCACCTTAATTCATTGTAAAGATGTTTCATTGCATAAGGCAGCATATTGGACAGTATCAATGCTGTTCCTCATACATGCTGAGGTCTGTGAACTTCTGTTGCTGTTTTACGTTATGTTCCATAACATCATACAGTTGGGCACAAGAATTTGACACATTTCAAAATTCAGTTGATCTGTTTTATATACTGGTACTGCATTTATTCCCATATAGAATACCATTGTGTATGGCATGTAGGTGACTGTTCTGCTTCATTGTAGAAACTACAGTACTTTTATTTCTTGTACCAATATCTGTTAAAGTTTCATAAGTTTACCAGTTGTTATTCTGCACCTCACTGTATGCCTGTTTTTTTAGTTGGCATGTTTCAAGATTCATGCACCTGTGAACCGTGTATAAAGATGCAAATCAGCACTCAGAACAAAATACTTTTAGTTGTTATAAGGTGAAATAATACCAACATTTCCATGCATCTAACATATACACCCCTTCCTTCTCATACGTTCTTTTGCTTGTTGTAGATTGCATGTGTCATGTTGGCACATCACTCACTCACGTTTGTAGTTCAGTTTGTATGTCTAGTGGGACTGTGTCAGAATGAGTGTGGCTTGTAACAGAAACTTTGTTGTAGTGACAAAAAAATACTGGCACTGCCCAGTAATGCTACATATATGCAAAGCCCTTGCATACCATATGTGATATGAGAATTTGTTACCAACACGTCTGTCATTACATGTGCTGCCTAATTAGCTACGACTCAGTTTCCTAAACTTTTTATGTCACCTATGCTTGCAGTTTTGCATCCCGTGGTAATTATAGAATATTTAAATTATTCCTGGATAATGCAAAATCTGGGCATTACACATACTGATTGGAATGAGCATTTTCACAAACCCCATAAATTCTTGTTGTATCAAGGCTGTATCTATTTCATTTACATATGTTTCATCGCATTTGGTGGTGTATTGTACAGTTCATTGTGAATATCCATTTTTGTTAATGCTGAAATGTTTTGTGTCCCGTCTTTCAATATCTGGCATATTTTTGTTCATGTTATTTATTTATTGAGTTGTGGTGTGTTCTATACATGGTTACATCTCCATGTGGCACCAGGTTCGTGCAGACCACCAGTTCCTCGGATGTATAATGATGCTTTTCTTTTAGCCATGTAACATGTTACGTGGCTCTTACATTAGTGGCTGGTTCCAGAATGTCATGAGTACCTGAATCCCACATGTGACTTACAGATGTATGTGGTATGTGACTGGTTAAGCCAGAAGTGTGTTGTTAGTCTAGGTGGATCATTTTGAGAAAAATGTGCATTTGTGTGTATGAAATGGGTGTGAGTGCAGTATGCAGGATCTTCATCAATTCCATGATACAAGTGCTGCTATTTTTAGGGGCATTTGCAAAGCAGTTGAGAAGAATGACCATGGTGTCATCATGTCTGTCTCTATATCCACTTGGAAGAGTGTGACTCCCACTGCCCATATTTTTATGAACTTTTATTTGTGGTAGTTCTGCTAAAATATGTTTATTGTTCCAAGTTTGGTCAAAGTCAGATGACAGTATCGCACTCTACACGAAGTCATGTCTCTGTAATTCAGAGAGACTTTGTTGCCTGTGTGGTATGAGAAGAGGCTGAAGAAACTTTGTGATCGAATCATAATAGCTGAACATGTTGTATTTCAACTGTCTTAGTCCCAGGTCAGCAGTCTGTTGGCCACCAGTGTTCTTGAATGATATGCTGTTGATGTTATATTGACCACCATCTGAATTTTGTTCATTTTCTCCTCATCCACGAGATTTCAACAGAAACCACATCATTGAAGAGCATGACATTTACTTGCTGCATGTCACAATATTTCGTTGTTTGAGGGGCTAATTATTTTTAGCCTAACCTACCCTTGCAACCTGCAAGTGTGAGGTGTTGATCATGATCAGTTATAAATCTGCTTCTAAGGTGTGGTGAATCATACAGTATGTGCTGTTTTAAATATGGAAAGACACATTTAAAATACTTGCATTTTAAGTGTTCTGCATAAAGCTATTCATTAATTTAAAATGTAGAGACAGTAACAGGGTAAATGTGCCAGAACCGTTATGCTCAGCAGACATCTTCTTTCTTGTTTGTATATGTAGGTGATACATATTAATGTGGACTGACTGTGAAACGTGTGTAATATGATGGATTTAGCTGAATTTGTTATATAGAAACATGTATTGTGCATGTGCCTCGTTTCAAGAAAATATCCATCCACATGCAAACAAACCGTGTAGTTGAAGTACAGTGCTTGTATGACATATGTTGTGCATGAGATCTGCAACAGCTGTTTAAAGAACTCCCTGCATTATGCAGTGTTGGTCACATGTGTAAGAATGGTGAAATTATTCTTATTCATGTGACGTTTGAAAGTAAAATGTAAAACTGACGGCCAACTGTCCTTTTATTATGTATGAATATTAAAGTTTTCAAAAGCAGTTGATGAATTGTGAAATTAGTTATGTATTTGAATAGGGAGCATGTGTTAGAGCAGTGGTTTCTGACATCAAAAGATGCGTATTTGGCACTGAACATTTTTGGTGAGAAAAGAGATTACGTTGTCATATTTTGGTTAATGATATTTTTACGTCATTTTGTCTGTAGGTTTTTGTTTCAATTGTTCATGCATTACTTAGTTATGTAACAGGTTATTTTAGGTGTGAAGCTTATCATATATGTGCCCATTCTGCATAAGAAGTTTTTGGTTGAATAAGGCAAAAGAACTGTCAGATTCTGTTACCACTTTGAAAATGCATGCAGGTGTGTTACTTCATAATTGGTGAAGGTGACCTGTTCATATACAGATTTGTGACACTGTGTTGTAACTCCTTTTAGAGGAACATGTTATGTATGGTGGTGGGTTGTGGCTTGTAGTGCAGATGAGGTTCTCACTGCTGCATGTAAATGCATGAAGGTTGGTATTGTAACCCATCCAGATAAAATATATATGAACTTTACAAACATTCACAGAAACACAGTGTCTCATTTGTTATGTCATATAATGTTCTCATTATCAGGTGAATAAACTATAATATTCTTCATGGAATATCAGTCATTTAGATGCAAAGTCCAGATTATCTTGATTAAGAAAAGGATTCAGAATTGAGGAAGTTTCAGGTTTCCTGATATGTTTTGCTGTGTCAACTGGTAAATAGTTATTGATGTTTTGAAGGAACATTGTGCCTGCATTTTCAGGATCAAGCAGTAGGCTTGAATCCTCATGAGTACTGCTGTGAGATCTCACTAGAACCAGGACTGATACCAGATTTTTTTATGTTCATGACCATCCTGTACTTTATATAAGACAATGTAGTACAGTGTTAATCAAATGTTTCTGCTTGTGGACCCATTTAGCTTAAGTAAGTACCACAGATCTTCTCACCCTTGCGCACATAAATATGGAGTTTCTGGATGACAGGTGTCCAGAATTTAAAATTTATGTCTCGGAACTTAGTTTAGATAGATACTAATACATATTGGTAGCATACATGACAATGCATTGCATGATTTGATCTTAATTGTAATGATCGTTGCATGTTTTGTGGGTACAAAAAGTTTCTTATTTAGTTATGCTAACGGTTATCGCCAATTGTAGACATTCTGTGATTATTTTAAGAAAACATTATTCCTTGTATAAAAAAAATAAGTAAACTGCAAAGTAGCCATTAGAGAAATGTATCCACGGATCCTCTGGGAATAGTTCACCGATCACGAGGGATCCAGAAAGCACACTTTGGCAGCCACTGATCTAGTGACTTGAAGCCCATTAGCTCTATACGTGTACCTGTGCTGATGTAATTGAATGTGGAGTGGGAGTGCTGTGCTTATTTGGATTGAGAAACATACAATGTATCTTGTTCTGATGTTGCAAGAAGAGCCAGGAATAATAATAAACTACATTCTCAAAATCTGAATGCCACAGGGCATAATGCAGAAACATGAAGAAGCTTCTAATGTTATTGTTTCCTTGAAAGAACACTGATGGTTGGGTGCAGGATGGCGTTAGAAGTTAGGAAGTATACACTCCATGCAGTAGTTTAAATCAAGTGGAGGATTAGGAAGTGAAGGTGGAACTACTGTGAGAGGATAGCAAGGCTGTCTAATGTAGTTATTTAAGTTCTCAGGGTAATTCATGCATCTAACAGTTTAGACATGGCATGTTTCAGCTATGTGCTTCAGTAGCCACTCTCCTCCAGTAGTCAGTACAACTTTTCCTACCAAACATGAATATTGTCATAATAGCATTTCATAGTCACTTAAAACCTTTTTTTTTCTTTCATTACATATTTGTTCTAAATTTATTAATTTGACGCAGAATTTCTTCTTACTTTGCAGTGAAAAAGCTTGTTAAGCAAAATAATTTTATTCATAAATCATTTTTTTACCAATGCATTTCCCCAGAACAGATTTTAAATGCCATTACTGTTAACATCTTTTCTGAAACCTGAAAAATACATGATTCTAAAAAAATGTAATTTTGCTTGGCAAGCCTTTACAGTGTTTGGCCTGTTAAAGATTTTTACTGTACTTAATACTCCGAATTTTACTACTATTGTGTCAGATAGAGAAAGGAAAGGCTCTTCAACAGAAGTCTCATCTGTAATATGTTCTGCTGTTTCTGTTAGTGTTTGTTAGTGATGTTCATATATTATCTGTTGATTATACACACATAGATGAATTCACGTATCCTCAGAATTAGTGCAGCAAAATTCTGCATTCACTGTCTTGTTGCAGAGTCATTTGTATGGAGGTGTTCACTGTCTTGTGGTATACTATTTGAGTGTGTAATTATTGAACACTGCTCATCACTGAGGGTTGAAGTGATCGTTATTAGTGGCCGTCCTGTTGAAAATGGTTCAAAGCAGCTATTACTCGGAGTTCTGTAGTATGAGATAAAACTGCTATTCGTGTGTATGCATTTTAGTTTGTGAATAGGCATGATTGCAATTTGTGTGAACAGTTTTGTTTTATTATGCTGTGTGCAGGCTAAAGTTCTGAGCAAGGATATGGCAGATGGTGCACCTAAACGTAGAGTTGGGAGTGGAACAAGGCGCAGTTCTGCAGCTCCAGCCAAGAGTTCTGCTAGTAGCGAGGCAACTCGAAAGGCTCGTGAGGAAGGTCGTAGGAAGATGATGGAAGAAAGACGGAAGGTGATGAGGGAGAAGCGGGATGCTGCTGCCACGTCAGGTCAAGTTGAGATATTTGTACCGCAGGAGAATGGTAACTAGCAGAGGCAAGTGAGTGTAATGATGCAAGCAACATATGATTGCCAGCAATTGGCAGGGGTTTTGCACAGTGATAGAGAAGGTAAAGGATAATTATGTTCCATGAAATTTGGAGTTGTACATAAGCTAATGGCTGAAAATTGTGAAATTGTTATGAGCTATTGGGATGACACATTGCAGGTGTGGAAAAGCTAGTCTAAAATGTAAGTAATGGATCTGGTGCAAAATTTGTTATGCCTTAGTTAAGAGATGCGACTGAATGTACAGAGTTGGTTTGCTGAATGAGTAGCATTTTTAAAGTGCCATCGTGGTTACACCATCATAATTAAATGAATATTAATAAATTAATGGTGTAAATATAATGTATTTTGTGCTTCTGAAGTTTTTATTTTATAAAATTAGGAACTCTTATGCAAATTACATTTTGAACATTGTATAAAGCAAATGTGTAATTGGGAAAATCTGGAGGGTCATTATTCAGCTACACATGCAGGCTAAATTTCATTCTTTTTAACTCCCTGTCCATAATTTTTGTAGCACGTAACAAAAATGAGTGGTTCAGTTCATGTGAGAAATAAATCCTAGTTTCATTGTGTGGATGTGTGTTACTTGTATGGAATAGAGGTATAACATCATGCTGAGAATTTCCAGCCACTCTGACCTCTTGTGGTTTTGTCTGTCAAGACTGTTCCCATTCAGTGATGTGTGAGAATTTTTTTTGTGTAAACTGTAACGTATTTGGTCACCTGACGGGGATTAGGGATTTTTCTTATAAGATCTCTGGTGCATCTTATGTAGGGGTTAATCTCAACCTAAGGAATGTTTTGGCATACAGTAGATAAAGCCTAGTCACAGATTGTAGGCATAATTATATATTCGGGATTTATCAAGTTCTAGGAGTGACAGTTCATGTAATCCAAAGAGTGTAGAGTGTGTAGCCACATGGTGTGAAACTTGTAAATAATTTTAGAATCTCATTGAGGGTCACATCCTGGTGTCCATGGGTATCAGACTTATATGGTTGTGATAGAGCTTTGTTTGTTTGGTTTTCATGGAAGGTGCATGCAAATGAGTTACATGTGACAGCAGCACTAATGGCAGCAGTCTGATAAATGGGCGTTACACACGGGGTTTGTTGTCAGTGTCCGATAAGAGGCACTAATGGTTGGGTCTTGGGTGAAGTTGCACCTATGTTAAGGTTAGCTCAATAATATTGGGGGCCTGTGTTTAGTTCATATTATAATTTTTTTTAAAAGGAGCATAATTCTCATCAACATATCTCAATGAAAAACTAGTGATTTTGAGCACACTTTTCCCAGATGTACAATACAAGTCTGAGCAGAAGTTCTCAGTCGTTTTAAAATATGAAACTTCTGGGGAGCCAGAATGTTGACAGTACATATTGTTGGGTCTCTGTTACTACGTTCGGAAGTTTTATTTTTATGTAACCGATAAATTGTAACTAGTCAAAAGCTTTTAATTTTGCTGGTGTAAAGTTTCCACACAAAGTGCCCTCCTGCAATAAGATCTGCATTCTCAAATTGTAACTTAAATTTAACAGCCTGCTCATCTAGTTCTGGATAACATTTATTCTCATGAGAACATGTCAACTGAATGCAAACAACAAAGAAATGGACGCTAGTTATATGTGACAGTCAACACATTGAACAAATCAGACCCAAACTTAAAAATTGCTATGAGATAACAGGGCATGATTTATGTTGCCTGCAACTGTTGTGAGCTGTCATGTTATTCAGGAAAATATTAACTTCAAAGAAACCTGTTTTTAGCAGTGGTTTGAAAAGATTAATGTGTGCAGTGAGAAATGGGCCTCAGAACTTGTCTAGTTTTGTAGGAACTCACGAGTCAGTTTGGTTTGAATACATCGCATCTGCATGTACCCATTAATAATATGCATTAATGTGTGTGCTGCTGTGTCTGTTCTGTTGGCCTTGGAGAGTTCATGTATGGCTTCATTTGAGGATATGTGGTAACGAACTGGAAGAATATTAAAAAATAGCAGTTATATGGATATTATTTTGAATGCAGTGAATTAATTTCACTTACTGTAGAAATTTAACAAAAATCATTAGGTTCGCATCAGAATGTGGCAGTTATTTTGTAAAAGGGCTTGAAGGTCAGACAGTCTACTTTACAAGTAAGAGCATATTGTGTAAATGTAATTAAATGATGCTGTTAGGCTTACCTGATTTTCATGGACATGCTTATGTTACTGTCAGACATAAAAATTTATGAAAGAGATTTCTAGGATGAGCGAAAATAAGTTTGGCACAATACCAGAATTTAAACACAAGAGTTACTCATAAGAATGAGAGACTTGGAAGCTGGAGTAACTCTATCTCTATTTGAATATATGTACACTCTCAATTTCTTTTACATTGTCACTTCCCATACATGTTTGTGGTGTGTGTACACCACTTTTATTTTGTGTTGTGTGTGTCAGTTGGGTGTGTGAAATTGTTTGGTGCAGGAGATCTGTTTTTGATCTGTATCTCTGAAAATTGGTGATAACTCTGTGTGTGTGTGTGTGTGTGTGTGTTTTGTGGGGGGGGTTTGAGTGGAAAAATAATTAGGTCTACAGAAGAGAAAATTTTCTAAAGAGAGATGAAACTGGCTGAAGGCTCAGGGAGCTGTGAGTTTAAAATATGTGAGGATTCTCTTGCCAATCTTGTCGTAATGGACAGATTAATGATAAATTAGAAATGAAAGAAATTATGTTTTTAATGAAATAACATGAAATTCAGATTTGATTATGTGTTACAGTTTTGTTATGTAATGTATTGCACTTGAGTCTGCAGCATGATGAAACAGTGAAGTTCTTAATTTACATTCCTGAGCAGCTAGTTGAAAGAACTACTTTGGTAAGAAAGTGTGAATTTAATTGGTGTTGACAGGCTACAAACAAAGTAGATGAACATCAGTATTATTAAGTGCACATGCAGTGATGCTCTTGAAACACAAAGAAACATAAAATTTATACCTGGTTATCTGTGATTATGAAGGGGGAAAGTAAGCACATGTCACTGAAAAACATGGCTAGTCCAAACCCTGAGAAAAGCCAAGCACCTGCTGACTGTATTTTGTCCCTTCTCATTTAACTTTTTTTCACCAGTGGGAAGGAATGGAAGTCTTGTTCACATCTTTCTGCATTTATGAATACACCACATTTTACATTACCATGCTCCTGCAGCCTGCTGATTATGTTGAACTGAGTTCATGTTCAGTTTTCCAGATCTGATACATTTGGTGCTATATAATAATATTTTTGTTGTCACTAAGTGGTGGTGCCATATTGATTTGAAGAATAAAAATGTGTGCTTTCCATTGGTAGGTACTGTCATGTGTTACGTTGGGTTTAGAGAGAAATATGGTACTTATAAACAGAACTCTGATGAGTGATAGAAACTGTGCTGTGGCAGTCTTCGGAGGTACTTGCATGGTGGGTTTGCTTCTAAGAGAATGAGGAAAATGGTACACAGTAAGTTACAGACAAGGTAACTGGGAGTGTGCTGCACTAGACACACAGTGTAAGTAGTACACGAAGGAATCAGGTTAAATTTTGCTATGCTGCCTGCAGACTGAGCATAACAGTCACAGTAGAGGTCACACAAATGCATATTGTTACTGCCAAATAAAAAGATTTTGTGCATTCTATGATTTGTGCAACCTAGGGAATGATCATGGTATGAGCAACTGCATTATTACACCAACTAGTGGATACATTTACCTGGATAACGTACTCAGTATTCACAAATACTCAGGTTTGCGGGAAAATGTGTGTGTGTGAACATTTGTGTAATGTGTGAGTGAGAGAGAGGGTGTGCATGCATGCACATGCATGTTGGTGTGTGTGTGTGTGTTTGTGTGTACATTTCTGAAGTCTATAATCTGGCTGAAATTTCGGTCATAAGAATGATACTTCTGTTTTTGAACTGGAAAATTGCTACTCTAAAGCAGGGATGCACATATTTTCCAATTATTCCAGAGCCATTTCAAATCTCCAGGTGCCAGAAGAACAACACAAAACAAATTCCATGCTGAGGACTTACAGATATTAGGTGGAACTGTACAAAATTTAGTTGCCATGGTGACTTGGCGCCTGGAATTTGTGCACCCCCGCTGTGAAAGGTTGAATTGTTAAACTGCTGATAAGTTGTGATAAAAAAATTAACATTTTGTTCCAACTGTATCAAATAACTCCATGTGGCTGTAGAAGGGCTGTAATCTCCAGAGTACAGGGTGCAACTGGATGAGTGATTCTGCACTTTCATTGAGGAAAATATGTGGTTAGTGTGACATATATTGGAGAAGTAGAGACAGTAGCCTCAGTAGCTTTATGTGTCAACATATGTAACTACTGGACAATCTTAATTTATAATGAAGAGATTTTATTTGGTGATGGGACCATTTCATTCTTTATAAGGAATTTTATTATTGTAGATTTTGTTATATTGAGGAGATGACTTATGCTGTATAGATAGTCGTACTTTGCATCTTGATGGGACCCACATTGTTCTTGTTGTTCATGAGTGCAATAAGGTGCTGACAGATATGGAAAGCAAGTTTCTTGTATTCTATCACTGTTACTGTATCTTTTGGTTGTGTCTTGGTGATAAGAGTAGTAACACATTGTTTGTTCTGTCAGGGGGAATTTGAGAGCCGTTGTACACACATCTGACTTGTTAACAGGTTAAAATGCCATTCATCATTTCTGTAAACTTTATATATTAAAACCAACTAGTTGCACCAATGTATCAAATTTATTTTATTTTGGAATGGGGTACCTGCTAGCAAGCAGACAGCAGTATCTGTTTGACAAATGCTTGTTGCTGTATGTACAGTCTTGAACTCCTGATGATGGACGGAAAGACCACCCGAAACGTGTAGGGTGTCATTCAAAAATAAAATAAATTTGATACATTGGTGCATCTATCTTTATCGTTGCACCTTGCATTTTGTAGAGTCACCAACTAATGCACATACATATTTTTTTTTTTACATTAAAACATTTAAAATCGTTCCAACATGTTTCGATCCTAAGATCATCATCAGGGAGCTACACTGTTCCTTGTTAAAGTCACATTAAAAAAAAACACTCACTGATTAATTTCAAATTAATCAGTGAGTGTTTTTTAAAAAATGTGACTTTAGCAAGGAACAGTGTAGCTCCCTGAAGATGATCTTAGGATTGAAACATGTTGGTGCGATTTTAAGTGTTTTAATTTAAAAAAAAAAAATTATGTATGTGCATTAGTTGGTGTGCTGATTAAATGGTGCATCTAGTTGGTTTTACTATAGAAAAAATATTACGATGCACGGCCCTATGAACATCAAATTTCTGTAAACATCTGTGAACTTATGATAATTAGGTATACATGTCAGGTAAGTGTATGCCTGCTGAATGAAACAATATCTTAACTGTGATTATTTTCGTACCACTGCTGTTGATCTGTGTTGGCTCTTATACCTGCTACTGTTAGCCATCCTGAATATAATTTTTTGTTATATAAGACAGCATTTGCTAATGCTAAGATGTGATTATTGCCATTTCCATGTGGTTGAAATTATTATGTACTTACTCTCTTATGCACTGTGAAGGAGGAGGTAATTATGAAATGTCAGAATGTTTACTCTGGGTTAGGATAAAAGAGTTAATGATGTCAAGACACTGAGAGTGGAATTTTCTGAATCTCTGGGTGCAAATAAAAGTATTTTGGGTTTGCATCATTCTTCTTGTACAGACAGTTGTCGGTACAAAGTTGCTGCTAGAAAGTTCAGTATTGTGGTGTGGCAGGTGAATAATGTGCAATTGTAGGTGGGGTTAAGAAAAACAGGAGCACTGCCTGCACTTCTCTATACGTCACTCCTGGCTTGATGATTAATTAAACCAAGGTGCAGGAGGTGTAGTGTTTGGACTCCAATAGGTTTGGATTGTATGTGGAAGTACAGATCTGTCAGTGATGTTGAAGTGGCAAATGTAGTCTCAAGGCATACACCAAGATGTAGGTAATGGCAGAAATATTTGTTACTCTCCTTTCAAAAATTATTTCTGCCTTGGATGCAATTTGTAAGTATTAGGATAATTTAAAATTTGAAATATTATGAAATTTTTACAAAATCTTAAAATGTAGGACAAACACAGCTGTAAGGTTAGGCAGTGTTTTTTTCAAAGGATAAAATATGCCCTCATTTGTTATTGTTCAGTTATATGTTGGACTGTATTTTGTTGTGTTAGTCATGAAAGGCTAAGTTTACTTTGTTGATATGCAAGAGAACTTGCAGATGTGGTTATGTCAGGCGTTGTTATGATTCTGTTTCCAAGTAAAAAAGTTTTGCAGACGCTGACATTGATGTGCAATTTGAGGTTCTCACAGTGATGTTGTTGAAGGTATAAGTCTTCTGGGATGTTACACTGTGTGGACTACTAAATAGTTGCCAGGATCTCAAGGGATCTTCTTCAAATGCGTGATTTTGTTAAAGTTTCTGATTTTGACCTCCTTGAGTTGTAATCTTCCATTTAAACAGTTTCTGACATAATGTTTAATCAAATTATTTTGCATTGTCCGTATATTACTTTACTGTTTGTAAGACCAACCAAATACACTTGTTAGGTAATATATGCCTTTTTATTTTATATTCCATATACATTTAGACTACTAGAACTATTGATATTAATTTTAATTTTTATCATTCTGGTTCTCATTCTCTTTAATTTCCACGGAACACAAACATTATACAGTAGTTTTAAACACTAATATTTTGTATGTGGAGTCTGCTGAGATTAATGTTGAACAAAGACTCTATTTGATGCGGTGTGTGCCACTCTTCTGGAATGTTAACTGGTGTAGATTGGTAGTTAGTTTACCTCTGACCCTTGACGATGGGACCGAAAGGTTGTGCCGAATTGTCGTTGACTGACTTCCAGTCTGCACTGCATAACATCCCAGAACACCAAAGATCTGTATTTGATGCCACTGCATCTTGTACAGGGTTATTCAAAATGATTGTCGGAGTCATACACAATACACTCCAGATGCAACCCGATGTGATCTCTTTCTATGGGGTTACGTCACGGATCAGGTTTATGTTCCTCCTCTTCCTGCAAGTATCCCAGAACTGAAGGTATGAATCAGAACCGCCATTGAAACCATCACTGCTGACATGCGGAACGAACTCGATTATCGTGTTGGTGTTTGTAGAATCACAAAGGGTGCACATATAGAGCACCTGTAAGGTATGTAGTAAAAACTTGGAGTGTTGTTCTATTAAATAAAAAAAATACATATACTCCTATCTCAAGTGTATTGCGTATGACAAGTAGTTAAAACCCCGACAATCATTTTGAATAACCCTGTATACTGGGAGATGCATTTGTAGTGCTGTCCAGTGTGATTATGCACCTGTATATGTTTCCTACGTATTTTGTCTCCCTGATGATAGCTTGATCAGAGCAGAAACATGTTGGAGGTAATATAAAGTAATATAAAATAACTGTGTATATATTGCTTAATTAGTGTATTTAGTTGGCTCGTACACAACAATATGATTGATTGGAAAAGACAACTGTGAATTACTTTCATTCTTTTGCAGCACATATTTGATGTAAGTTGTAATATACAGACAACAAACCAAACAGTATAATGTTACTCACATGTGCCTTGTTTGCGTGAGTGTCTACATGCCATATGGGCTTATCAGAAAAAGGGAGGTTGCAGTGAAAGGAATGGATTGCTGTTGGAAAACAAACAACAGTTGGGAGATTGTTGCGCTGGTGATATCTCCTAGGAGACAGGGAGGGAGTTGGTCTTGAGATTCATGATATTCCTTAGGAAGTAGAAGAAGGCAGAATATTCAGTTGTTGTGGAAGGGAACACTGAAAAAACACTGGCTAAGTTTACAGAAATTTTCAGTTTTTTGGTCCTTATGAAGTACTAAAAAGAATGTGTATTTAGAGACTGTCCATCCAGTCCCTCTGTAACTTAATATTGGTGACTAAGCCACATGCCATGTTTATAAGAAACTTAGTGTAGGAGTTCTTCAAAAAATAGTTATTTACCACGCGTGGGCATTGTGAGAGGTGAGACAGTGAGAAACGTACTTAACTTTTGGGACATAAATTAATTTCTGTTCATACTTTCCATAGTTTTTGACCAGTTTGGTTGAAATTTGGTGTAGAAGGCTTTCATGTGATGCTGTCGAGCAGTAAGATGCATTGCAACTTATACTTTATTTAAGTTGGGAACATTTGAAGAAAAATCCGCAGTTTTAGATTTTTTCCCAGAACTTAATGTTCATATTGGTAAAATAAATAAATTTTATGTAAAAACCTTTATATTTCAAGCATTGTGCTAGGAACTCTGAAGTAAGGAGGTCATACAATTGTCATTTAAATTCTGCCATACAAATATTTGGCTATACTGTTAATTAAGACATGAATGTTTCGCTACAGGAACTGATGTCTTGTGCTTTAGTTCTTTGTTTGCAATTGTGTCGGTTTTTGCATGGATAGTACTTTCTATACTGATTGCAAAAATTTGTGTGGTTGGAAATTTATGTGTTGGCAGATACGAGTAAAAATCCCCCATTCGGTTATTTAAAGTTTGCCTTTATAGTGTCGTAGTGATACGAATTGGCATGTTCCATTACTTCTTGTAGTGTAAAGCACAGACATGTACAAGGTGGTTCAAATATGACCGGGACTGATTTGTGTGTAAACAAGCCGCACCAGTCCCGGTCATATTTGAACCACCTTGTACAGGAACATAGAAAATTTTGTGTTTGTTTCCTTTAAAATGTTGCTTCCTAATCATTTTAAGGTGTGTATAACTCATGTGCACTGAAAGGTCTGTAAGGTTTTTTGGCAGCATCAAATAAATTGCACATAGGTCAACAAGGCAAAGAGTCACATGTGAGGAACAGCTCCTTGAGGAACAGATCATCATACCTTGATGCTGCCTCCTCTTTTGTTTTGTGTCTAGACTGAGTAGCATTACATTTTGACCCTATGAGTCATAAAAATTCATTGAGTGAGCCACCACTTTGAAGTGCCTACTTTACACCAAGAATTTGGAAGCATGGAATATAAGAATTTTTTAGATTCATACATATATAAATATGATGTTTAAGTGTTTATCTGTTGAAATCAGTTTACTGTGTTAGCAGCTTGTGTTATATCTGTGGCGTTCTATTTACAAGAAGAATATTGCACGTGTTTGACCTCTAGCATATGGCCACTCAGTGCCAGGTTTCTCCGGTGGCCGGAGCACTGTTCAGTTTAAATGCTCACTGCGGGACAGTGTTTTCCATTTTGGACAAAAATGATTAACATTTAATGGGACAGAGTTGTCCTCTATGTTTATTACAGGTTGAACCATGTTTAATCAGACCTTATGATGCTGGACATTTTATTTGAATTAAGTAAGACATATTTATCCATATTTATCATATATACATATATATGTATGTGCACTGTGCAACATTATCAGGCTTTGGATAAAGAACCACAAGTTAAGAAACTGGCATGACTGCTTGTGTTCTTGTTATTTATTAAAATGTAAGCGATCACTTAAATAAAGCACACCAATCAATTATCATGAACACTGAATCAACATTTGTGTTTAGAAGTGATTCTTGCTTTGCATTCCTAGGGGCTTGGTATATCTGCTGAGATCTCCACAGATTGTGACTGAATTGTATGGATTTGTGATGGGTGGCATCTGATCCTGGCAGCTGTTCTGCTTTCTGGAGTGTGGGGCATCACCCTGGAACTTCTCTTAAGGACGGTGATGTCACATGTAAAGAATTCATACCTTCTGTAATTTCTGACTTGTGTTTGAGGCGTAAATGTGAGCCCCTTTAGCTTATATTGTGTCACACGTGCTATATTCCACACAATTGAAGTGTTTCCTTATGCCACTTCTGACGACATTCAGTGAGCAGATTCCTTCCTCCACGTTTTGTGGACATTAATGTATGGTGCTCTTCTTTAGTTCCTGTGAGTAATCTTAGATGACATTAGTGTCGCTGTAACTACAGTGGACTTATCCAAGTGAAGAGGGAAACATCAAAATATATCATCCTTTGATGTGGTGAGGTTAATTTTTTGTGTCTAAAATTGTAATAGGTTATAGTTTCTCTAGTTAAGGATGTTTGTAAGCGTGTTCACAAAGTTTCAGAAAGCGTCTATTACTTTCGTAGCTCCTCCACCTATCTAGCTGTCTGCATGTATCAGCGCGGCCCCCAGTGGCCGGATTTTCGTGAAATTTGATATTGGAGACTAAAGTGAAAATCTGCCGAGAAAATTATAATTATCGGGCGCCTTACATGAAGACCGTTTATTGTTTACGGCGACATGGAATCGCCGTAAGGCGCTCTCTTCAAGTGAAACGGCATCAGGTTGTTAGTGCAGCCGAGGAAGTATAAACATTACGCGAACGCGCCTTAGTCGTACGTATACGTACATTGAGTACATGGTTGAACTTGTACAAGTTATATAATTCCAGAATGGAGAATGAATTGTGAAAGACGTGACCGACGATGCCCTTGACATGTTACAAGAAGGTTCATTACCGAATTCAAAAACGCCCGCCACCTGCCCCTATCTTGAGATAGACCCATCCAGTCCATGCTCCCACATCCCACTTCATGAAGATCCATCTTAATAGTATCCTCCCATCTACGCATGGGTAAATTAGGTCGTACCAAAGGATCAGTCCAGGTCCGAGGCCTTTTGAGTGTTTCGTAACATACGTTTTTACGATGAGCTTTAAGCACCTCGTCCAACTCCCAAGCTGGAGGATCTCCCCTTGTCGGCTGTCCGCGACTGCTTATTCAATATATTCGCAGCTACCCTTCATATTGGAGGCGGTTCCACCATCTACAACCTGAGGACTTCCCATGCCGTGGTGACAAGGGCCCACTTACCATGGAACTACGAACCTACGCCACGCACTTTTCCAGATGAGCCAAACCCTATGCGGAAACCTGCATACCAAGAAACGTGTAACTCGAATCCGCAATGCGCAGGTGCGTGCGAGTATTTGCGTATTGTCTGTGGCTCCAACAGCCCAGCTCGGGTCTTAGACCGCCTCACTCTTAAGGCTTCTAGATTGCGCGCAAACACAAAAACAGCTGGTAGAACTCCTTTGGACGAGTGATCAGCCCGTCGCAGGGACCGCTACCTGCACGACACACAACACTGACAAAAGACAGACATCCATAACCCCGGCGGGATTCGAACACGAAATCTCAGCAGGCGAGTGGCCGCAGACCTATACCTCAGACCGCGCGGCCTATAGAACCGGCTTAACATATTTTGACCCATTTGTATTTATACATACAACTTTGTAAATAAATACCGAAATGGCACTGCTGTTGCAGGCCGGAATGACGTATGTTGCAGCACTTGTAAAGTGCTTGTTACAACTTGGTGAATAGAGCATTGTTGTTGTAATGACATGGTTTGGGAGTACCTCATTTTGATTCCGTGTCATTCTGTCCACTCAGCCAAAAATTCTTTCTGCCTTAGACGGTTTATTGCAGTTTACATTCCTGAAACCCGCCCTTCTAACTTTGCCATGGTCCGTCTTGTGTCATGTCTTTAATTTTCCTGGTAATGCTACAGATAGTAGGCCTGCGTATAATAAAAGTTCATCGTTATATCGTGTTCTGTGTTTTGTTTTTCGGCTTTGTAGCTTTAGACATTGCATTCAGATTATTTCGCTTACTTTGTATCTTATTATTTGTTCCTTATTCCATCATGGTGTAGTTCGCGTAGTTGAGACCGTCATTTGATGCTGTATGATCTGAGCTAAAGACTACCACTCAGTAAGCTGCAGACAGTGAACGCTCTGAACTGTTACGTCAGGTAAAAGGTATGCGTCATGAAGCATAGGGTGAGTGGATGTATGAACTTCGGCGCAGGATGGAGTTCAGTTGTCAGAACGTCCCTTACCCAGTGAATAAGAGGCTGGGTGGGCTTCAGAGCAGGTTAGACGTTTTGGACCTGAGATAAATCTATGGCTCCTGCCTCAGCCCGAACCCAGGATCGTCCGAGCCGTATAGGAATATTTCTGTGCGGCGTGTTGTGCAAGGCTGCCTCGCCTGTCTACAGCATCCCTCTGCAGAATCTGCCGTTTGTCAGTCTTCTCTGTAACACCTGCGTGCGTGTTAACGTGTATCGAACGCCCGCGACGAAGGTGACCTGAGTGGCTTTCCCGGGCTTCGTGTATTATTCATATATGAACAACGTCGGACCTACAGACACAGGTCAGTCGGATGTGCGTCTTGTTGAACTACTATTGATTAGTTTTCACATGAATGGGATTAACGAAGTGGCTGCACGAAGCGTCTAGCAGACCGTCGAAGTACAATATCGCTGGGCATGTTCAGTGAAGTTGCCCTAATGTTCTTGAATTGGATGCGCTGTGTAACAACCAAGAATGGAACTACGCACGTTTATCACTCCTTGGCACAGTTGGTTCCAGGACTGTGCTACAAGCCGGAAGGTTGCGGGTTCGATTCCCGATGGTGTCTGTAATTTTTAATTAATATAATCCTTCGGCCGCCCTATGGCCCTGGGGTCGACTCAGCTTCTATCAGAATTGAGAACCAGGCATGTCTCCTGGGGGGTAAAAGCGGCCGGTGCGTAGGGCTGACAATCTTAACACCTCCATGTGCCGATTGTCATGAAATCTGGGAGCCTCGGGGCCAGCCCAGGCCTGTGCAGGAATTGTTTTACCTTTATGGACGTTTATGAAGGCAGATACATGCTAATTAAATGAAGCTATCAGTTGCAAAAGTTGTGAGTGCATAGGTCCTAATATTGATGATTCTTAGCAGAAAGACTCAAGCTTCTAAACTCTGAATGAAGTCGTCAAGATCCCGAAGCTTTATTTCAGCCAAGTAATCGGGAATAATGGCGGAATCCTTGACGTTAAAAGGGATGTTTTCTTTCGCAGCAGTAAATGTTGTCTCTGGGGGAGAGTTTGGCGTTGTTAGCCTATGTTTTGCACTCCTCCAGATTAATTGATATTAGTTTTCTCTCAGTTCTGCATTCACGAAGCACTGTGTTAGATGTTCGCAAAAGAGGCTATTTTTAGTTTTGTTTGCATCACTTTCCATTCATGTGTTGTTTTTGGGGCCCAAGAAGGAGCTTGTCATCTCGCCTTGAAATATTTGGGCTACTTCTTGCAACCAATTTAAATTTAAGAATATACCACTTGACAGTTATAGAAATACGTCTAATTATAATCAAATCGTGATTGTTAAACAACACTATAAATGGTAATTTACAAGATTATGCGTTTAAATTTAGGTCCGTGCATCGCTAATATATTCACAGAGTACAACCAACAAGATGCAACGTTTCTTATTTTATTTATTTCTGTAAGATGCTCTACATATTCAGACAGGTTTTCCGTCCACCATCAGGAGCTCAAAACTGCACATACCATGTACAGCGTCAGGTATTTGTCAGACCGATACTGCTCCCTGCTGCTAGCCTGGCTAGCAGCAGGTAGCAGTATCGGTCTGACAAATACCTGACGCTGTATGTGCAGTTTTGAGCTCCTGATGGTGGACGGAAAACCTGTCTGAATATGTAGAGCATCTTACAGAAATAAATAAAATAAGAAACGTCGCATCTTGTTGGTTGTACTCTGTGAAGATTCTGCATATTTGTGCTGGCTGAACTCCTCGAAGTATACCGTGGTGTGTGTGTGTGTGTGTGTGTGTGTGTGTGTGTGCATACACCTCTGTTCAAACAAATGGTGTATGGACCAAAATGTCATTCTTTCTGCAATTTCGGTGTGAACTGACTGATAAACGAAAGAAAGAGTGAAATTGAGTTTTTTTTTTTTTTTTTTTTTTTTAGATTTGGTTCGAAAAGAATGGGAAAAGTTATTTTTTTTTGGGAAAGTTTTTTGTTG
>Ga0123357_10000867_pt1 | contig 30829 bp, 33 predicted proteins | sample TergutEmb28metaG_FD_89873 | JGI IMG/M metagenome (GOLD analysis project Ga0123357, IMG submission 89873) | Embiratermes neotenicus P4 segment gut microbial communities from Petit-Saut dam, French Guiana - Emb289 P4 | ecosystem: Host-associated > Arthropoda: Insects > Digestive system > Gut ...
TCACTTAAGAATATATAAAAATTAATAAAGCGTTCGTATGCTGAACTTGTTGAGAAAATCTCGCTGAGCGTGCTCAGCATATTTTCAATTTTTAGATTTTTCTATCAAGTTCAGCTATAATATGACACGCTATTGTCATATTTGATGTGATATAATTTATATAAATTAATTATTAACAGAGGGGAATAATACAATGATAGAACTACCGGAAAGCAGACATCTCGCAGATCAGTTTTCAGAGGTACTGAAAGGCAAAACCATTCAAAACGTGACCGCAAATAAATCGCCGCATAAACTAGCGTGGTTCCACGGCGACCCTGCGGGGTATCATGCGCTGCTCGCGGGCAAAACAGTCACAGGTTCAGACGCGTTCGGCGGTATGGCGGAATTGCAGTTTGAGGATATGAAACTGGTGTTCTGCGACGGCACGAACATCAGATACTACTGCGAGGGCGATGTTCTGCCGCAAAGACATCAGTTGCTTATCGAATTTGATGATTTTACCTCAATCGCATGCTCCGTCCAGATGTATGGCGCTATGTGGCTGTTGGACAAAAATGAAGAAGAATGGTATTATAAGAGTTCCAAGTGTAAAATCAAGCCGTTGCAGCCGGAATTCGACGAAAAATATTTCGACAGCCTCGTAAAAGACGCAAAACAGAATCTGTCGGCGAAAGCGTTTCTGGCTACAGAACAGCGTATCCCTGGGCTCGGCAACGGAGTGCTGCAGGATATACTATTCAACGCAAGAGTCCACCCGCGCCGTAAGCTGGAATCATTGTCCGATTCCGAAAAACAGACGATATATAAGAGCGTAAACCAGACATTATCCGCAATGACGGCGGGCGATGGCAGAGATACAGAAAAAGATTTATACGGTGTTGACGGCGGGTACAAGACAAAACTGTCGGCGAAGACGAAAAACAGTCCTTGTCCGGTGTGCGGAGGCGCGATTACTCACGAGGCTTATCTCGGCGGTAATATCTACTTCTGCCCGAACTGTCAAAAACCCCCTGTAAAATAAAGCCCCCTGTAATAAAATGGAACTTTACATTATAGACTGACAGTTGACATAATAAAATATTATTATACAAAATTAAGTAAAATATGGAAATTGATAAGGCAATCGAAACTATCGAATATGACGGAGCGACATATAGAAGTGACATATACCATTTTTATGACATTAATAAAAGCGAAATTATTTTACACCGATAAAAAGGGCGTCGGAATTGAAGTCCGGCATCCTGATGACGGACTTATCTGCGCCGCATTCTATATGCGGTTTCGCGAAATGTTTTTCGCTCATGTCAATCATCGTGAAATCATAACCCGACAGGTCGCACGATACGGCTACTTCCTCGCTGTACGGCATATATATCACTATTTTTCCGCCGTCTGGCGATTTTGCCGCACGTATTTCTTTACGTTGGAGAGGGTGGCTGTTCTGTATAATATCGCACGGCTCAATGTCGAACATATCGTACTGCTCAAACATATATTTCACAAAAGAACCTTCCCACGCCCCTTTGAAATTCAGAGCAGCCTGCCATGTAAACGCATTTCCGCCAAAACTTACGTTTGCGAATTCTTTGCCCTGCCTGTACCAGCCCCACAACCCCTGCGCGCCGTAGCCTATGCCCGATTTGCTGCCGGAAAGCACGCTCTGCCACATCGCCCGCCTTTCGTCAAACTCTCTGTACCTGCCGTATAGTTCGCCGGTATGGCTGCTGCCTTCGTAAAAAAATTCGCCGTTGAATATAGGGCGCTTCACGGATTTGTTGTAGTATTCCTGCGTCATCTCATAGGCGAGGCAGGTCTTGTCGCCCCTGTGACCCGGTTGCAGAATATAGAAGTCGAGCAGCGGCGAAAATAAAAACTCGTCAGGCAGTTGTGTATCCGGGGTCAAATGAAAACACGTAAGTCCTTCGGGATCGATTCTCTTTACGGCATTAAGAGCCGTATGGAAATATGCGCGGGTCGTTTCGTCGTTTAAGTCGGTATCTCCCGCCACGATATAGATTGGGTTCAAGTCTTTGAATAACCCTGCGGCGTATTCTGCATACTTTCCCACTACTTCAAGGGGCATAACAGCTTCCGGTTTGTTTTTCACTGCCCATGTATTCGCAGTATAGCTTGCGTGGAGTATTATCAGCATTGGGATAAAACCCATATCCACGGCTTTTGTCAGCATTTTCTTAGCTCTGACGAAATATTCGTCGTTGAGCTTATAAAAATCGAAATTACCGGTTTCTTTTAAAGCGAACGGGTAAATGCCGCTGTCAGGGATTCCGCCGTCCCATTGATGCAGGACGGACAACTGTATGGCGTTGAAGTTCTGCATATGGCGGCGTTCGAGATAATAATCCCATTCTGTCTCCGTCGGGTTATACAACGCAGTCCATACGGTATCGGCAAGTATAAAAGTGTTCCTGCCGTCTTTTAAAAAATAATCTTTTGATGGCGATACGGTCAGCATAATAAATTTCTCCTTACTTTAAAATATTTTAATTAACTATTATTTTACATAAAACAAAAATTTTATTAAAGGTCTTTTTGTAAAATTTATTTATGGATTTTATTTTTTAATAGGGTAAAAAGAAAAATTATGAAAGAAAACGAAAATTTAGAATATGTCGCGACGTGCCTGTTCGGGTTGGAAAAATTTGCGGCTGAGGAAATCGAAGCGTTAGGATATGAAAAAACCGCCGTCATAGACGGGAGAGTGACTTTCAGAGGCGATATATCGGCAGTTGCGCGGTGCAATATATGGCTGCGCTATGCGGAACGCTTGTATATTAAACTCGGGGAGTTTGACTGCCTGTCTTTTGACGAACTATTTGACGGGACACGAAGTCTCCCGTGGGAACGCTGGATAGGCAAAGACGATATGTTCCCTGTGAAAGGGCACTCGGTAAAATCTAAGCTCGCAAGCATACCCGACTGTCAGCGAATCATAAAAAAAGCCGTTGTCGAGCGTCTTTTTTCAAAGCATGGCGTAACGGTACTGAGCGAAACAAAGACAAAATATCAAATCGTATTTTTTATATTGAATGATAAAGTATCGCTCATGATAGACACATCAGGCGCGCCGTTGTACAAACGGGGTTACAGGACCGAAGCGGCGGAAGCGCCGCTGCGTGAGACGCTTGCGGCGGCGATGGTGAAAATAAGCCGTCCGCGCGAGGAAGTTCTGCTGTGGGACCCTTTCTGCGGTTCAGGCACAATTCCCATAGAAGCCGCGCTCATGATGACAAATACCGCTCCGGGTCTGAATAGAAATTTCATATCTGAGGAATTCAGGGGAGTTCCCTCGACTTTATGGAAAAACGCGAGGGACGAAGCGAAGTCGCTTCAAAATTTATCAGTAAAATTCGAGACGTACGCTTCCGATATTGACAGAACCTGTATCGAAATAGCCAACAGCAATATAAACAGAGCCGGTATGGGAATGTGCGTCAAATCGTTCATGCGTGACGCCCTCACGATAGAGACAAAGGGAAAGCGCGGCACAATTGTATGCAATCCTCCGTACGGCGAGAGAATGTTCACGAGAGCACAAACGGAAAAATTATACCGCGAAATGGGCAGGCATTTTGAAACGCTGGATTTGTGGCAGATATATATATTATCTTCTATGGAAAATTTGCCGTTACTGTATGGGCGGAGACCCGATAAAGTACGCAGACTGTACAACGGAATGATAAAATGCGGGTATTTCCAATACTATAAATCCCGTAATAAATAAGAACTTTAATCAACTTTATACTCATCAATAAACTTTTGATTAAAAATATTCGTATCGACCTTATAATCATAGACTAAACAACCCTCGGAATATGTATATAAAACGTTAAAATTATCTGATATAACCACAAAATCAGCGTCTTTTCCTATTGCAAGGCTTCCTTTTTTGTCGGCAAAACCGTATTTTTTACAGGGATTATAACTGCTCAGACGCACCGCTCTTTCCAAAGGCATGCCGAGTTTTTCCACTAAATTTTTCATACCGAATATAACAGGTTTGCTGCTTCCCATCAAACGCCCGGTATCGCTCAATATAAATCCTTCGTCTGTCATATGTATAGCGCCGTCCCCGAACATACTGCGGTATGTTCCCACTGGGATTCCGGTATATGCCACATTATCCGATATCATTATAATTTTGTCGTTATCTTTAAGTTTCAGGATAATTTCTATCATCTGCGGGCAGATATGCAGGAAATCGCAAATAACCTCGCACCAGACTTCATCTCTTAGAAGGCACGCGCCCATAACGCCGACGTCGCGGTGATGCAGTCCTGTCATTACATTGCCCAGATGAGTCGCCATCGTAATCCCGCGGTTAATTGCATTATTCGCCTGCTCATAATTCGCGTTTGTATGATAAATCGCCATATTTGTACCTTTTGACAGAAAATAGTCAATAGCTTTATATGCATCTTCAACTTCCGGGGCGATTCCAACAAGCATGAGTTTGCCGTTGCAAACTTCAACCATTTTTTTCGCGTATTCCAAATCGACTTTCGGGTACCCTGTATTTACGCCCTTTTCGCCGACCCGCGCGCCCCATGGTCCCTCGCTGTGAATACCCATGATTTTGGCTCCGTCCTGAGTTTCGTCCGCCATTTTACTGAGCAGTTTCATTGAATTCAGCTCGGCAGTGGTAGGAAATACCGCCGTTACCCCGTTAGACGCCAGTCCTTTCAAATAAAGTTTAATATCGTCTTCCGTGCTGTTGTTATTGACGCTGATACCAAATCCGCCGTGATTATGCGTATCGAAAATTCCGGGTATAATCCAATTTTCGCTGTAGTCTGCGTCAGCTTTCAAAGTGCTGTCAGCCGGATGATATTTTTTTATTACTCCATTTTCAATTTCCAGATAGCCCGATTTGCAGCCGTCTTCCATATAAATATTTTCGGATTTTATAATCATAATCAATACCTCTTATATATTTCTTTCAGTTTAATATTTTGAAATAGTGCAGATAATTTCTTTAATTACGAAGTTGTATATATTTTAATATCGCATAAGTTAATGCTTATAATATATGTAAGTCAAGTATATTTTTAAACAGTAAAATTAATAACCAACTTCAAGTTCAATATCGTCCCCTGTTTTTTGCGATAAGAATTTCATAAACAAAGCTTTCGGATTATTCTGTTCGCTGTCAATATCCGGCGATGCGCTATCTACTTTTTTCAGAGTATCGCTTATTGTTTTATATCCGTATTTATCAGCCCAGCCGAAGAATTTGCCGTAAAAAGAATCTGCCCATTCTCCTCTGTCTGTTACTGTTTCCCCTGCGTCATTTATCACCGGAATTTCAGAGGCAATATAATATTCCGCCAAATCGGCGAAAAGCTCTGAATCCCATACATAAGAATAGCTATAATATTGATATGGCCCGTAAGCGGAATTGGTAAAAAGATATCCTACCTCATGACAGGCAACCGCGGGAAACCCTGTGTTTATCATGCTCAAATACCGCGCAAAAAGATTTTCTTCATAAAAAGTTTCTTTTGTCCAAGGGTCAGCCCACGAATTAAGCTGAATCTTATCTCCGTAATATTCATAACCGCTTCCGGGATCCCATTGTTTCGGCACAGCATGATAAACAACTTCTTTCGGAAAGTCATGCTTCGGAAAAAAGTCAGCCAATTCTTTATAAACTATTTCTGCGTCGTCAAAAAATTTTTGGATATACCCGTCGGTGAGTTCATATTCGTCAAATACTTCTTTTCTTATACAAAGTACGCTCTTTTTATATGAAAACTCATATCTGCCGTATGCTTCGTTATAGGTTTTGATTAATTTATTTTGATTGTTTGTAAATAATGTTAAACCAACAAGCATCAATACGGGAATTAACATACATACCAAAACTATTGGCGCATATTTTTTTACTTTGGGACTTTCAAAGAACGCGGATTTTTTTATTCCACGATAAAGCATGCTTGAAATAAATATCAATAACAATGCCCACACCGCGTAAACTGCACTCAATATCATTTTCGCCGTCATATCCCCGGTAAAAACAGATATAAAAGTTGCTAAAAGTCCGCTTATCATTGCGCTGCGAATAAACAAACTCAGGAAAAACATCAAAGACGGCGCAAGAATAACTAATATCGCTTGTCCCTTTTTTCTGATAAAAGGGAAAGGATATAAATCTCCGGCAAACGCCGCACAATATAAAGCAGGGACAGAGGAAGTCAGCGCAAACTGCGTGAAAATAAATATCCATTCATTCGCGTAAGACATTCTAAATCCGCTTGAATACGAAGATAATACAACTTTGCTGTATAATATTTCTTCCGGCATGAATATGTTTATCACACAGCATAATCCGGCAAGAACAGTCGCGGCAAATGCAATCCATTTAAGCGTACACACCCCGAATTTAGCGCGTAATATAACGGCAGGTACGCAGGGGATTACAGCGTATAAGAATAATAAAAATAATTGATTGAGCTGTAACAACTCGGAAAACTTAGATAAAAAATAGGCTCTGAGTGGATAAACAAAAGCTAAAATACCGATAGAAAGAAAAATTATAAACGCAATTATCCCCGTTCTTCGTTTTTCACTCATAAATATGCCTCCCGAAAATATAAATTTTCAAATATCTGCTCTAACAATAAAAATAACGTAGAAAACATTTATACTATATTAAATACAACTTTGCCAAAACCGCCGCACCGATCATTCCGGCATTGTTTTGATGAACAGCCAGTCGAATCTGTTCTCCTCCATATCCGTAACCGCCGACTTCTCCCGGCATTAATTCGACCATTTTTTTGCGAATTCCGTCCAATAAATATTCGCCCACATAGCTTATGCCGCCGCCCAAAACAATAACCTCCGGCATGAAAAGCCTGATGACGGTGACAATACCGATACCGAGTTCGTGGATAAGCACGTCAAACACGCGCCGCGCTTCCGGTTCTCCGGCAATAACGCCGTCAATGACTTCACGCGCGGGTTTCCCACCGCTCATACGGGATAACGCTATACCGGAAACATAATGTTCCAGACGTCCTTCCATTGAGCCGTTTTTATATTCGCTTCCGTTAGTGATAATGTGCCCCAACTCAAAAGCAGTGTTATCGTCGCCCCTCCATGGTTTGCCGTCGATTAGCAGTCCGCCGCCGAGTCCGGTGCCCAACGTTATACAGACTGCGCACCGCGCACCTTTACAGGCGCCGCTGTGCCATTCCGCCATCAAAGCCGCCTGAGCGTCGTTATCCACCCAGACAGGCTTTTGTATCCGTTCTTCCAGCATTGCCCGCAGAGGAACATTCTCCCAGCGTAAATTGCTGGCGTCGACAAGACCGGTTTTGCGGTTGACTGCTCCCGCCGTACCTACCCCTACAATATCGGGGTTAAGTTCCAAAGCGGATTGCGAAATTTTATCAGCCATCAGTTCGGGAACGCCAGGTATCATACCAATCTGCCGAACCTCTATAATCTCTCCATCTGGGTCCAAAACCCCTATTTTAACGCTTGTCCCTCCAATGTCAATGCCGATAATACGCCTATTATTCTCCATATAATTTTTATCCTCCGTTATTAAAAGCGGATATAACCTCATCATCAGACATTTTTTATAGTACAAAAAGCACCTAATTATCGTAAATATACATATTTATTATACTACAAGCGGCGAAAATATTAAAGATTAAATTTGTGAATAAAACAGAATATTAAATTTTTAGGTAAAATTAAAATTCCATGATATGGTATCTCACAAATTTAAAGTATATTATTTTCAGATATTTGTATATAATACAGAAATAACATTAAAATTTTGAAAAATAAAAAAAAGTCTTGACAAAGATGTCCCGTTATGGTATAATAACAAAGTAAGTTTTTTTGATTCATTAGCTCAGCCGGTAGAGCACATGACTTTTAATCATGGTGTCCGGGGTTCGATTCCCCGATGGATCACTTAGCGAATATAAGGCAAACGGACAAGTCCTGATAAAATGGGGCTTGTCCGATTTTTTACGGTCTGTAATTTTTTGATTTAATTTGAATTTGTTTTATACTTTCTGCATTTTAGCCACCTTGATTTTTTTATATTTTCTGTCATAGTCAAGGGGTCTGTTTTTTTCACTCTTTTTGGAAAAAAAGCATATAAATGTAGTAAGGCGGTCGAATTATGAAAATTAAAAAAATTACAATGAGTATCAGTACGGGAAAAAATCCTAACGAAATTAATTTAAAAGACGGATATGCAGATTTTATCAGAGCTAAAAAAGCCAAAAATCTTTCTGATGATAGTTTAATTAGCTATGACAATGTTTTCAAGGGCTTTTGTGCCGTTATTCCTGATGATACGTTATGCAGTAGCGTGAGGATTGAACATTTTTACTACTTTATAGAAGCGAAAAAAGAAAATAACCCTAATATATCGGATAGGTCGATAGAAACGTATATGCGTCATTTACGGGCTATTTTCTACTTTTTCATGGAAAAGGGATACATGAACCCTTATAAAATTGAAATGCCTAAATATGACGAGGAAAGCAAAGATCCGTTTTCAGATGAGGATATAGCAAGACTTCTTAAAAAGCCGAATATTGAAAAGGCAAAATTTACCGATTATCGTAACTGGGTTATATGTTGTTTCTTTTTAGGTAGTGGAATCAGACAGAATACCCTATGCAATATAAAAATCGGCAATCTTGATTTTGAAAATAAAATAATAAGGCTTAGTACGGTAAAAAATAGACGGTCTTATAATATCCCCATGTCTTTAGAATTAGCTGACATATTAACCGAATATTTAGCCTATAGAAAAGGTGACAGCAACGATTTTTTATTTTGTAATGTGTACTGCGATCAATTAAAACGCTCCGCTATAAAGACGGCAATGGTACGCTATAGTAAAGCGCGAGGCGTTGAACAGCATGGCACGCATATATACAGACATACGTTTGCTAAATATTTTGTGCTTGGTGGGGGCAGTCTTACAGAATTACAAGAAGTTTTAGGGCATTGCTCGATTGAAATGGCAAGGCACTACGTAAAATTATATAGTAAGGATTTACAAAAGGATTTTGAAAAAAGAAATCCGCTTGATGTAAATGCAAGTCTAACTAAAGAAAAGAAATTAATTAAAATTAGAAAGCCATAGTTTAATCAATAAATTAACAGTTATAAGATTTTATTAATTAAAAAAGAGAATTAGTTGACACTAATTCTCAAAAAATGGGAATATAATATTTTTTATAAATTTTCCACACTCCCTTTTTTAAGAAAATAATCTATTGCAGGAATACTCTTTTTAAAAAAAGGAATATTATTTTTAACAGAATAGTTTTTTATTTTTAATAATTCTTTTTTTAAATCTAAATATTTCATGTTTAAATTTTTTTGTTTTAAGCAATTCATTATGGGCTTTTCTATGTATTTAATATTTTTAGGAAATTCTTTTAAGTTTTTCATAATAGTATCATCTACTATTATACTACTTGATATAATTGCGTCACAATAGTTTTTACTTTTATCAATTATATTAAGATATTCTTCTGTATTAATATACTCATTAGGACAAACAGGTCTTAATGTCAATATAGTCAAAATATCATGTTTTTTTAGAGTTTCCATAAAATTTATTCTTTCGTCAGGTGTAGGTATGACAATATTAGGCTCTAATTTTTTATAAGAATTATATGCCGAAATTGATATACATGCGAATAAAAGATTCCCGTTCATTTTCATTTTTTTATTTAATTCTGATATACGATTAATATTTTCAGAATTAAATATATTCCTTGTAGTAAATAGTATATTGCATTTATATTTTATATATAATGCTTCTAATAATTCTATACCTCTACTTGGAATAAAAAAGTTTTCGGTGTAACCTGAAACATAAATTATATTAAAATCTTTATCTTCGAGCTTTTTTACGATGGTGTCTATGTTATTACCACATTTATCATATTGAAACTCACTATTAAAAGTATAGCAATGTAGACATTGAAACGGACAAGTTCCTTTAAAAGAAGCAAAGACCCTTTTAATATTATTTCTATTTTGCATATATCCACCCTTCATTTGTCGGTTATCCCCAATTCATCTTTGCTTTCTATTGTAGTAATTTCATCACCGCCAAAGTATGATTTAGAATCCCATAATATTCTATATCTTTCATATTGATTAGGAGTAAATTTAAAAATTTTTATTTTCATTGACGGTTGTTCAGATTCCTCATATTCATATTCTTCAGAATTTAATTCTAAAGGCTCATTTGAAGCAGCTATTTTATTTATTGACTTAATTTCCAAATTTTTATCATCATCATATTTTAATTCTACTTTTATAGGTTCGGCAAAATAACTCGCATGTCTATTAATGTAACTTCCCCACAACTTTATCGGAACTTTATATTTATATGTTAAAATTATTTCATCATCTTTCTTTAAATCTATCTTACTGTTATTATCTAAATTTTCAAAATAAATTTTGAAAGGAATATAATTGTTATCATCAGTAATATTTAAAACTTTTACTTTGGTAGCGCGAGAATAATTTGTTGAATTTCTTTTTATCTGAACTCTTGCTCCGAATCCTAAATCTCCCCATATTATATGATTTTCTTTATAATATTTTATAGCTTCATTTTTATCACTTATAAATTTATTTACATAAAATTGAGATTCATAAACTTGAGGTATTATATCTGAAATGATTCTCATGGTTTTTTCAAATTGAAATTCGTATAATTTTTCTTTATCATTAAAATATATAGATACTGTGTTTGAAAGATATTTAAATCCTTTATGTATGGATTTTTCTATTTTATCAATTTTACTTTTTACTTCTTTATTATCTTTTTTTAAATTTTCATTTGCCGATTCTAAATTTGTAATAGTTTGTTTATTTAATTTCTCACAATTTTCTTTATCTTTTATAAGATTTTCTTCTTTTTCCTGTAACATGTCAACTTGTTTCTTGTAAAAAGTTTTATTTATATTATTAGAATATGTCAAATATATAATATATGCTATTATCAATATTGCGCCTATTATATTTGTATAAAGATATTCTATTCCGAAAATTCTTAAAATAATTGTAATAATACCACTAACTAAAACAATAAATCCTAAAACTTTAACTGGTTTTGAATTAATAATTTTAAATATTTTATCATCTTCATCATTATTATTTAGTTTTTTATTTTCCTGATTATTCAAAGCTGTTTCCCCCATAAAATTTATAATGAAAGTAATAATAAAAGTGAATATAAACATATTATCATAATTTTATAGCATATTCAACATATCATACAAATCGTTAAAAAAAATTAACAATTTTAAACATAAAAATTAAATAAATCCGTTTCGCTGACAAACGACAAGCGTATATCAAAATTGAAAAATTTATAAACGAAAAAGCCTCATTTTATGAGGCTTTTCTCAATTTTTATTACTTTAACTTTTACATTTTATGGTTATGGTTTTAGTAAGTCTTTTAATGCAGGAACAGTTCCCGTAGAAACTCTTTGAGTGTCCTGCATTACATAATTATAGGCATAACTGTCTTTTTGGCAATATACGGTCAAACTATCGCTCCAGAAAGCATATTGTCCTATTTCTGTAACACTTGACGGAACTACAACCGCCTTTAAATTTGTACACGAATAAAATATCCCTTGATTTAGCAGTGTAACGCTTGACGGAATAGTGACTTTAACTATGTTGTTATTATAAGCAAAACAATCATATCCCAATGTTGTAATTCCATTCGGTATAGTAACTTCTTGTGCTGTTCCATTATATTTGACAAGTTCGCCGTCTTTTATTTCAAAATCATTAGAAATTGCTCCGCTTATAACTCCCGATGAAGCGTTAGATATAGAATTATCTAACGAGAATAAATTCCATTTTTGATTATTGCTGTATGTTATGGTCGCAAAACTTACACTTGCGCCGTCACCATTACCATTAAATGTCAAGCATTTATCTCCGTCAATATTTGTAATATAGCAATAACCGTCTTTCGTTCTATAAAATAACCAATTCATATTTTTTGTGGAATCAGCCGTGTGTTGTGCAACAGTGCCGTTTGAATATTGATATAAAGGTAGCTTTGAGTGCTTAGGAATAATATTTGCTCCGCCACTTACATTTTTAATATTCATTTGTTGGTGGTCTTTTGTCACATATGACCACACTTGGGCTAAATCTCCACTACTGTACCCACCATTCACTATTTCAAGAGCATAATTTGTATTATAAGCATAAATTACATAATTACCATTATTAGGGCAAAAACCAACGCCTTTATCGATATTCTCAATCGTACGACTTTGTACAGAAAAAGACGACCATGCGCTTTGGGCTGTGTCGGCATTTGGACGAGCTATGAAGAAAGCGGCATATTCACCATTTGAAACGCCTGTAAAAGTGCAATTATTCATAGAACTTGATACAGATTGTTGATTAGTGATGTTTTCCCAACCCCACGGGCTTTGAACGAGATAAACATCATATGAAGTAGCATTTGCGACTGATTGCCATGATACAGTTACGTTGTTGCCACTTATAGAGATATTTGGGGCGAGCGGTGGAAGTACGGGAACAGCAGGTATATCCCGAACTATATAAATTTTGCCAGCAGTATCTTTTCCAACAACATTGCAAAATTCAGAAGTACCACCTTTAATAGTTAAACAACCTGTTGACCAAGGGTTAAATTCATCGTAAGGGGTATTAGGATTTGACGATTTTACTCCAGCTTTATGTATATATACTCCATCGCAAGAATCTTCAATAAAAGTTATGCCATTATATCTTAAACAAGTTGTTATATCAGTATTCCAAGCCCAATCACCTAAAAACTTATAATCTTTAATTGGATCTTTATTTCTTAATGGAAAAAAATTATATTCATTATCCATTGTAATCGCTGGATACCAACCTTTTTTAGCCGTTTTAGCCGTTTTTTTAGGCATATCAGGTAATGTGCTACAGTTGGTAAAAACCGCTACTAACTGTTTATCCCTATAAACAAGAAAATTCGCATCAAATTTGGTACTTGAAACATCATATGATCCATGCTCTGCCATATATATTCTTACTCCGTTAGCTTTAGTACCCCAATCAGAACTGTTTTCTTCATCTGTATTAATATATGAATTAATACTTCCATAAATTTTAGGTGGTGTATTAGTGTCTGCTGATACGCTGATTGTAAATGTTGAAAAAGTAGTTGCAATAATAATTATTATTAATATTGCGCTTAGAATTTTGCTTTTTAAATATTTGTGTTCATTTGTTGCTTTTCTTCGTTGCATAAATAATACCCCTCTGTTTTAATGTTTTTAATTAATTTTCTAAATTTTGAATCATAATGTTATAAACAAGTTTTGTTTCTTTGTTTATGTAAATCTGGATTGTACGGTTATAAATGCCGATATATTCGTATAAAATATAGTCATTATTATCAATTCTTGTTTTTAACTCACCATTGTCAAGTAAAGATTTATATTTTTCAGTAACTTCATTTTCTGATGTCCCGATTGTTATATCGCTTGGCAATATTACGGCAATATCATCACTTTCACCCCAGAAAGTGTATTTTTTAGCCGTAATGCCGTAAACAAAACATTGTTCTACGGGTTTAACCTCATTACTGTAATTGTTTAAATCAACATCAGATAAAGTTTTGTTATTTTTCGTTATACTGACAGCAGAAGTTTTATAGTCATTTGCTTCAATAGTTTCAACCGATTTTTCTGTGATTTCCCAGCCATTGTCAAGAAACGCCGAAATCGGAACAGGCAAGCGATAAATATCACCCTCTATCTCAACATTGAAACTTGTTAAATCATTTCCTAACTGTAACGGTGGCATATATGCCGTTTCTTTTTCTGTCGGGTTGTTATTTACTGATTGAGAGACATTTTCCGACGAATTTAAAATTTTCGTTGCCGTAATAGCGTTATTATCTGAACAAGCACTTAACAGCATTGAAATTATAAACGCTATACCCGCTATGTATATCAGATACTTTTTTTTCATTTCCATTTTCTATTTACCTTTTTTATTATTTTCAGCCAAATAAAAACCTCATAAAAATATGAAGTTGTTTAGCGAATAAAAAATTTGTGCAATTCCACTAAAACTATACTTTAAATGGAGTTATAATTTTGGTAATATTGCATAAAAAAAGAAGATATTTTTAGTTTTAATGGTTGAAACTGCTGATTTTTTTTACACTATATTGACACATTTTCCAAAATAATCTATAATATAAGAGTAAATAAACAGTCCGCAAAAACCATAGGTTTCGCGGACTAATTTATTTGTTATAATGGCTTATTTAAAAAAATTAATAAGCCATAGGGGGATATTATTCATGGCAGTATATGCGCTGATTCGCGTTTCTACAGAGGAACAAGATGAAACAAGGCAAGTAATAGAAATGACAAAGCTGGGAATTAAAAAAAAAATATCATTATTGAAAAGGAAAGCGGAAAAAGTACAGTAAGAATAAAATATCATAATCTTGTAAAACGCCTTAAAGCTGGGGATATTCTCTATATTGAAAATATTGACCGTCTGGCACGAGATTATGACACTATTATCGAACAATGGATATTCTTAACCAAAGTAAAAAATGTCATAATAAAAGTTTTACATACTCCCAAGCTTGACACTGACCAAAAATGTATTGATTTATCGGAAAAATTTACAAATGATGTTTTATTATTGACACAGGCATATCAAGCTGAATCAGAATTTCTAAAAAGTAAATCACGGCAGGCGCAGGGAATAGCGGTTGCCAAAGCAAATGGAAAAATTTTTGGACGACCAAAAAAAGAGTTGTCAGAAGAAAGAATAAAGATTGCAAGACAATATCAGAATCAAGATATAACTTTAGAAAATGCTTTAAATCTATTAAATCTTAAAAAATCAGCGTTTTATCACTTATGTAATGTCATTAAAAATTTATGATAGAAAAAGGTGCTTTAATGGGAAAGAAATTAATTAAACAAAAAATAAAAACAATTATTCTTAAAGAGGGGCAGACTATATTTATTGAGATAGAAAACAATCCCAAAACTATGATAATTGTTACTATCATAAATAATCAATTATGGGTTGAGGGAAAATAATTTTAAAAAGACGGTTTTTAATATCTGTTTAATAACTTAAAATCGGTCAAACTATAATTTATTACTCAAAAGGTCGTTTTTAAAATTAATGAAAACAAACTATTCTATCATGTCGTGACAAAGGTACTCCAACACAGTCGGAGTATATAAAAATCTTAAATAGCCGATATAGAGGGGTCTCGCGCACGTTGAAGCACGCGAGACCCCTCTATATCTACGTCATATATATATAGTTATAATTTTTATATTATTTGTCAGACATTTATATTTTATTTTTAATTTAAAAACGAGAGTTAAATTATAGTTATGTTAGTGTGTAGTTCTTCTTTAAGTGGGGCGGGTAAAAACTGTTTGGATTGAGTTTAATCTTTATCTGTCGCCGATAAAATTTCATCAAAAATATCAGATATTATTGCATACCATTGTTTTTCATCTTCAAGGTCGTTTCTTTTACCGGTAGTCATTATTTTACTGCGTACAGTTTTAAAGATAGCTCCCGCCATTGCCATATCGCCTGTGCTTTTATCGTTCCAAGTTTCTTTCATTGCACTTTTGTTCATTTCATAACCAAGTAATTTACTTCTGCCAAAATCTTCAACGGTAACAAAGGCATAAGTTCCTTGATATTTAATTCTAACGGCGATTTTAAAATAGTCATCTTTATGGTTAGGGTGATGAACTACAAGGCAGTCATCATTACCCCCGCCGATTAAACCGCCGTATTTTACTTTATCGTTGTAAAAAGCAACGGGTATTTCATATTCTTCGGCTTTTTGTTCAATATCTTTTTGTAAAATGTTTAGGGTTGTTCCCTGTTTGTTTTTGAAACGGATTTTTGGACGCATTTCGCGAAGTTCTTTTTCATTAATCATTGTTACATTCCCCCTGTTATTAATTTTGTGGTTATGAAATTAATATGAAAAATATCGTTAATTTATTATCATTTTAAATAAATTAATTAGAGTTCATCAAAATCAAAATCAATAGTCGGTTCTGCTGTATTCTCTTTGAGGTTTTCAAGGTTTTCTTTCAGCTTTTTTAATTCGGTGATTTCATTTTGTGTGGTAGTGGCTATATTATTGGTTGTTTCCCCGCTATATTGATAACTTATATCGGATTCGTAATAAAAGGCTTGAACCTCGTGAAAATCATCTGATTTAACAATAACCCTGCCTTGCATTTCCGGTGATATTTTGGAAGCCATATTATTACCTAACATGATACGGCTTGATTCAACGTCCGGCAAAGCCCCGCAAATTCTGAAAATAACATTGCTCTTAATTTGTCCGGTTATAATCGTACTATCTACTCTCTGCGTTGCCATAATTAAATTAATCCCTGCTGCACGGCTGATTCTTGTTAATGTTTCAAGGCAGTCATAAAAAACAGCTGCCGTTTTTTTATCGCTTACCGTCATTAATTCCGCTAATTCGTCAATAAAAATAATTTTTCGGCGGTATTTTTCCTGCCCGATGTTATTATATTTTTTTAAACTGTCAACTTTATATTCTCTAAAAGTATCTAATCTTTTTTTAGTTTCATAAACAAGTTCCGTTAATATCTTTTGGGTCGTATCATATTCATAATAGATTTTAACTTTATCTTCAAATTCAGTGAAAGATATGCCCCGTTTAAAATCAATCAAAATAACATCATAATTTTTCATTAATGCCTGATGAATTAAGCATTTAAGTAAATTAGTTTTACCGCTTCCCGTCGTGCCGGCAATAAAGGCATGGGGATATACTTCCAGATTCATACCGATAATATTGCTGTACCCTAAGCCGATATTTAAAATGTCGGCGCGCTCATTAATATATTTATCATTCCAATCAATCATTTTTGCGAGTGGTCTGTTTGTGACCGTCATTTTTATTTTTTTATATAAGGTTTGTATATCAGAATTTTGGTTTTTTTCCTGCTCAATCTTAATAATTTTACATTCCAGATATTTTTCTAATTCCAACCGTTTTTCCTTCCATTCCTCTAAGGGAACTAATGAGGAAAAATAAATAATTTTTTGTTCTGCGGATATTTCCAGTTCGCTCATATATAAGGGGCTTCGGTCTTTTGTCGCTGATAATTTACATTGTTCAAAAACAAAACGAAAATAACTTTGTTTTTCTGAAAGTTCCGTTCTTTCCGCTTCTTCGATATGCCTTAATTCTTCCTGCTTTCTGATTTTCTGCTCTTTTATTATTTGTATTTTTCTTTTTGTTATTTTATAGATGATAAAAATGATGAGTGCCGCTACAGCTATATAACTTAACTCCATTATGTTTAGCTCCTTTGGTTTTACTTTTTTCTCATATAAAAATATCGGGGTTATATGTTCACTTGAATATAATTTACACTCGGTAAAAATACGGTTATAATAAGCTACTTTTTTATTTTTAATAATGTTTTTTATTTCTTCTTTGATTGCCGAAATTATAAATACAGCAAAAAAAAGATAATAATATATTTTTCCTCTCGTCCAGAAAATTAATAAAATCAAAACAAGATAAATGATTATCAGTTTTATATTATTTCTTAATGCTGTAATCCCTTTAGCAAAAATATGTAAAATTAAATTGATAATATTATCAAGCATTTTTTCCGTCTTTTCTCAAATTGTTTAATATTTATCGGATAATTCATTTAAAAGTAAATAAGTATTATAATTAAAAACTACTTTTCGGACGGTTTTCCCGTCCTCTTTAACTGGTAGCGTATAAGATTTATCATCATGAACGATAAAATTAAAGCCTTTGTATATTTTTATTTTATGCTTAACGGACAAATACGGGTAGGCTTCCAACATTTTTAAAAAGCGTTCTTTATCAATAATAATGCGGTTATTCTGAACTTTTTCCTCTTGTTCCAGTCTTTTAATAATCGCGATATATTCTTTAAAAATTAATTCTAATAATTTCAGATTTACCGCCCCCAAAAAAACGAAAACTAAATTTTTACTTTACTGCGTAAATAAATATTCGTTGTTTTCATATTCGTATGTCCAAGTTTTTCTTTAACAACCCGTTTTGACTTTGTTGCCTTGTACTCTCTTTTAGCAAACGCCCGCCTTAAATCATGACAGGTAAAGTCATATTTTACGGCGTTTTTCTGTAAATAATTCGCGGATAAAAAAATCTTTGCCGTCGGGTCTTTTATTGCTTCGATTTCTTTTTTTAAGTTGGCAAATAATTTAGGCTCTTTATCTTTGTAGAATGTAACGCTTCGCTCTTTTCCGCCTTTAGCGGAATAAGAAAAATTTATTTCATTATCAGATACAATACAATCTTTTTTGGCAATTCCTGCAAGTTCTGATACTCTAACCCCCAATAGAATTAAAGTTTGATAATTTTGTTTTAGTTTTTGGTTTTTAATACGCTTGATTGTCTGTTCCGTTTTATTAAAATCAAGAGTTTTTAAACTGCGTTTTTTCTTTTTGGTCTCTAATTCTAATAATTTTATCTTTTCCTTGACTTCCTCGTTTAGCTGAATATTTTGAAAAGTGCAGAAATGTAAAAAAGCGTTCTTACTTTGGGAAAAATGATTTTTATATTTTATCTTTGCTAAATTGTCTAATATCTTATTAAAATCTAAAGACTTTAAAATATCAAGGCGGTTTTGTCTGTCTAAAATAATATCAAGTCTGTTTATATAATTTCTTACCGTTTCTTTTGAATAAAACGCTTTTAAATAATCCTGATAAAGATTTAATAATTCATACTTAAACATTTTTTATCCTTTCCAAAAATCAAAAGCCCTGCCGACGCGAAAGCAAAAAGAAAATAAGAAAAATAAACAACAATAAATAAAAAAATAATATCTTAAAAGATAGTTACAGCAATCAAAATAAAACCATAACATAATATATAAATATATTATGTCATTACACTATTATTGTGAAAAATAATGAAACTGCCGAAAATATCTGTCTTTATTCGGTGTAACTTTTTAAATTACAAAAAAATTAAGGTTACACTTGAATTTTTGGCTTTACGGTTAATATATCCTGTGCCAAGTAATAAACTTTAGTCGGCGGTTAAAAACTCGCACGCCTGTAAAATTAATAAGCTCTTTAATATGTTTGCCCTCTCAGTCAACAAGAACCAACCGATCTACTCCTCAAAATTTAACCATATTTACAGTTTATGTTTTCATAATTAGACATATAACTTAAGCAGATAAAATAAAAATCCGTTAAAATAAGACAAACGGATTTTTTATAACAATATTTAAATATTTGTTATTTTACTTTTTTAATTGTAATTTTCTTTTTATCTTTCATTTTGGCGTTTAATAAATTATTTGCTTCAAATTCGTCGCGGAAATCTGTAGCATAAATATTTACATATTCCTGAGAAATTGCACTTGTTACATGCCCTAAAAGAGCTTGTAATTTTTGCTGATTGCCACTTTTTAAAGCCCAGTTTTTCGCAACTGTATGTCTAAATAAGTGAACACTGGTTTTACTAACTCCATGTATTTTATTATATCTTTTGACGATAGTCGATATTGTTGATTTATATAATTGGCTTCCTGTTTGTGAGCAAAATAAATAATCGTCGTTAGTGCCTTGCCGAATATCTAAATAATCTAATAAAATTCCTTTTAATTGCTCAGTCATCGGCAAATAGTAGTCCATATCATTTTTTACTACATTTAAATTTATTATTTTTTCATCAAAATTTAAATCACTTATTTTTATATTTATAAGCGTGTTTCTTCTAACGCCCGTTGCTAAAAGAAAACATATAATTACCCAATTTCGGTAATCGGGGAAATTGCATTTTTTCATATTCGGCTTTTTTAAAAGTTTTTCTATTTCTTCATCTGTATAGGCTACCTTTTTTATTTTGATTCTCTTATCTATTTTCATTTTAAAATATGTAGTCCATTCTTTTTCTATAAAAAAGTTTATAACTGCTTTTAAATGCCGTAAATAATTATTAACGGTCGCACTCGCAAGATTTTTACTTTTTAAATACGATTTATAATCATCAAACATAATTTCAGAAATTTCGGAGCAGTATATATCTTTATCTGCCCATTTTAAAAAATATCGGCAACAACTCGTATAATCAATTATTGTATCTTCAGTCAAATGTTTTTCTCTTGTATAATTTAAAAATCTTTCTATCCCGTCAGACAAAGGTATTTTTTTATCAGTCATTGTTATTCTCATAAAACCACCTATAATATGATATTTTCATATCAAAATTTTGACCCATTGATTATGTAAAAATCAGGTGGTACTCAAAAAAAATCATGCGGTCAAAATAGGCGAATATAACAGAAAATAAAAAAGTGTACAAGCCCTTATATTTATTAGGCTTGTACACTTTTTAGAGACTTAATTGGTGTCCAGTCAGAGGCTCGAACTCTGGACCCACTGATTAAGAGTCGCGGACACGCCAAAACCTTTTAAATATAAGGATTTTTCTTCGCTTTTTCAACTAAAAATCTTTTTGAATATCTGATTTTTTCTTCAAGAGCTGATATGATTATAGCATAGCGACATATTATTTGCAAATAAAAATTTTCATTTATTTATATTCAAGAGTTGGAGTTTTATGTTTAAATATTTGCAAAAAAAAATTCATAATTTAGAAGTACAATACTGTATGTTAAATAAATATTTTTCGGCTAAAAGAAAAAACATTAAATTTATATAAAATTATAATTATAAATTTTGGATAAAAAATTCGGGGTCACGGGGGCTAAAAGCAAAATAATCAAAGTGTCAGGAAAAGAAAAGCCCCATTTTACCAATAAAAATTAATTTATTAATTCAATTTTGGGAATTATTAACTTTTAATCATGGTGTCCGGGGTTCGATTCCCCGATGGATCACTTATTGAATATAAGGCAAACGGACAAGCCCTGATAAAATGGGGCTTGTCCGATTTTTACGGTCTGTAATTTTTTGATTTAATTTGAATTATATAAAATTTATTGTAATAGATATAAAATGGGCAAGCTATGAGATATTGAAAAGTCTGTATGAGACGGAAAAGAATGCGTCTGCTGATAATAATATTAGCGTATGAAGGTAAGCAAAGCGAGGAAATAGCGGCGATAGTGAAACAAACAGGTGTAACAGTACGGAAATATATGAAGCGTTATAACGCAGTAGGAATTCGGGGACTTGAGGATATACCGTACCCAAAAACGAAACGCATAGTAACGGAGTCCGAAATGCGGGAGATAGATGAGCCAGCGAGCCATCTTTTGCCATCAACTTTATTATTGGTATTATTATCTCCCATAAACGGCTCAACCTTGCATATTTATCATAACCCATATAACTTTAATTTGCAAGACTGAATCGTATATTTTTAAAATTTTTTATAAAACTAAAATAAAATAATCGCATAAAAATTTTACATATCGTTTTCTTAAAAATACATTAAAATATCATTGATAAAAATTATATAATATGTTATAATTTTTATAGATATAAAAATTATGAAAAATATAAGGGTGAAAATAATAAGTATGAATAAAAGAAAAAGTAAAAGAAGCAGAGTACTCATAATAATTATAATTTCTGCAATATTATTGGGACTTTACGGATTAGTTCAGGCAATAACAATTGATGATAATCAAAATTCAAATAATACATATAAAAACGTTTTAAACAATAATTTATGGAATCTGATAATTCCTCTTCTGCCGACGGCTGAACCAACAGAGCCTCTTGTTGTTGAAATTACTAAAGCTGTAGAAACAACTGTTTATGAATCGACTACGGCTGCTCCAGCCACAGTTGCATCCACCACTATACCTGATCCGACAACAGCTGCATCGGGTATATCTATCCCTGCGCCGACAACAGCTGAAATAAATGCCGAACAGCCCCAACAAACGACAAATTCTCCGGTTAAAAGCTCAGATAACAAAAAAATGATAGCATTGACTTTTGACGACGGACCAAGCAAGTACACGGAACAAATTTTAGAAGTTCTCGCAGAAAATAAATGCCATGCTACATTCAGCGTTATGGGATATAAAATTGACAGCTATAAAGAAACTATCAAAAAAATAGTCGAACAAGGCTCGCAGGTAATGGGTCATACATGGGATCATAAAGAGCTAACGAAATTGAGCGAATCCGCAATAAAAAAAGAATTAACCGACACAAACGACGCAATTTTCAAAATAATTGGGATTCATCCCGCGATGTACCGCCCGCCTTACGGGTCTTTTAACGATACTGTAAAAAAAGTCTCAAAAGAATTAGGATTGGCAATTATCCATTGGAATGTAGATCCTGGTGACTGGAAGGTGAGAGACGCAGACACCGTGTATAATAATATAATGTCTCATGTAAAAGACGGGTGTATCATCGGGTGTCACGACACATATGCCTCAACGTTGGAAGCTATGAAACGAGTTATTCCAGATCTGATTTTAAAAGGCTATAAATTGGTTACAGTTGAGGAACTTTTGGGTTCGACAATGCCGGGGCAAGTCTACTTTTATAAAAAATAAAAAATCACCGCCATTTGCCGTAATCGTTTAAAAAATCGTAAGGATAAACCGGCAAAGGCGCGGAAACTCTGTTTAAATAGTCCATATCGCAAGGGCTTATCTCCACATCCATAGTGTGAAGATTATCTTCTAATTGTTCCGGTCGGCTTACGCCTACAACCGCAGAGCAAACCTGCCGCTGTGCCAATACCCACGCTAGCGCGACGCGGGAAGGCGACATATTATATTTTCCCGCGACAGACTCCACCGCGCTGATAATATTCCATCTTCTGTTATTCATCGCTTTTATTTCATCTGCCGTCTGTTCCTCAATTATTTGCATGTCTCTCGGGTGCGGAAACTGCCGCGACAAATCGGTAGATTGCAATCGCTCCCAATCTTCGCTGTTTTTGATAATCTTCGCCATTCTGCTGTTTTCAGGAGGAATTTCTTCCCGTTTGTATTTGCCGCTCAACCAGCCTGAGGCAAGCGGACTCCATACCGTAACAGACGAACCCGCCGCTTCCGCCGCCGGAATGACTTCCCATTCCGGAGTGCGTGCAATCAGATTGTATTGGATTTGATATGACTGAAAATGCGGCAGGTCCTTTAATGCACTGTATGCCCCGGCTAATGCAATATGCCTTCCGGCGAAATTGGATCCGCCTATATACCGGATTTTTCCTGCGCGTATCAAATCGCCGAAAACGCGCATAGTTTCGTCGAGCGGCGTATATTCGTCAAAACAGTGTGCCTGATATAAGTCGATATACCCTGCTCCTGTTTTTTTAAGCGTAATATCTATTGAATCCAAAATATGTTTACGCGTCAGTCCAACGTCGTTTACGCCGCCTTTTAATGACGGAAAACGCACTTTTGAAGCTATTATATACTGGTCCCTGTCTTTTTTTGATTTAAGCCATCTGCCGAACAATTCTTCCACTCCAGGATAGTTATCCGCCATATCGAAAAAATTTCCTCCGCTGTCAGTATACATATCCATTATGTAAAAAGCGGTTTTTTCATCCACATTTTTCGAATAACCTGTTTCAAACGTCATGCAGCCCAAAGCGATTTCGCTGACTTTGACGCCTGTTTTCCCAAGATATCTGTATCTCATACTATATGTTGTCAACTCCTTATTTTTTTATATTCTGCGGTTTATTATACAAAACAATTATAAATGATTTAACTGTTTATTTGTAAATTTTACGTTTTTCTTCTTCCGGGAGCGAAATGTATTGTATAAAACAAATAACAGCACAAAAGTATTAAAGTAAAATTATATCCGGTGATCATAAGGACGAAAACAGCAAATAAAGTCAGAATCCCGAGGAAAACCGCAGATATAACAGAAAATATAATCTGTGCCGAACGCTCCGGCAGAAACATCTTTAAAATATCGTTTACCGCTTTGCCTCCGTCAAGACTTTTTACGGGAAATAAATTTATCACCGCATATAAAATATTTGTCAGAAACGAAAAAAATAAAATCGAAACATAGCCGTTGAATTTTATTACAACAAGAATAACCGCCGCTGAGATTATGTTCATAAATGGTCCGCTTAAGGCGATCATTACGTCTGTTTTGTAAGACGTGAGTTTGCTGTCTGTCGATATATTTATTCCGAACGGCAGAATTTCTATGCCGGATATATTGAATTTGTTTATTTTTATAAGTATTATATGACCCATTTCATGTATAAATATACAAAATAAAATCACCAATATATAAACAGAAAAGTTAATCAGCACAAACAGCAGAAGCAAAAGCAGACATATAATATGTATTTTTATTTTTTTTATTTTTATATACAATTAATTTCCCGCTCCCCTGCCCTGATCTGTTTGCTATTTTCCGCTCATGTTGAAAAAAGCCGCCAGTGCGTCGTTATTTAATATTTCTTCGTCAATAATTCTGTTTAAATCAGACAAAGTTATATTATTCTGGTATAATCCGTTTAATGTTGACGATACAGATACAAAAGTATTCGGACTTGCATATTTTGTTACGATAATACTGCCTATTATGATTAAACAGATAAGCGACTGGATAAGAAAAGTGAAAATAAAATTTTTTTCTTTTTTTATGCGATTATCTTTTTTAACATCTTTAATATCATCTACATTGGTTTTATATTTTATTTTATTTGTTTCTTTTGTTTCTTTCGGATTATCACTGAATATGCGTTTATAATCGACTATTTCCGTCTCTATTTTATCGGTTTTATTTTCATTATCCGTTGAACTATGTTCCGCATGTGAACTTATATACGCCATATATATACCAACCTAGATTTTTATTTATTTTATTTTATGCGGCACATTTTATATTTATGATAAACAACAAAAAACGCCGATTAATTACTGAAAAATTTTCAGAAATAACCAACATTTTTATTTTATACATTTTTATTAAAATTTTATATCTTCGTCATCATCGCTGGTTTCATCGTGAGGCTCGACACTATGAGCGCAGTTGGGACATGCACAGCCGCCGCCGTCATCCATAGTGTCTATGACATCTATAATAGCTATTTCTTCACCGCACTTCGGACAGTTTATACAATCGTTATTGAGAATTTCGTCTGTTTCAACGAAAACACAATTGCCGCAGCTGGGACATTTTATCTCGGCGACTCCGTCGAGTATTGCATTATCCTCGTTTTCATTTTCATCATCGCTGTCTATTTCACTGTCATCTTCATCCATATCGTCAACATCTATATCTTCATCGAAATCGTCGTCGAAACCGTCAAAATCATCGTCTTCTTCCTCGTCATCGTCATCTATAGCAAATTTATCAAGAGGAGGATGTTTATGCTTTTCTTCACAATTATGATGACCGTGACTATGCGGAGGCGCATGGATTTTATGCTTGCATAAATGTATGAAATTTTCCTCGACTTCGCCTAAATCTTCATCAACTTCGGTTATATAATCTTCAAGGGTTTCATTTTCGTCTTCTAACGTCTGCATAGACGCAGCTATATCTTCCAATACGTCGAGAATGCCTTTTACTATCCTCCCGTTTTTCGAATCGGACGATATCTCCAAACCCTCTGCAAGCCCCTTCAGATACGCAACTTTTTCACTTATATTCATAATAATCTTACCTTTTTATTTAAAACCTTAATTTATATTTTTATAATATAATTATTATTGCTTAACTCTCTCAAGATATTCGCCCGTTCTTGTGTCTATTCTTAACATATCGCCTTCGTTTATAAACATTGGCACTTTTATAGTTACGCCTGTCTCTAAAGTCGCCGGCTTCATTGTATTGTTTACCGTGTCGCCTTTAATTGCCGGTTCAGAATGGGTGACTTTAAGTTCGACAAATGTCGGAGGCTCAACTCCGAATACATTGCCTTTATACGATATTATTTTGACCATTTCGTTTTCTTTGACAAACTGAAAATTTTCCGACAGTTTTTCCTTATTTAACGGAACCTGCTCGTAGGATTCCATATCCATAAAATAATATAATTCTCCGTCGTTATACATATATTGCATTTCTTTTCTGTCGATAAATGCCTCAGGGAATTTATCCGACGGATTGAATGTTCTCTCCGTGACTGACCCCGTAATCACGTTTCTGATTTTTGTCCTGACAAACGCCGCTCCTTTTCCGGGCTTGACGTGCTGAAATTCGATTATCTGAAAAACCGAGCCGTCCATATCGAAAGTTACGCCGTTTCTGAAATCGCCGGCTGTTACCATAAGATTTTTTCCTCCGTATCTTTTATTTATAATTATAATATTATATTTTAATACAAATTTATGTATATTTCAATAGGTTTTTTATAAATTTATAAAATTTTTTCAGAAAAGTATTTACTTCCGATGTAATTGCGTGTATAATTAACAGCAGAGTAAAAATATTTTCTGTATAAGAAAATATTTTATTATTAACGCAGAAAATTTATATTATCGGTTATAACGCATATGCGATATAATAAAAATAACAAAGAGAGGAGGATTTTTGAAATGATAAAAAGAAATAAATTACGGAGGGTTTTACTTGATTAACTCTCCTTCAAAAAAGAGGGGGTAATAATGAAATGAATATCATAACAGCGCGGCTTATAGTCCGCGACTTTGAAATAGAGGACGCGCAAGGATTTTATGACTTAATAATGGAATCAGAATATGACCCGGACTTTATTAAACGCAACGGAACGATTGACGAATTAAAAGAAAACATTAACATATGGCGAAGCGTAAAAAATAAAGAGGATTTTCTTGAAAAAGGAAAACTTTATGCCATCTGTCTGAAAGAATCCAGTAAAATCGTCGGCGCTATCACAGTCAATGCAATGGAATATCTTCAGGAATTACAAATAGGTTGGTATATGCACAAACAATATATAGGTAACGGATATGCCGGAGAAGCCGGAGCGGCGACATCCGATTATCTGCTTGACACTTTAGCCCTTGAATATATGTGCGTAGTATTGAACATTGATAATATAGCTTCGTTCAGAACCGCCCAGAAAAGCGGATTCAGACTTTTTGAAAAACGCGTTCCATACGATTATTACTGGAGTAAATGCAATGTAGAGAATCACGAAGAAGTAAGTAAATATTTTGAAGTAAACCAATCTAAACCGGGTCCAAATTATTACTATTTCCGTAAATTCAATAAAAATACCAAAATAAAAATGCGTTTTTTCGGCGATTATGATGAAGAAACGCGAAAAAGGATTCACTGAATAGTATAAGCATTTTCAAACCGTTCTACACAGAGCAGTATAATACATAATTATCAAGATTATCTGACGTAATAAGACAGGGTATTCTCTGTCTTATTTACATTTTTTCTCACTGTTTCCCAGAATATTTGCAGATAAAATCCACCACCGTATCTGCGGCTTCGTCGCTTGACGGCGACGTCATATAACTGTAATTTGAATCGAAATAAATATCATGTCCCACCCCGTGCAGTTTCAGCAACTCGCACGGAATACCGATTTCCTTCGCTTTATCGTACATAACCTGCGACTGCTCAAACGGAACAACTGCGTCGTTTTCGTCCTGCGCTAAAAGCAGCGGGACTTTTTTTGTTTTATCCGTAATGCCATCTACATAATAATACGGACTGCCGATTTTATATTCGTCCGGTTTTTCCGCATATGTCCCGTGAAACAGATTATCGAGGAGAGACAAAATGTCGTATGAATATTTATTAACATCATCGTCGTACAGTTTTGTCGGACCGGCAAAACTTACGCAGTATTTTATATCAGCAGTATCTCCCGAAACTGAAAATACGTCCATTGCGTAAGCCGACAGCATGGCGAGGTGCGCTCCCGCGGAATATCCGAAAACGCCTATAGAATCAGTATTGATATTAAACTGCGCCGCATTATTTTTGAGATATAAAATAGAATCTATGCAATCTTCAATCGGCGCGGGAAAATATGTGCTGTCCGTAGCTAATCTGTATTCAACCGACGCGACTGTGTAACCGTTGGCGCGCAATTTACTTATAATCGGCTCAAACAAGTTCATAATCTGTTCTTTATCGCCCATATTCCAGCCGCCGCCGTGAAAACATACGACAACCGGACTTTTATCGAATTTTTTCACTGTCGGAAAATACATGTCAAATTTTAACGCAGTATTGTCAATATATTTATATGTTATATTATCCACTTCAGGAACTCCCTCCCATACAAATTGTGATTCTGCCGTTATTTGTTCGTTTGTATTACTTACAGAATCGGAACATGAAAATAAAAATATCAAATTAAAAATTAAAATTAATGCAAATAATTTTTTAAAAACCATAATTTTTTCTCTTTAAATATTACCTATTCTAAATAGACTGCCATAATCGTACAATTTTTTATGCGACAGGGAAACGACTTCCACTCCCCTGCCCTCGCAGAAATTTTTTATATCGCAGTAATTCGGGTGCAATTCTATATTTCCGGTGAACGCCATTATATCTTGGCTTATAAGTCCCGAACAGCCGCCGATAAATCCGTAATTATATCCGTCAAGATCTATATGGCCTTTTTCTATAAGCAAAACGTCGATTTTATTTTGCAAAGACTTGTAATATATAGAAATGTCGGACGTTATAATCGCATTTTCGTCTACTATACAAACAGAACATTTTGCATATCCTTGTTTTACGCCGATTATATTTTTACCTGTTTGATTTGCATACTCTAAAATTTTTTTGTCTGTATATTTAGTATTACATATCAGATTATTCCCGAACATTGCCGCATTTAGTCCGACGTCGCGCGGATATTCGCAGGATTTTGGATTTTCTGCGATTGTTATATTAAGATTTAAATTATCTATGATATTTTTGTTTATTTTATAGATATCGTCATAGAAAATCCACTTGTTTTCCGTTAAATTAAAACAAAACATATCGGGATGATACGAGAGCGGGTGAAACTGCCCGAACCTGTCAAAACCTCGCAATTTTACAGGTATTACGCCGAGTTTGAGCAGATTTGCCTCAATTTCTTCGGCGATATTATACGCGCAGATTATATAATTCATAAAACACCTGTACTTGAAAATAATTCAAAGTAACTGCATGAAAATATTTACATGAAGACATTGTGCTTTTTGCCAAAGCCCTCTTTAGTAAAGAGGGTGGCGCGCGCGATGTTGCTTGGGATTATAAAATTATGTTCGACCCGCGTGACGGGTGTTTTGTTCCTCAACCCAGCACGCATCAGATTCCACAAAACACCCGCCGTCTGCGGATGCCACCCTCTTTACTAAAGAGGGCTTTGGCACGCTTACCTTACTACTTATTTACTTCCGGCTTATCGGTTCTGCCGATGAGATAATCAATCGACACGCCAAAATAATCGGCAAGAAATGCAGTTTTTGATGTCGGTGGGTCAACTTCACCGCTTTCATAACGTTGATAATTTCGTGGAGTTATATTTAATAATTCAGCCATTTTTTTTACCATAATATTTTTGTCTAACCTTAATTCTCTTAATTTCTTCAAATGAACACACATAAAAAACCTCAAAAAAATATAAATTTTTTCAAAAAACGCTTGACAAGACATTAAATGTCTGATATAATTAAGACATCAAATGTCCTAACTATAAAAATTTTTATATCAAAGGAGAAACAATAATGGAAATCAATACAAAAGAAATTTTTGACCGTATGAATTTACAGCATATCAGAAATTATATATTCGGAAATACTGCCGCAGATATTTATGATATAACATACGTCCAGCACTTAAAAGAAGGCAGTAGGCTAATCAAGGAAAGATTAAAAACAATTTATAAAAACGACGAACGCGAACTTGATGACGCAATGGGCGAATATACCGCCGCAATAACGGCATATAGTGAAGTTTATGCCGAAATAGGCATGAAAGCTGGCGCAAGATTATTATATCAGCTACTTCTTCAAGATGATAGATTGAATATCTATAATTGATTTTCGGTTACAATTCGGTTACAATTTCGCATATCCCGCATAATCTTATATCCATAAGATATACTAAATTTATAAATAATTAACGCGACAGAGGTAAAATTTATGCTTATAAAATGTTCGGACAACTGTAAATTTCAAGAAGACGGCTTTTGCGGATTAAAAAATATATATTCAGCTTCGGTTACAAGCAGCGCAGACGAGATAAACGATTCCGGCTGTATATATTATAAACCGAAAAATCCGAAAAAACAAGTCTCCGGGAACCAAAAGAACGTCAGTCAATCAAATCAAGAGCGTCAAAAATACTTTTGATGTATATTAGCTCAATGCCGTCGGCATTATTATCCTTTTTTAAATCTTTTATATTTATTATATTTTTATGGGGCAGAACTATTTTCTTGAATCCGAGACGTACTGCCTCCATAACTCTGGCGTCTATATTGTTGACCTGCCGGAGCTCCCCGGATAATCCGACTTCCCCCATTGCGACGATTTCATTATCCACAGGTTTGTCTTTATAACTCGATATAAGCGATAAAACTACGGCTATATCGCACGACGGCTCATCGATTTTCAGCCCTCCGACAACGTTTACATATGCGTCCTGTATAGAAAACTTAAATCTTAACCGTTTTTCAAGCACGGCGATCAGCATACATAACCGGTTATAATCCACGCCGTTCGCCATTCGTCGCGGCGACGGAAAAGCAGTGTTTGTGACAAGGGCCTGTATTTCCGCGATAAGCGGGCGCGTACCCTCCAATATACTGACGGCGCAGTTTCCCGGAACGTCGA
>Ga0123357_10000868_pt1 | contig 30820 bp, 7 predicted proteins | sample TergutEmb28metaG_FD_89873 | JGI IMG/M metagenome (GOLD analysis project Ga0123357, IMG submission 89873) | Embiratermes neotenicus P4 segment gut microbial communities from Petit-Saut dam, French Guiana - Emb289 P4 | ecosystem: Host-associated > Arthropoda: Insects > Digestive system > Gut ...
GATATGTGGAACTGCAGTGTTGGTACTGATAGATATGTGGAACTGCAGTGTTGGTACTGATAGATATGTGGAACTGCAGTGTTGGTACTGATGGATATGTGGAACTGCAGTGTTGGTACTGATGGATATGTGGAACTGCAGTTTTGGTACTGATGGATATGTGGAACTGCAGTGTTGGTACTGATAGATATGTGGATCTGCAGTGTTGGTACTGATAGATATGTGGAACTAGAATTGTGTGAAATACGGAATTGGGTGTAATGTTTCTGTCGGAATCTCATGTTTCTTTTACTTACATAATTACTTACTTACTCACGCCATGGAGCAGAGTCATTATTGAGAAGGTAACCGGTTCTCAGATAGTCAAGAATTTCCTTGCATTTTATGGAACCCGAAGTTTCAATACCGCATTCACACGTGCGCGCCACCTGTCCATATCCTGAGCCAGCTTGATCCAATGCATGCCCCCACATCCCACTTCCTTAATATCTATCTTAATATTAACCTCCCATCTACGCATGGGTCTTCCAAGTGGTCTCTTTTCCCTCAGGTTTCCCCACCAAAACCCTGTAGACACCTCTCCTGACTCCCATACGTGCTACATGCCCCGCCCACCTCATTTTTTTCGGTTTGATCACCCGAACATTATTGGGTGATGATTACGGATCATTAAGCTCCTCATTATGTAGTTTCCTCCACTCCCTGTTACCTTGCCCCTCTTAGGCCCAAATATCCTCCTCAACATCCTATTCTCTAACACCCTCAGCCGACATTCTTCTCTCAGTGTGAGCGACCATGTTTCACACCCATACAAAACAACAGGCAAAATTATAGTTCTTTGTATCTTAATATTTAAATTTTTGGATAGCAGACTGGAAGACAAAAGATTCTTCTTGTATTAGTGACTTTATGAATTCGGATTCTGGTACCGGAACATTGAAAGTGCTTGAGATTAGAGTTTGTATATGATTCAGTATCATGTAAGGAATGCTAAATTTAGTGCTCCATGGCTTGACAATTATATCTTTCGGTGAGGTTTGCTTATCCACTGGACTAATCGCAAGACATAATGTACTGAATTCTTCGTATTGCATTTCCTGTTAAATCAGCCCTAGAGTAGAAAAACATTATTTCCGTTACGCTATGTTAACGTTTCTTCGCCGTCTCCTAACTACAGAATGCCACGTTTTGTAATCTGCTATTACTTCGTATTCTGTGACATTCATTGTATTATTTTGTATTATATTTCTGATGACTATCGTGTAGTTTTTCCTTTTCTAGCTTTGTTCTATTATTCAGTACTTCACTGACTGTATTTAGGTTCTTCGAGTTTTTATTTTTATCTCCATTATCACTCCTTCCCAGGTCGATAAGCCTATCGAATAGAAACATCTTGAACTACGTTTCCTGTAGAATACGATATGTTTTGTCTGTATTTGTTTAAAATATGTCCTTGCTGCTTTCTCATTTTCCTTTTCCAAATAATGACCTGATTAAACGTCAACTCTATTGTACTGCTGTAGATGTAAGCAGTTTAATCAATATCATTTGAATTATTGTGACGCCAGTCTTCTTCCCTTTACAGCGAAACACAATTCGATAGGTTGTTCAAGTGACTTTCGACCTTCGTAGATTGATATTGTTCATGAAGGACTTAACAGCAGGTTAATTAAAGGAATGCTTGTTGTAATTCAGTTGAGAACCTTTGTCTCCCTGGATATTGTCCAGAAATGTAAAGATCATGTTTAAATGATTGAATTTTCCTGGTTGAATTGTGTGTTAATGGACCGTCGCCTGTCATATTCAGGAAATACGAGGTGAAGTAGAAAGGGGACGTTGGGGTGTTTTGAGGAAAGTAGGAAGAATGTAGTTGGAATGTGGTGAAGAAAAGCGTAAAGAAGAATTTAAAAGTTTGTATTTTTTATCAAACATTATTATTAGACTTAGGATTGGATGCGTTTTACATATGCAGTACGTAAAGTACGCATAATCCTAAGCCTGATTATTATTAGAGTAACAAAGTTATGCACGATGAGATGGGCGGGGCATGTAGCATAGTCATAAACCTGGAAGACAAGAGGCCACTTGGAAAACCAGAACGTAGATTTGGATTTAATATCAAAATGGATTTTAAGACGATAGGATGTGAGGGTTTGTAATTGATTAAGATAAGATACACTGGAGGGATCTTGCGAACTCGGTAATGTACTCGGATTTTCTTAACAGTGGGGAATGATTGTAATGCTGAGAGTTGGCTGCTGAAGAAGACCCCTTCACCATGGAATTTTTAGCCAGTGGATTTACATGAGCATGAGATATGGACGGATGCGGGAAAACTGTATTGAATCGGTGACAGGTCTAAGGAGAAGCATGACAACACAGAAGCTTTATGTACAGGGTTATTCAAAATAATTGTCGGGTACAATTGTCCAGAAGCAATTCCATACCAAATTCGGGAAACACCCACCATCTGACAACTCCATTCGAAGGTGGTATGCACAGTTTTAAGAGACATGGTGCGTGTGTATCCCGGAACTGAAGGTACGAATCAGAACCGCCATTGAAACCATCACCGCTGACATGCTACACACAGTCTGGAACGAACTCGATTATCGTTTTGATGTTTGTAGAATCACAAAGGGTGCACATATAGAGCACCTGTAAGGTATGTAACAAAAACTTGGAGTGTTGTTCTATGAAATAAAAAAATACATATACTCCTATAACAAGTGTATTGTGTACGACAGGTTGTTAAAACCCCGACAATCATTTCGAATAACCCTGTATAATTATATGTAGATGCAAACCGGCAACCACGCAGATATCCTCTGCATTATACGAGATATATGAGTCAGTAATTTCGGTTCATTTAATACTGCTAACATATGCAGATGCTAGGTTATTTATGCTTCCTGCGTTTTCTATTTTAAAACCCGTGGCGGCTAATTTGCGGCAAGTTCGTAACACCGAAATAGAGTGTCGGAATTGTCTGTGCAGATGGAGCCAGGGCCCTTGGTAATTAAGCAGATGAAGCACACTCTTTCCTTTGGTTGCAAAATTAAATTGAATGAAGATACACTTTTCTTATTGCAAATCTCTGGGCTCTGATGCATGTCCGCTCGATGGCAAAGCGGAACGGAAACTCAGTTATAAAGGATCCGACAGTTCTCGGCTTGCCCGCAGCTCCTGTATCATACGCAGCCACTTTCGCTCCCTCTTAATTTCCGTCTAGGCCTACACCATTGAACGTTTTAGGTATAACTGGAGATGCGGAACTGTGCGGTGCGCTCAAGTTAGCAAGTGTTTCAGTTCTGTGGCAGACTGCTGTGAAGCTGTTACAAACCAAGTTAAATAAACACAGGCAGCGGGCAGTATTGTCTGTTGTTCCTACAACATTTTCGAATTGAAAGCACGCAGAGATGGCGGTAGTCTTTCCTGTCCATCTGTATACAGCCATACTGTTATCTTCTGGGTTCTAACACTATAATAGTCTTGTCTAGTTTCGTACAGCAAAAAATGGAGAAGTACATCCTTGGAAATGTTGGTGATCAACCTGCCAGACTTCACGGTGTCCTAACCCATACTACAGGAGTACAATAATTTCGGGTGCACGGTTGCCATGGCGACTAGATGTTGCACAGTGGTGCCCAATATGTGTTGGTCCTCAGTATGAAATTTTCATCATGTCACCGTCCTGGCGCCTATAATTTTGAGGTGGCTTCTAGATTTGTGGAAAATGTGTGCACCCCTGTCAGAGAGCACAATATAAATCTCTTATGTTTGTTTTCATATTTCTTTGCCAGAGCTGGAATTTATTTGATCAAATCTTATAATGACCAATGACAACGGTGCGCGGAAGTTTTATGTATTTATTTAAAGATTTACGTAACATAATTGTCAGTAGCTCAGGTCTGTATCATCGAATGGTAGTGTGATAACTGACTGGGTAATTGGAAGGATGTGACAGTAAGTGTTCGTGGCTCAGTGTGACATACTGCCCCGTCGTTTGTATGGATAGACAGAATAAAATCACGAATAACCTCTGGACAGTTACAGAATAGCACCGTAGAACAGTTTACTATTTCTGTGCATTACCATTTTAAACTTATTTTGTTTTTAATGTCTCATAGCTTACTGGCACAATTAATAAATAAAAATGTTTTAGCCACAGCAAACAAAAGTTTAAACACAGTTAGCGGTAGTGAATCAATCGAGATCGCACAATGAATACACACACCTAATTGTAACACACGTTCCTTCCTTTTGTATTTTTATATAAAGCGTGGTGGTGGCTGAGCCGTAACATTTATTTCATTGTTAACACATTATTACTAGATAGTAAATATAATATAATATAATATAATATAATATAATATAATATAATATAATATAACACAATATAACACAATACAACACAATATAATATAATATAATATAATATAATATAATATAATATAATATAGTATAATATAATATATAATGTAAATAAATATAGATATTTGACGGTGAACTTATTAATTAGTCACGAATAACCTCGGTCAGGATAGCCGGTAACCATATTAGAATCCAGACTATACCGAATACCAAGCGAGAGTGCACAGAAATAAATTATTAACTAGTTTAATATTAACTTGTTCCTGTGGTGTCAGTAGTTAGATTGAAACATTTGAAACATAACAGGCTTCCTTTTTGCATGCAGGACTTTTAGCCGTGCGTAGTATTTCACCACCATGAATCGAACTTCGTGGTTTATGTGCTGGCATTGCCTCTACACCGGATGTAATGCTTATACTGCCATCACTCGGTTCCCAGTGCCTCCCTTGTGACAGATGTGAAGCACACGAATGTGACGTAATTAAACCTTATGATTTAATACACACCACGTAACTGATAGGTTCAGTGAATATGTTAACAGATACCTGCTTAAGGAGCTTGTTGTTGCGTGTGGGATAAGAACTGCACTTCGAAACGCCGGCCCGTGCTTCAAGTGACCGCATCTGTTGGAGGCGATGGGCGGTACGGATGAAGTACCCGCAGCCACAGGCATTTCCATTTGAGTGGCTGCTGCCTCCGAACTTTGACACAGTACACTTGCGCCTCTCTGTCAATTAGTGCGATTAACTTCTTCACATCGGCTGACCATATCTTGATGTTCTGCTGCAGGCTGGTACATGTATGCTGGGGTTTATAACCCTTATGGGACAGTGTGCACAACTCCCGGGCGACTCATTTTTGTACGGTGGCGCCTAATTTGTAGCCTAATATTATTCGGCTGATCAAATTAAGAATAATGAGGTGGGCGGGACATGTGGAATATATGGGGGGACAAGAGAGGTACATATAGGGTTTTTGTGGAGAGACCTGATGGAAGGAAGCCACTTGGAGGACCTAGGCTTAGATAGGAGGATAATATTACAATGGATCTTCAATATTTGGAATGGGGAGGCATGGACTGAATTGCTGTGGTTCAGAATAGGGACAGGTGACGGGCACTTGTGAATGCGGTAACGAGCCTTTGGGTTCCATAGAATGCGGGGCATTCCTTGACTAATTCAGGACCTTTTAGCTTCTGAGGAAGGACTCTGCTCCATGGAATTAGTTAGTTAGTTAGTTGGTGCCTAGTTAGTTGTTGAGTCCCCCCCCCCCAATTCACGCAACAATATGTATCGTGTCATATGAACTGAACAGAAAGTGCCAGATAACAGTGAGGTGTACAGTTCGCTCCGGAATTGTGGGTTCTCTGAATGGTTCGTGTCAGCTGACTGGCGCCAAAAACTTAGAGGTGCCGTCCAGACTTTTTGAAAAGTCTGTGGAACCCCGCACAGTGGTATCTTTGCATACAGCTTATTGACCGTAGAATAACACTGTATTCTGTCCACACAGTTTATTAGATTCCAGTAGAGGGATTGTGCCCCAAACACAATTGACGGCTGATTTCTTTTGCCTGGGATGTGTGCTTTATTGGAGGTACTTAACGGACTCTCCAAATATCTTAGCCCAGTAAAGTGTTAATAAAGGTCTTCTAAGTATGGACATCAATTGTGTACTGATACAGTGAATGCTACATCTGTATTTATGGTTTGTTTATCGACGCTATTAGTAGATCAGTATGTATAGCATAGACTGTAAGGATGATCAGTGCGTTGTGACTGTAACGGGTGCGGAACGCAGCTGTCTTGGCGTACGTAATTTAAAGCACTGGTATGGGTTTTGTTTGTAGGGGCTGAGGATACCTAAGAAAAATCTCAGCCTGCGCCTCTAGACCAAAGTTGGTACTCATGACGATCTCCTGGTACTAAACAGAAGAAGGTCTGTCATACATTACGTCGCTCTGCTCCGTCTTGTTGGTATTACTTCCGTAGAACTGCTGACGTGGTAAAAATCGCAGCAGATGTCATTCATTCTTGCAGTTTTTAGGCGCGTTAGGAGAATTGCGAAAAGCGACTATTAAGCTTCGCCATGTCTGTCTGTCCGTCCATGCATCCATCCGTCCGCATGGAACAACTCCGCTCCAACTGGACGAATTTTCATGAAATTTGGTATTTGAATATTTTTCCAAAATCTCTCTAGAAAATTCGAGTTTGATTAATATGTAACAAGAATAACAGGTAGCCTACCTTACATGAAGACGTATGTACATTTATGACTGTGTCTAGTTGAATTCTTATTAGAATGGGAAATATTTCAGGCAAAAGTTGTAGAGAAAATCAAACCACACATTTTGTAACTTATGTTTATTGTACCGTGCATCATCTTGATAGTTGAGTAAAAAGAGACCAACTTGATGCCACTTGTTTTATTATTACTTTATTCAGTGCTCAACATGTTTCGGATGTTAATACATCCATCCTCAGGAGCCCGCGACAAATTCGTTGAGTTACTTCATGGGTTGTATCTGGTTCGATGTGTGTTGGTGTTACGTTGCAGTGTGGCTATGGTGGTGTGGTATCCGTATGCAGGCTTCAGCCTGTGTACGGATACCATATAAACATTTAGTAAAAGTACTTCGCCTCCACAGCCTAAATTCAGCGCTCACGTAATGTGACGTTTTACTGAATTGGATGCATGTTTCGGCACATTGTGTCATATTCATGCGAATTTTCAGTTATTTGCATTCCTCGTTAGTTATGTTCATTCTACTCTCTCCCTCTATTATGTCGAAGTGTGGAAGGACGAACTTCTTAATTGGAAATGCATGTGGTTGGGGTATTTCAGCCATACTGTTGTGCCCATATTAACCGCAAATACGGTCACCTAATTCCGTTTCATAGTATTGGACCAGTGAGTCACATTATAAAACGCATATTCTCCGTTAAAACTTCGGGAAAACAATCTTTATTACAGAGTTTGTTTTTTTCCCCCTCGCTAAAACACCCTTTTGTGTCTATAAACATTGTCGCTAAACATTTGTAATCTGTGTACACTGAAACGGAACTGAAAATGGGGAGGAACTTTAAGAAGGTAGTCAAAACGCTGAGCAGTAGCAAGCTGCAGCAGTCACCTGTCCAAAGTCAGGTCGGGAAAAGAAGGCCCACGGATGGTAGGGATGCGGCTCATGACAGTTCCCTTTATCTGCCCATTGTTCTTTTCCCCTAGAGGCACCTTTGGTTTACGTCAACCAGCTCAAAGCGGTTGTCATTAGCAAAGGTTATTGCTAAACGTTACGTGTTATGAACAGAATGTTGAAAGAAGTGAATGGGGTATAAGAGGGGATAAGGTGGAGTGGAAGTGCAATAGCTGTAGGAATTGGTGACATGACTAAAACTGCATTTATTTTCTCGGCAAGAATACAGTTTTACTGGTTAACAAATCAGCTACATGTTGCGGTCAATGTTAGCAGCCCTCATCAGGCCTGATGAGGCAGTTTTACTGTTCTTTTCAATGTTCATGGTAAAAGACCTGATGATGGCTTGGTTTTAGCCGAAACACGTAGCCTGTTTTATCTTCTATTATGTGCATTACTGTTTTTTAAAATACATTTGATTAATGTAGTCAGCTGACTACAGGCGTATTTTGTAATCATTTCAGTGCATTTATTTATTTATTATTTTTTTACGCGCGTACCTTCAAACCGTATGACGTTTTTAAAGTAAAAAACGCCTTCTTCACATCTGTGAATTAGCTCACGCTGTAAACCATTTTCTGTCTATATTTTCCATTCCGAGCGTTGTAATTTAATATATACGCTCTTATTTATAAATAACAAAATACGAGGCACATTGATATATTTACATATTTCTTATATTTTAACTTTCAGTGTAACAATTGTGTTCCTACGTATATTCATTCTGCACGGAAGAATCTCACCAGCTCTCCCACATATGCATGTAACTGTTGCATACAACAACAATTAATGTACTTCCTGGCGCTATACCAGTAATGCCCGAAACATATAAGTGTTGAATGTTTTTAAAAATAAGGGCATTATTATGAATCATATGACAATTATATGCATTTGTTGGTTAACAACGTAGACATTTTCAGTCTTGTTGTGTTTTTCCAACACACTTGTAATGATCAAGATAACATGGTCGCTTAATACCCGAGAGAGACTTGCTGAACACTGTTTGTGTTCGTCAGCTTTGTATACATACTGAGCAGAACTTCTTCTAAGTTATCACAGCCATCTGTTTTCTGCTTGCAGTGATGAAGTACGGGAGCAGGGGTTCACAGTGGTCATCGACATGAGGGGCGCCACTTGGAGCACCGTGAAGCCGATCCTGAAGGTACTGCAGGAACATTTTCCCGGCTCCGTCCACATTGCCTATATAATAAAGCCAGACAACTTCTGGCAAAAGCAGCGCACCTCTCTGGGCAGCCACAAATACAAGTTCGAGGTGAGTGTCACACACGTAGGAGAAGGTTCAAGAAGTGGGTAGGACACTGTTGGTGGTGATTTACCGAGCGGAAACACTAATGACAAAAAAACACACACACACAAACTGCATGCATTGCCAGTTAAGGGGTTAACTCGTAAATTAAATGAAGATAAGTGGGTCCTCGTGCGAAATTTTAAAGTCTGAAGAAACAATATGAAATATTTTTCTGTCCAGTGCTTCCTGATGTTCGAAAGGACATTTGTTTGTGTTTCGTTTAACAGTAATATTAAGAAGAGACCGAATATGCAGCTTTGGTAGAATGTCACTGACTGGAGAAGCACATTATTCTACTCCATGTTTAAGTCACCACTAGGTACTAAAGGGTTAGTATCAGAACGCAGGCAAAAATCGGAATATTAAAACAGCTAACAGATCCTTTAAAAATTTTCATTTATTTGGGAAGGGCTGTGTCAAATTGAAGTACATTCGCGAAGACATGAAGAGCAGATTCGTGCAGGGTATGCTTCTTGTCTGTGTTCTCCCATTACAACTTTTAAACCAGTTGACCGATATGCACGAAATTTCGTATGAACATTATGCCATTTAAGGCCAAAACCCCCCCCCCCCAATCGGCCCACTTCAATTCTTACTTCACGTAGCTTTAACAGGCGTATGTACGAACCTTTGACGTGGATCCGACTGTACTGTAACGTAACCAAAGGGCATGGAATGTTCGATAGTAATTGGAAATGGAAAAATGTGCAACTGTCGCACTTCTGTTGTATAGAGCCAAACAACACTTCGACTTTGGAGCATGATTGATAGAGCTTACCTGCCTGTCGCATTCATTTTTGGTTATGTATCTGCTTTAATATTGTTTCTGTCCTTTTTTATTTTTGTGAACAATTACTTGAGCCTATGCAGATACTATCTCCATCCTACACATCGTCATTATTTTGTTATTGTTTTAATAACTGTGGTTCATCTTACTTTCGATGTTTGATTCTTTATATTGATCGCATGATATGGATATGGGGTAGGATTTAACAAATTGAATACGAATCTAGAATTTCACACAGTACCTGTCAACATTGCCGTACGTTTGCTCATGGTATTGCACTACAGCGGCGGACACTACAGTAATAGGAGTGTGTAATATGTATGTTGTTAGCGGAAATCTGCATATAGGCCTATGTGTGTCTTCGCAAACTTTCTACCGCGAGATATCTTAAAGTGCTTACGACAGAAAAACGCTCTATGGGCGCTCGTTTTTCGACTTATGCGTAGATTAGGTGATTGTTATTACGCCTTTACTCCTTTCCTGCCAATGGTATTTACACGTTTACTGCTCTCCTGTCAGTTGTTTTTACACGTTTACTGCTTTTTTGCCAGTAGTATTTACACGTTTACTGCTCTCCTGCAAACTGTTTTTACACGTTTCCTGCTCTCCTGCCAGTTGTATTTACACACTTACCGCTCTCCTGCCAATTGCTTTTACACGTTTACTGCTCTCCTGCAAACTGTTTTTACACGTTTCCTGCTTTCCTGCAAGTTGTTTTTACACACTTAATGCTCTCCTGCCAATTGCTTTTACACGTTTACTGCTCTCCTGCCAATTGTCTTTACACGCTTACTGCTCTCCTGCCAATTGTTTTTACACGTTTACTGCTCTCCTGCAAACTGTTTTTACACGTTTCCTGCTCTCCTGCCATTTGTCTTTACACGTTTACTGCTCTCCTGCCAGTTGTCTTTACACGCTTACTGCTCTCCTGCCAATTGTCTTTAAACGCTTACTGCTGTCCTGCCAATTGATTTACACGTTTACTGCTGTCCTGCAAACTGGTTTTACACGTTTCCTGCTCTCCTGCCAATTGTCTTTACACACTTACTGCTCTCCTGCCAATTGCTTTTACACGTTTACTGCTCTCCTGCAAACTGTTTTTACACGTTTCCTGCTCTCCTGCCAGTTGTCTTTACACACTTACTGCTCTCCTGCAAACTGTTTTTACACTTTTCCTGCTCTCCTGCCAATTGTCTTTACACGCTTACTCCTCTCCTGCAAACTGTTTTTACACTTTTCCTGCTCTCCTGCCAGTTGTCTTTACACACTTACAGCTCTCCTGCCAATTGCTTTTACACGTTTACTGCTCACCTGCAAACTGTTTTTACACGTTTCCTGCTCTCCTGCCAGTTGTCTTTACACACTTACTGCTCTCCTGCCAATTGTCTTTACACGCTTACTGCTCTCCTGCCAATTGTCTTTACACGCTTACTGCTCTCCTGCCAATTGCCTTTACACGTTTACTGCTCTCCTGCCAATGGTATTTACACGTTTACTGCTCTCCTGCCAATTGTTTTTACACTTTTACTGCTCTCCTGCCAATTGTCTTTACACGTTTTATGCTCTCCTGCCAAATATCTTTACACGCTTACTGCTCTCTTGCCAATTGTCTTTACACGCTTACTGCTCTCCTGCCAGTTGTTTTTACACGTTTACTGCTCTCCTGCCAATTGTCTGTACACGTTTACTGCTCTCCTGCCAATGGTATTTACACGTTTACTGCTCTCCTGCCAATTGTTTTTACACGTTTACAGCTCTCCTGCCAATTGTCTTTACACGTTTACTGCTCTCCTGCCAATGGTATTTACACGTTTACTGCTCTCCTGCCAATTGTCTTTATACGTTTACTGCTCTCCTGCCAATGGTATTTACACGTTTACTGCTCTCCTGCCAATTGTTTTTACACGTTTACTGCTCTCCTGCCAATTGTTTTTACACGTTTACTGCTCTCCTGCCAATTGTCTGTACACGTTTACCGCTTCCCTGCCCTTTGCTTGTACACGTTTACTGCTTCTCTGCCTCTTGCTTGTACACGTTTACTGCTTTCGTGCCTGTCGTCTGTACATATTTACTGCTTTCCTGCCTACTGTCCTACACGTTTGCTGTGTTAGAGTCAATGAGCCCCAAAAGTCTTATATTTAGACATTCTTTACAAAGGAAAAAAGAACGCCTTGTGTGGAGGTAGTTTCTGTCGGTTAGGGAGTATCAGGACGCGAACCGTTGAACAGTTTTGTAAGTACATGTGGGAGAATTTCTCTTAGAGGTATCGAGAAGTTCCGATATTGACCTCTGCTGAAGTGTACTTCACTTAATGAGTAAACAGGTCAAAGTAAACGTATTGAGGTGTAAAGAATGTTATCGCTAATTTTGTGTGCTACATTTTGAAATTACATCTGAAGCGAATATGGGCTTTCGTGAAAGGTGGGTCATCTTAAGTTCAATGTTTGTAGTCTTGAGTGCTACTGTAGTTAATAGTTCCTCAGCGCTTAAGCAATGCCCCGCATTTTGAGGAAACGGAAGTTTCATTGCCGTTTTCACAAGAGATTGCCAGATGTTTCTATCCTGAGCCTGTTGACGTTCAGTCTACTCTTTAGCGTATATTAAGTATTTCAATGTAGGCTTGCCGTTAAGATAATATCCGAATGTTTACACCCCGTTATTGAATAATTTTTACCGATAATGATCCATATGATCTAACCGTGTAGGAAATTACTTTGTTAATAACGAGGGATATACGTTGGAAGTGTATTTGATTTTGCGTGACCGTGCATCATTGATAAAATAATATAAATAACCAACTAGTTGTAACAGTGACAATGACGGTGGCAACATGTTGCCAACCTGCAGCATCGTCGGTGTTTTAAACCAGAAGCTGTAAAAAACACAGTCTAGTGCTCCTGAGGATGGGCGAAACTATCGCCCGAAACTTGTTGAGCTGATTGAAGTTGTAAATAAGTTGTCATTGTTGCATCTAATTGGTTTTTTTATATTATTGTTGGAAGTGTACTTTGTTCGTGTGATTATTGCATATTTGAACCTAAGACATATTCATCATTTTGCAGCCTACGCTTTGTAAAAGTGCTACAAACTTCGTACTATTGCAAATATTGGTTTTTTTATGTACCTCAGTTTAATGTTTATTATTGCTGTACCGCGAAAGGTTTGTGTAGTTGGATGTGGCAGTATACATTTTACAGACTCCCAAGTACTGCTGGCAAAGACGTCTGCTTTCTGTGGAAAGCAGTTTCATTCAGAGCTCTGTTGTGGATTGACTGCCTGTCACGGAGTGATGTAAACACAGCAGACTGATTGACAGAGAGACGAACTAAGCGGGCTCTGTTTCTTGATATTCTAGACATAAAATGGACTTACACTGCTCTCCTTAGGACAATCACCCTACGTGAGTTTCCTTCCTACTTGAAACATTTCATTCCGAATTTCAAGCGTCCTTGAAGCTGTCAAATGTTGACGAGAGGTCGATAAATTGTTCCCCCCCCCATGCAGTTTTATAATTCGACATGAATTCCTGGCTTCTAGTAGACGTGCCAGGAATAGCACAAGGGGCAACTCGTTTAGCCACTGTCGTCGGAATTTCGAGAGAGCCGGTGGTGCGGCGTCCTATATTACGAAAGGGGCGCTTTCTTGACACTAGTTCATTTCATTAATCAAATATTCATAACACGAACTCTGTATAAATTGAAAGGCAGTAAGTAATTAGACATGCAGTGAACTGAGATGGTACATGAGTAATAGTAAACTAAATTATGTATGCCTGCTTCTGCGAAATCTTATAGTATACAGACATGCTTAGAAATAATTTCGTACAAGAAGATAATGTAAGACATGCTTTGTGACAAAAGGAATATTATAGAACACGTGCGACTATTATTCGTTTAGTTTACGTGCATGCGCTTAACGGGATTCACTTTTGTGGCCCTGTAAGTGATTCGTGCTACGGAGCGCTTTGCGCGGTAACATCCCAATCTCCTGATGGGGATATTCGTGCTTTACAGAAGTGAAGAAGTTTCCATTGTTAATATAGTCTGCTATATGTGCAGCCGCAAAGTACAGGCGCATTTCTGTTTAAGACAATGTAGGTTATTCCTAGGTCCACGGGTCTGTGAGGCGCAGTAAATTCTCTCCGATGACCTGTGACTTCCAACACTCCCTCCGACCTTCCCTAAATATTGTCAGGTCAGAGGGCCGGAGACAGTGCTTATTCCATTTTCTGTAATTTGCCATTATTTCTCGTTACTCTTTTTACGTCAACGCCACATATTTACGTAAAGTCGTGGGTGAATTTCGAAGGCGAAGATATGGCTGGCTCACGAACACTACGAACTTCTTCGTAGCACGATGTTTCAAACGACTTCGCTCTTGGGCCATGTGTTGCATGTTACCCGCATTAGAAAAACAAAATGCTTGATTAACACACGTATGCCTCATATTATTTGCCCCGATGTGTAGCTCAGCTATATTAGGGGCAGCTATGCTGAAGTACTAAATTTGTACTTGGAAATTCCCATAAAACCTCGACCGGTACCGGGTAGTAAGTCCTTGTAGTAGAGACCTTTATGAGAAGGTTTCTCATTGTTTTCCTCAGTCTGTTAAAGAAAATATCAGGTCAGTTCTTTAAATGCTTTCCCCCTCCTAATCATGCAGCATTAAAATCTTGTACAGTAGTCTGTCGTCGTCCGGACTATATGGAGGGGGGAGTTGTTCGGATTACCCGGATTCCATGCCACTGAGGGGAAATTCCGTGGTATAGGTAACAAAAAAATAATCAAACATTGCTAAGGCAAAACTGCTTAAAGGGGAAATACTGTACTTAACAGTATGTTATAGTTATAATAATAATAATAATAATTACCGTAATAATAATTTCAATGGGAACTCCTGGGCTGTAGTTGGCCCAAAATTGTCCGGACCACCAGGGGATCCGGATTATCGAGGGACCATTGTATATGCAACCAGAAACGAATGCCGTGTTGCTGGAGGAGTTCCGTGCTCCTCGGTTTGTTCAAGTTTCTCAGCCATTGCTTAAGAGATTTTTGTAATCGAGATTCACAAAGCGGTTACTGCTGGCTCTAGGACTTTCATTTGCGCGGCATTTCCTGCATTTACTATCATACGTGCTTCTCCATTCCTCAGTGATGATCATATATTAACCTGTATGTCTTCAGAGCACGCTTAAGAACGGCACGATCGAATTGGCAGCGTTTCTGCTTCGTATTTGCATGTTTCTGTGCTCAGATATCGTTTGGGAGCCAAGCTAACGTGTTTCACGCTTTCGTATTTTTTCTACGTTCGTCCGGGAAAGCTTTAGGATAAAATCTAATTGCTGTCTTACTCATCCTTCCTAGTTTGCTATTCACTTATCATCTTAACATTAGCCCCTCTACCTTCTGAGGCATTCAAAGTGTCTTTAAATAACCATAAATAAGTAAGAAGCCTAAATCTAGAGTTTGACAAGGTTAGACGGTAAGTAAAAATAATATGTAACCCTGTGACCGGTAATAAAGGATGAAAATTGGACAGAAATACTTCTACCGGTACTGAAATGGCTATACATTCCGTCAGGGAACCGAAGGTTCAGTAGTCCGTGTAATTTTTCACTGAAGTTCAGAGGTGCATACTGCTTATATAGGAAAAGTCAGTACTGCTTGTATTTTGTTCCTCTTTGGGTAATCCCCCGGCGTCTGAGTTCTAATTGCCGACGTTTCGGAACTCACTATCGGTTCCATCTTCATATGAAGATGGAACCGATAGTGAGTTCCGAAACGTCGGCAATTAGAACTCAGACGCCGGGGGATTACCCAAAGAGGAACAAAATACAAGCAGTACTGACTTTTCCTATATAAGCAGTATGCACCTCTGAACTTCAGTGAAAAATTACACGGACTACTGAACCTTCGGTTCCCTGACGGAATGTATAGCCATTTCAGTACCGGTAGAAGTATTTCTGTCCAATTTTCATCCTTTATTACCGGTCACAGGGTTACATATTATTTTTACTTACCGTCTAACCTTGTCAAACTCTAGATTTAGGCTTCTTACTTATTTATGGTTATTTAAAGACACTTTGAATGCCTCAGAAGGTAGAGGGGCTAATGTTAAGATGATAAGTGAATAGCAAACTAGGAAGGATGAGTAAGACAGCAATTAGATTTTATCCTAAAGCTTTCCCGGACGAACGTAGAAAAAATACGAAAGCGTGAAACACGTTAGCTTGGCTCCCAAACGATATCTGAGCACAGAAACATGCAAATACGAAGCAGAAACGCTGCCAATTCGATCGTGCCGTTCTTAAGCGTGCTCTGAAGACATACAGGTTAATATATGATCATCACTGAGGAATGGAGAAGCACGTATGATAGTAAATGCAGGAAATGCCGCGCAAATGAAAGTCCTAGAGCCAGCAGTAACCGCTTTGTGAATCTCGATTACAAAAATCTCTTAAGCAATGGCTGAGAAACTTGAACAAACCGAGGAGCACGGAACTCCTCCAGCAACACGGCATTCGTTTCTGGTTGCATATACAATGGTCCCTCGATAATCCGGATCCCCTGGTGGTCCGGACAATTTTGGGCCAACTACAGCCCAGGAGTTCCCATTGAAATTATTATTACGGTAATTATTATTATTATTATTATAACTATAACATACTGTTAAGTACAGTATTTCCCCTTTAAGCAGTTTTGCCTTAGCAATGTTTGATTATTTTTTTGTTACCTATACCACGGAATTTCCCCTCAGTGGCATGGAATCCGGGTAATCCGAACAACTCCCCCCTCCATATAGTCCGGACGACGACAGACTACTGTACAAGATTTTAATGCTGCATGATTAGGAGGGGGAAAGCATTTAAAGAACTGACCTGATATTTTCTTTAACAGACTGAGGAAAACAATGAGAAACCTTCTCATAAAGGTCTCTACTACAAGGACTTACTACCCGGTACCGGTCGAGGTTTTATGGGAATTTCCAAGTACAAATTTAGTACTTCAGCATAGCTGCCCCTAATATAGCTGAGCTACACATCGGGGCAAATAATATGAGGCATACGTGTGTTAATCAAGCATTTTGTTTTTCTAATGCGGGTAACATGCAACACATGGCCCAAGAGCGAAGTCGTTTGAAACATCGTGCTACGAAGAAGTTCGTAGTGTTCGTGAGCCAGCCATATCTTCGCCTTCGAAATTCACCCACGACTTTACGTAAATATGTGGCGTTGACGTAAAAAGAGTAACGAGAAATAATGGCAAATTACAGAAAATGGAATAAGCACTGTCTCCGGCCCTCTGACCTGACAATATTTAGGGAAGGTCGGAGGGAGTGTTGGAAGTCACAGGTCATCGGAGAGAATTTACTGCGCCTCACAGACCCGTGGACCTAGGAATAACCTACATTGTCTTAAACAGAAATGCGCCTGTACTTTGCGGCTGCACATATAGCAGACTATATTAACAATGGAAACTTCTTCACTTCTGTAAAGCACGAATATCCCCATCAGGAGATTGGGATGTTACCGCGCAAAGCGCTCCGTAGCACGAATCACTTACAGGGCCACAAAAGTGAATCCCGTTAAGCGCATGCACGTAAACTAAACGAATAATAGTCGCACGTGTTCTATAATATTCCTTTTGTCACAAAGCATGTCTTACATTATCTTCTTGTACGAAATTATTTCTAAGCATGTCTGTATACTATAAGATTTCGCAGAAGCAGGCATACATAATTTAGTTTACTATTACTCATGTACCATCTCAGTTCACTGCATGTCTAATTACTTACTGCCTTTCAATTTATACAGAGTTCGTGTTATGAATATTTGATTAATGAAATGAACTAGTGTCAAGAAAGCGCCCCTTTCGTAATATAGGACGCCGCACCACCGGCTCTCTCGAAATTCCGACGACAGTGGCTAAACGAGTTGCCCCTTGTGCTATTCCTGGCACGTCTACTAGAAGCCAGGAATTCATGTCGAATTATAAAACTGCATGGGGGGGGGAACAATTTATCGACCTCTCGTCAACATTTGACAGCTTCAAGGACGCTTGAAATTCGGAATGAAATGTTTCAAGTAGGAAGGAAACTCACGTAGGGTGATTGTCCTAAGGAGAGCAGTGTAAGTCCATTTTATGTCTAGAATATCAAGAAACAGAGCCCGCTTAGTTCGTCTCTCTGTCAATCAGTCTGCTGTGTTTACATCACTCCGTGACAGGCAGTCAATCCACAACAGAGCTCTGAATGAAACTGCTTTCCACAGAAAGCAGACGTCTTTGCCAGCAGTACTTGGGAGTCTGTAAAATGTATACTGCCACATCCAACTACACAAACCTTTCGCGGTACAGCAATAATAAACATTAAACTGAGGTACATAAAAAAACCAATATTTGCAATAGTACGAAGTTTGTAGCACTTTTACAAAGCGTAGGCTGCAAAATGATGAATATGTCTTAGGTTCAAATATGCAATAATCACACGAACAAAGTACACTTCCAACAATAATATAAAAAAACCAATTAGATGCAACAATGACAACTTATTTACAACTTCAATCAGCTCAACAAGTTTCGGGCGATAGTTTCGCCCATCCTCAGGAGCACTAGACTGTGTTTTTTACAGCTTCTGGTTTAAAACACCGACGATGCTGCAGGTTGGCAACATGTTGCCACCGTCATTGTCACTGTTACAACTAGTTGGTTATTTATATTATTTTATCAATGATGCACGGTCACGCAAAATCAAATACACTTCCAACGTATATCCCTCGTTATTAACAAAGTAATTTCCTACACGGTTAGATCATATGGATCATTATCGGTAAAAATTATTCAATAACGGGGTGTAAACATTCGGATATTATCTTAACGGCAAGCCTACATTGAAATACTTAATATACGCTAAAGAGTAGACTGAACGTCAACAGGCTCAGGATAGAAACATCTGGCAATCTCTTGTGAAAACGGCAATGAAACTTCCGTTTCCTCAAAATGCGGGGCATTGCTTAAGCGCTGAGGAACTATTAACTACAGTAGCACTCAAGACTACAAACATTGAACTTAAGATGACCCACCTTTCACGAAAGCCCATATTCGCTTCAGATGTAATTTCAAAATGTAGCACACAAAATTAGCGATAACATTCTTTACACCTCAATACGTTTACTTTGACCTGTTTACTCATTAAGTGAAGTACACTTCAGCAGAGGTCAATATCGGAACTTCTCGATACCTCTAAGAGAAATTCTCCCACATGTACTTACAAAACTGTTCAACGGTTCGCGTCCTGATACTCCCTAACCGACAGAAACTACCTCCACACAAGGCGTTCTTTTTTCCTTTGTAAAGAATGTCTAAATATAAGACTTTTGGGGCTCATTGACTCTAACACAGCAAACGTGTAGGACAGTAGGCAGGAAAGCAGTAAATATGTACAGACGACAGGCACGAAAGCAGTAAACGTGTACAAGCAAGAGGCAGAGAAGCAGTAAACGTGTACAAGCAAAGGGCAGGGAAGCGGTAAACGTGTACAGACAATTGGCAGGAGAGCAGTAAACGTGTAAAAACAATTGGCAGGAGAGCAGTAAACGTGTAAAAACAATTGGCAGGAGAGCAGTAAACGTGTAAATACCATTGGCAGGAGAGCAGTAAACGTATAAAGACAATTGGCAGGAGAGCAGTAAACGTGTAAATACCATTGGCAGGAGAGCAGTAAACGTGTAAAGACAATTGGCAGGAGAGCTGTAAACGTGTAAAAACAATTGGCAGGAGAGCAGTAAACGTGTAAATACCATTGGCAGGAGAGCAGTAAACGTGTACAGACAATTGGCAGGAGAGCAGTAAACGTGTAAAAACAACTGGCAGGAGAGCAGTAAGCGTGTAAAGACAATTGGCAAGAGAGCAGTAAGCGTGTAAAGATATTTGGCAGGAGAGCATAAAACGTGTAAAGACAATTGGCAGGAGAGCAGTAAAAGTGTAAAAACAATTGGCAGGAGAGCAGTAAACGTGTAAATACCATTGGCAGGAGAGCAGTAAACGTGTAAAGGCAATTGGCAGGAGAGCAGTAAGCGTGTAAAGACAATTGGCAGGAGAGCAGTAAGCGTGTAAAGACAATTGGCAGGAGAGCAGTAAGTGTGTAAAGACAACTGGCAGGAGAGCAGGAAACGTGTAAAAACAGTTTGCAGGTGAGCAGTAAACGTGTAAAAGCAATTGGCAGGAGAGCTGTAAGTGTGTAAAGACAACTGGCAGGAGAGCAGGAAAAGTGTAAAAACAGTTTGCAGGAGAGGAGTAAGCGTGTAAAGACAATTGGCAGGAGAGCAGGAAAAGTGTAAAAACAGTTTGCAGGAGAGCAGTAAGTGTGTAAAGACAACTGGCAGGAGAGCAGGAAACGTGTAAAAACAGTTTGCAGGAGAGCAGTAAACGTGTAAAAGCAATTGGCAGGAGAGCAGTAAGTGTGTAAAGACAATTGGCAGGAGAGCAGGAAACGTGTAAAACCAGTTTGCAGGACAGCAGTAAACGTGTAAATCAATTGGCAGGACAGCAGTAAGCGTTTAAAGACAATTGGCAGGAGAGCAGTAAGCGTGTAAAGACAACTGGCAGGAGAGCAGTAAACGTGTAAAGACAAATGGCAGGAGAGCAGGAAACGTGTAAAAACAGTTTGCAGGAGAGCAGTAAACGTGTAAAAACAATTGGCAGGAGAGCAGTAAGCGTGTAAAGACAATTGGCAGGAGAGCAGTAAACGTGTAAAAGCAATTGGCAGGAGAGCATTAAGTGTGTAAAAACAACTTGCAGGAAAGCAGGAAACGTGTAAAAACAGTTTGCAGGAGAGCAGTAAACGTGTAAAAGCAATTGGCAGGAGAGCGGTAAGTGTGTAAATACAACTGGCAGGAGAGCAGGAAACGTGTAAAAACAGTTTGCAGGAGAGCAGTAAACGTGTAAATACTACTGGCAAAAAAGCAGTAAACGTGTAAAAACAACTGACAGGAGAGCAGTAAACGTGTAAATACCATTGGCAGGAAAGGAGTAAAGGCGTAATAACAATCACCTAATCTACGCATAAGTCGAAAAACGAGCGCCCATAGAGCGTTTTTCTGTCGTAAGCACTTTAAGATATCTCGCGGTAGAAAGTTTGCGAAGACACACATAGGCCTATATGCAGATTTCCGCTAACAACATACATATTACACACTCCTATTACTGTAGTGTCCGCCGCTGTAGTGCAATACCATGAGCAAACGTACGGCAATGTTGACAGGTACTGTGTGAAATTCTAGATTCGTATTCAATTTGTTAAATCCTACCCCATATCCATATCATGCGATCAATATAAAGAATCAAACATCGAAAGTAAGATGAACCACAGTTATTAAAACAATAACAAAATAATGACGATGTGTAGGATGGAGATAGTATCTGCATAGGCTCAAGTAATTGTTCACAAAAATAAAAAAGGACAGAAACAATATTAAAGCAGATACATAACCAAAAATGAATGCGACAGGCAGGTAAGCTCTATCAATCATGCTCCAAAGTCGAAGTGTTGTTTGGCTCTATACAACAGAAGTGCGACAGTTGCACATTTTTCCATTTCCAATTACTATCGAACATTCCATGCCCTTTGGTTACGTTACAGTACAGTCGGATCCACGTCAAAGGTTCGTACATACGCCTGTTAAAGCTACGTGAAGTAAGAATTGAAGTGGGCCGATTGGGGGGGGGGGGTTTTGGCCTTAAATGGCATAATGTTCATACGAAATTTCGTGCATATCGGTCAACTGGTTTAAAAGTTGTAATGGGAGAACACAGACAAGAAGCATACCCTGCACGAATCTGCTCTTCATGTCTTCGCGAATGTACTTCAATTTGACACAGCCCTTCCCAAATAAATGAAAATTTTTAAAGGATCTGTTAGCTGTTTTAATATTCCGATTTTTGCCTGCGTTCTGATACTAACCCTTTAGTACCTAGTGGTGACTTAAACATGGAGTAGAATAATGTGCTTCTCCAGTCAGTGACATTCTACCAAAGCTGCATATTCGGTCTCTTCTTAATATTACTGTTAAACGAAACACAAACAAATGTCCTTTCGAACATCAGGAAGCACTGGACAGAAAAATATTTCATATTGTTTCTTCAGACTTTAAAATTTCGCACGAGGACCCACTTATCTTCATTTAATTTACGAGTTAACCCCTTAACTGGCAATGCATGCAGTTTGTGTGTGTGTGTTTTTTTGTCATTAGTGTTTCCGCTCGGTAAATCACCACCAACAGTGTCCTACCCACTTCTTGAACCTTCTCCTACGTGTGTGACACTCACCTCGAACTTGTATTTGTGGCTGCCCAGAGAGGTGCGCTGCTTTTGCCAGAAGTTGTCTGGCTTTATTATATAGGCAATGTGGACGGAGCCGGGAAAATGTTCCTGCAGTACCTTCAGGATCGGCTTCACGGTGCTCCAAGTGGCGCCCCTCATGTCGATGACCACTGTGAACCCCTGCTCCCGTACTTCATCACTGCAAGCAGAAAACAGATGGCTGTGATAACTTAGAAGAAGTTCTGCTCAGTATGTATACAAAGCTGACGAACACAAACAGTGTTCAGCAAGTCTCTCTCGGGTATTAAGCGACCATGTTATCTTGATCATTACAAGTGTGTTGGAAAAACACAACAAGACTGAAAATGTCTACGTTGTTAACCAACAAATGCATATAATTGTCATATGATTCATAATAATGCCCTTATTTTTAAAAACATTCAACACTTATATGTTTCGGGCATTACTGGTATAGCGCCAGGAAGTACATTAATTGTTGTTGTATGCAACAGTTACATGCATATGTGGGAGAGCTGGTGAGATTCTTCCGTGCAGAATGAATATACGTAGGAACACAATTGTTACACTGAAAGTTAAAATATAAGAAATATGTAAATATATCAATGTGCCTCGTATTTTGTTATTTATAAATAAGAGCGTATATATTAAATTACAACGCTCGGAATGGAAAATATAGACAGAAAATGGTTTACAGCGTGAGCTAATTCACAGATGTGAAGAAGGCGTTTTTTACTTTAAAAACGTCATACGGTTTGAAGGTACGCGCGTAAAAAAATAATAAATAAATAAATGCACTGAAATGATTACAAAATACGCCTGTAGTCAGCTGACTACATTAATCAAATGTATTTTAAAAAACAGTAATGCACATAATAGAAGATAAAACAGGCTACGTGTTTCGGCTAAAACCAAGCCATCATCAGGTCTTTTACCATGAACATTGAAAAGAACAGTAAAACTGCCTCATCAGGCCTGATGAGGGCTGCTAACATTGACCGCAACATGTAGCTGATTTGTTAACCAGTAAAACTGTATTCTTGCCGAGAAAATAAATGCAGTTTTAGTCATGTCACCAATTCCTACAGCTATTGCACTTCCACTCCACCTTATCCCCTCTTATACCCCATTCACTTCTTTCAACATTCTGTTCATAACACGTAACGTTTAGCAATAACCTTTGCTAATGACAACCGCTTTGAGCTGGTTGACGTAAACCAAAGGTGCCTCTAGGGGAAAAGAACAATGGGCAGATAAAGGGAACTGTCATGAGCCGCATCCCTACCATCCGTGGGCCTTCTTTTCCCGACCTGACTTTGGACAGGTGACTGCTGCAGCTTGCTACTGCTCAGCGTTTTGACTACCTTCTTAAAGTTCCTCCCCATTTTCAGTTCCGTTTCAGTGTACACAGATTACAAATGTTTAGCGACAATGTTTATAGACACAAAAGGGTGTTTTAGCGAGGGGGAAAAAAACAAACTCTGTAATAAAGATTGTTTTCCCGAAGTTTTAACGGAGAATATGCGTTTTATAATGTGACTCACTGGTCCAATACTATGAAACGGAATTAGGTGACCGTATTTGCGGTTAATATGGGCACAACAGTATGGCTGAAATACCCCAACCACATGCATTTCCAATTAAGAAGTTCGTCCTTCCACACTTCGACATAATAGAGGGAGAGAGTAGAATGAACATAACTAACGAGGAATGCAAATAACTGAAAATTCGCATGAATATGACACAATGTGCCGAAACATGCATCCAATTCAGTAAAACGTCACATTACGTGAGCGCTGAATTTAGGCTGTGGAGGCGAAGTACTTTTACTAAATGTTTATATGGTATCCGTACACAGGCTGAAGCCTGCATACGGATACCACACCACCATAGCCACACTGCAACGTAACACCAACACACATCGAACCAGATACAACCCATGAAGTAACTCAACGAATTTGTCGCGGGCTCCTGAGGATGGATGTATTAACATCCGAAACATGTTGAGCACTGAATAAAGTAATAATAAAACAAGTGGCATCAAGTTGGTCTCTTTTTACTCAACTATCAAGATGATGCACGGTACAATAAACATAAGTTACAAAATGTGTGGTTTGATTTTCTCTACAACTTTTGCCTGAAATATTTCCCATTCTAATAAGAATTCAACTAGACACAGTCATAAATGTACATACGTCTTCATGTAAGGTAGGCTACCTGTTATTCTTGTTACATATTAATCAAACTCGAATTTTCTAGAGAGATTTTGGAAAAATATTCAAATACCAAATTTCATGAAAATTCGTCCAGTTGGAGCGGAGTTGTTCCATGCGGACGGATGGATGCATGGACGGACAGACAGACATGGCGAAGCTTAATAGTCGCTTTTCGCAATTCTCCTAACGCGCCTAAAAACTGCAAGAATGAATGACATCTGCTGCGATTTTTACCACGTCAGCAGTTCTACGGAAGTAATACCAACAAGACGGAGCAGAGCGACGTAATGTATGACAGACCTTCTTCTGTTTAGTACCAGGAGATCGTCATGAGTACCAACTTTGGTCTAGAGGCGCAGGCTGAGATTTTTCTTAGGTATCCTCAGCCCCTACAAACAAAACCCATACCAGTGCTTTAAATTACGTACGCCAAGACAGCTGCGTTCCGCACCCGTTACAGTCACAACGCACTGATCATCCTTACAGTCTATGCTATACATACTGATCTACTAATAGCGTCGATAAACAAACCATAAATACAGATGTAGCATTCACTGTATCAGTACACAATTGATGTCCATACTTAGAAGACCTTTATTAACACTTTACTGGGCTAAGATATTTGGAGAGTCCGTTAAGTACCTCCAATAAAGCACACATCCCAGGCAAAAGAAATCAGCCGTCAATTGTGTTTGGGGCACAATCCCTCTACTGGAATCTAATAAACTGTGTGGACAGAATACAGTGTTATTCTACGGTCAATAAGCTGTATGCAAAGATACCACTGTGCGGGGTTCCACAGACTTTTCAAAAAGTCTGGACGGCACCTCTAAGTTTTTGGCGCCAGTCAGCTGACACGAACCATTCAGAGAACCCACAATTCCGGAGCGAACTGTACACCTCACTGTTATCTGGCACTTTCTGTTCAGTTCATATGACACGATACATATTGTTGCGTGAATTGGGGGGGGGGGACTCAACAACTAACTAGGCACCAACTAACTAACTAACTAATTCCATGGAGCAGAGTCCTTCCTCAGAAGCTAAAAGGTCCTGAATTAGTCAAGGAATGCCCCGCATTCTATGGAACCCAAAGGCTCGTTACCGCATTCACAAGTGCCCGTCACCTGTCCCTATTCTGAACCACAGCAATTCAGTCCATGCCTCCCCATTCCAAATATTGAAGATCCATTGTAATATTATCCTCCTATCTAAGCCTAGGTCCTCCAAGTGGCTTCCTTCCATCAGGTCTCTCCACAAAAACCCTATATGTACCTCTCTTGTCCCCCCATATATTCCACATGTCCCGCCCACCTCATTATTCTTAATTTGATCAGCCGAATAATATTAGGCTACAAATTAGGCGCCACCGTACAAAAATGAGTCGCCCGGGAGTTGTGCACACTGTCCCATAAGGGTTATAAACCCCAGCATACATGTACCAGCCTGCAGCAGAACATCAAGATATGGTCAGCCGATGTGAAGAAGTTAATCGCACTAATTGACAGAGAGGCGCAAGTGTACTGTGTCAAAGTTCGGAGGCAGCAGCCACTCAAATGGAAATGCCTGTGGCTGCGGGTACTTCATCCGTACCGCCCATCGCCTCCAACAGATGCGGTCACTTGAAGCACGGGCCGGCGTTTCGAAGTGCAGTTCTTATCCCACACGCAACAACAAGCTCCTTAAGCAGGTATCTGTTAACATATTCACTGAACCTATCAGTTACGTGGTGTGTATTAAATCATAAGGTTTAATTACGTCACATTCGTGTGCTTCACATCTGTCACAAGGGAGGCACTGGGAACCGAGTGATGGCAGTATAAGCATTACATCCGGTGTAGAGGCAATGCCAGCACATAAACCACGAAGTTCGATTCATGGTGGTGAAATACTACGCACGGCTAAAAGTCCTGCATGCAAAAAGGAAGCCTGTTATGTTTCAAATGTTTCAATCTAACTACTGACACCACAGGAACAAGTTAATATTAAACTAGTTAATAATTTATTTCTGTGCACTCTCGCTTGGTATTCGGTATAGTCTGGATTCTAATATGGTTACCGGCTATCCTGACCGAGGTTATTCGTGACTAATTAATAAGTTCACCGTCAAATATCTATATTTATTTACATTATATATTATATTATACTATATTATATTATATTATATTATATTATATTATATTATATTATATTGTGTTGTATTGTGTTATATTGTGTTATATTATATTATATTATATTATATTATATTATATTATATTATATTATATTTACTATCTAGTAATAATGTGTTAACAATGAAATAAATGTTACGGCTCAGCCACCACCACGCTTTATATAAAAATACAAAAGGAAGGAACGTGTGTTACAATTAGGTGTGTGTATTCATTGTGCGATCTCGATTGATTCACTACCGCTAACTGTGTTTAAACTTTTGTTTGCTGTGGCTAAAACATTTTTATTTATTAATTGTGCCAGTAAGCTATGAGACATTAAAAACAAAATAAGTTTAAAATGGTAATGCACAGAAATAGTAAACTGTTCTACGGTGCTATTCTGTAACTGTCCAGAGGTTATTCGTGATTTTATTCTGTCTATCCATACAAACGACGGGGCAGTATGTCACACTGAGCCACGAACACTTACTGTCACATCCTTCCAATTACCCAGTCAGTTATCACACTACCATTCGATGATACAGACCTGAGCTACTGACAATTATGTTACGTAAATCTTTAAATAAATACATAAAACTTCCGCGCACCGTTGTCATTGGTCATTATAAGATTTGATCAAATAAATTCCAGCTCTGGCAAAGAAATATGAAAACAAACATAAGAGATTTATATTGTGCTCTCTGACAGGGGTGCACACATTTTCCACAAATCTAGAAGCCACCTCAAAATTATAGGCGCCAGGACGGTGACATGATGAAAATTTCATACTGAGGACCAACACATATTGGGCACCACTGTGCAACATCTAGTCGCCATGGCAACCGTGCACCCGAAATTATTGTACTCCTGTAGTATGGGTTAGGACACCGTGAAGTCTGGCAGGTTGATCACCAACATTTCCAAGGATGTACTTCTCCATTTTTTGCTGTACGAAACTAGACAAGACTATTATAGTGTTAGAACCCAGAAGATAACAGTATGGCTGTATACAGATGGACAGGAAAGACTACCGCCATCTCTGCGTGCTTTCAATTCGAAAATGTTGTAGGAACAACAGACAATACTGCCCGCTGCCTGTGTTTATTTAACTTGGTTTGTAACAGCTTCACAGCAGTCTGCCACAGAACTGAAACACTTGCTAACTTGAGCGCACCGCACAGTTCCGCATCTCCAGTTATACCTAAAACGTTCAATGGTGTAGGCCTAGACGGAAATTAAGAGGGAGCGAAAGTGGCTGCGTATGATACAGGAGCTGCGGGCAAGCCGAGAACTGTCGGATCCTTTATAACTGAGTTTCCGTTCCGCTTTGCCATCGAGCGGACATGCATCAGAGCCCAGAGATTTGCAATAAGAAAAGTGTATCTTCATTCAATTTAATTTTGCAACCAAAGGAAAGAGTGTGCTTCATCTGCTTAATTACCAAGGGCCCTGGCTCCATCTGCACAGACAATTCCGACACTCTATTTCGGTGTTACGAACTTGCCGCAAATTAGCCGCCACGGGTTTTAAAATAGAAAACGCAGGAAGCATAAATAACCTAGCATCTGCATATGTTAGCAGTATTAAATGAACCGAAATTACTGACTCATATATCTCGTATAATGCAGAGGATATCTGCGTGGTTGCCGGTTTGCATCTACATATAATTATACAGGGTTATTCGAAATGATTGTCGGGGTTTTAACAACCTGTCGTACACAATACACTTGTTATAGGAGTATATGTATTTTTTTATTTCATAGAACAACACTCCAAGTTTTTGTTACATACCTTACAGGTGCTCTATATGTGCACCCTTTGTGATTCTACAAACATCAAAACGATAATCGAGTTCGTTCCAGACTGTGTGTAGCATGTCAGCGGTGATGGTTTCAATGGCGGTTCTGATTCGTACCTTCAGTTCCGGGATACACACGCACCATGTCTCTTAAAACTGTGCATACCACCTTCGAATGGAGTTGTCAGATGGTGGGTGTTTCCCGAATTTGGTATGGAATTGCTTCTGGACAATTGTACCCGACAATTATTTTGAATAACCCTGTACATAAAGCTTCTGTGTTGTCATGCTTCTCCTTAGACCTGTCACCGATTCAATACAGTTTTCCCGCATCCGTCCATATCTCATGCTCATGTAAATCCACTGGCTAAAAATTCCATGGTGAAGGGGTCTTCTTCAGCAGCCAACTCTCAGCATTACAATCATTCCCCACTGTTAAGAAAATCCGAGTACATTACCGAGTTCGCAAGATCCCTCCAGTGTATCTTATCTTAATCAATTACAAACCCTCACATCCTATCGTCTTAAAATCCATTTTGATATTAAATCCAAATCTACGTTCTGGTTTTCCAAGTGGCCTCTTGTCTTCCAGGTTTATGACTATGCTACATGCCCCGCCCATCTCATCGTGCATAACTTTGTTACTCTAATAATAATCAGGCTTAGGATTATGCGTACTTTACGTACTGCATATGTAAAACGCATCCAATCCTAAGTCTAATAATAATGTTTGATAAAAAATACAAACTTTTAAATTCTTCTTTACGCTTTTCTTCACCACATTCCAACTACATTCTTCCTACTTTCCTCAAAACACCCCAACGTCCCCTTTCTACTTCACCTCGTATTTCCTGAATATGACAGGCGACGGTCCATTAACACACAATTCAACCAGGAAAATTCAATCATTTAAACATGATCTTTACATTTCTGGACAATATCCAGGGAGACAAAGGTTCTCAACTGAATTACAACAAGCATTCCTTTAATTAACCTGCTGTTAAGTCCTTCATGAACAATATCAATCTACGAAGGTCGAAAGTCACTTGAACAACCTATCGAATTGTGTTTCGCTGTAAAGGGAAGAAGACTGGCGTCACAATAATTCAAATGATATTGATTAAACTGCTTACATCTACAGCAGTACAATAGAGTTGACGTTTAATCAGGTCATTATTTGGAAAAGGAAAATGAGAAAGCAGCAAGGACATATTTTAAACAAATACAGACAAAACATATCGTATTCTACAGGAAACGTAGTTCAAGATGTTTCTATTCGATAGGCTTATCGACCTGGGAAGGAGTGATAATGGAGATAAAAATAAAAACTCGAAGAACCTAAATACAGTCAGTGAAGTACTGAATAATAGAACAAAGCTAGAAAAGGAAAAACTACACGATAGTCATCAGAAATATAATACAAAATAATACAATGAATGTCACAGAATACGAAGTAATAGCAGATTACAAAACGTGGCATTCTGTAGTTAGGAGACGGCGAAGAAACGTTAACATAGCGTAACGGAAATAATGTTTTTCTACTCTAGGGCTGATTTAACAGGAAATGCAATACGAAGAATTCAGTACATTATGTCTTGCGATTAGTCCAGTGGATAAGCAAACCTCACCGAAAGATATAATTGTCAAGCCATGGAGCACTAAATTTAGCATTCCTTACATGATACTGAATCATATACAAACTCTAATCTCAAGCACTTTCAATGTTCCGGTACCAGAATCCGAATTCATAAAGTCACTAATACAAGAAGAATCTTTTGTCTTCCAGTCTGCTATCCAAAAATTTAAATATTAAGATACAAAGAACTATAATTTTGCCTGTTGTTTTGTATGGGTGTGAAACATGGTCGCTCACACTGAGAGAAGAATGTCGGCTGAGGGTGTTAGAGAATAGGATGTTGAGGAGGATATTTGGGCCTAAGAGGGGCAAGGTAACAGGGAGTGGAGGAAACTACATAATGAGGAGCTTAATGATCCGTAATCATCACCCAATAATGTTCGGGTGATCAAACCGAAAAAAATGAGGTGGGCGGGGCATGTAGCACGTATGGGAGTCAGGAGAGGTGTCTACAGGGTTTTGGTGGGGAAACCTGAGGGAAAAGAGACCACTTGGAAGACCCATGCGTAGATGGGAGGTTAATATTAAGATAGATATTAAGGAAGTGGGATGTGGGGGCATGCATTGGATCAAGCTGGCTCAGGATATGGACAGGTGGCGCGCACGTGTGAATGCGGTATTGAAACTTCGGGTTCCATAAAATGCAAGGAAATTCTTGACTATCTGAGAACCGGTTACCTTCTCAATAATGACTCTGCTCCATGGCGTGAGTAAGTAAGTAATTATGTAAGTAAAAGAAACATGAGATTCCGACAGAAACATTACACCCAATTCCGTATTTCACACAATTCTAGTTCCACATATCTATCAGTACCAACACTGCAGATCCACATATCTATCAGTACCAACACTGCAGTTCCACATATCCATCAGTACCAAAACTGCAGTTCCACATATCCATCAGTACCAACACTGCAGTTCCACATATCCATCAGTACCAACACTGCAGTTCCACATATCTATCAGTACCAACACTGCAGTTCCACATATCTATCAGTACCAACACTGCAGTTCCACATATC
>Ga0123357_10000869_pt1 | contig 30813 bp, 33 predicted proteins | sample TergutEmb28metaG_FD_89873 | JGI IMG/M metagenome (GOLD analysis project Ga0123357, IMG submission 89873) | Embiratermes neotenicus P4 segment gut microbial communities from Petit-Saut dam, French Guiana - Emb289 P4 | ecosystem: Host-associated > Arthropoda: Insects > Digestive system > Gut ...
GAAGGTAATCGTAACGAAGATACTCAAATACGGGGTTAATATATTCCACATAAGCATAGTGAACTGCGAGAATATACAATGCCGCCAAGAAGTACGTGCGTCTCACACCATTAGCCATCATCGATATTTTTCATAAAGCATATGCATGCTAAAACCTGCAATCCACTTCACAACAACAAAGTAAATTGCATAAAACACCATGCCAGAGAGTGCGTAAAACTCGACAATGTATCTAGAATCCAACCATCCCACCAACACAACCATACCCACGCGCATGGCACAACCTAACAGCTGCAGCATCATCGCCGTCTTTTGCTGATTTTTGACATGCAAGACCATTGAAACCGGTGAAGTAATGAACTGCATAATATACCAAGGCGTCATCCACGCCAGCAGTTCGCCTGCCCTGCCCCAGTCTGCGCCAAACACCAAAGGAAATAATGTTGGCGCAACCATGCCAACCAAGACCAATGGCAATATACCAACTTTGGCCAAGCCTGCCACATTGTGCGCCGTGAACTGCGGCAGATCGCCACGCTTCAAGTGCTCAGACGCATGAGCCAGAAAAACTTGCGCAATGCTGGCACCCAACAAACCCATGGGTGCTGAAATTATTTGCATAGCTAATATGAGAAATCCTGACTCTTTACTTCCAGCATGTGCTGCAATCAACAGAATTGGAACTTGATGACCTGCCACATTGGCAAGAGATTCTAAAGTAGAATATTTCGGAAAACGATTATGAATTGTAAACTGCCGCTTCAAATCATGACGGTTGACTGCTTTGAGAGCGCACCTGTCGTTGCCCCAGGCAAGTCGAGCCAAATTCCAGATACCAGCGCTGTTGTTTATCATTTGCCCAAATAGAAGGCCGATCGGCCCTACACTGCCAACTCCACACAATAGTTGTGTACCAGTGCCACCGACTACCTGCGTCAGGCGCGAGCGGGCAATAGCGCTGAACTGATGTTTACGCGTAGCCCAGTACTGAATCGCAGTATAGGATGCCATGGTCCAAATACCGAATGGAACCAGCCAAAGATAAGGCTCAAGAGCAGGGGCACCCACTAGTTTTGCAATGGCTCCCGGCATGGTCATCGCCAGCAGCAAAGCCATCACCCCAAAGGCTGCCGCACTCAGTAGCGCCAGCATCAACAGGTTCGCGGCATCCTGATCCTTCTCTGGCAGTGGGATGGCAATTTCAAGCCGCAAACACGCTATGGTTGCAACGATGGAAACGATGGCAGTGTAGATGGCAAGTACACCGAAGTCACTTGGCGCGTACACACGTGTAAGCAATGGCAAAGCCAAAACGGCAATGGCTTGCGCTGCAGTGGTGCCTCCCGCCAATACTCCAACCTTGCGCACAAACGAATTCTGCGGCAGAAGGCGATTGAGGGCAATTCTCAGTTGACTAAGCACTATACGTATTCCAAACCAGTGCATTGCGCAACTGTTCGACGATGAAATCCTGCACCTCGGAATTGAGATCTGGGTATATGGGCAGGCTCATCAGGATACATCTTTTCATCCACGAGCATCTTTTTGCAACAGTTCGCAAATTACCGATTGATCCATATGCGTTAAATATGCGCTCATCGGTAAAGTCATTACTTTTTCCGCCATTATTTTGGAAACCGGATTGGCACTAGGACTAGAAAAACGCGAATAGGCTGGTTGCTGACAAAGCGACGGAAAATGAACCCCTGTTGGAATTTCATTCCGCTGAAACACGGCTTGCAGAATCTCCCTGTTTTCAGGAATAACTGCGTAGTACCCAAATACACTAGTACGGTCATTCCGCTGCCGGACGCGAGCTATACCAGCTTTGTCCATCCATTCGTTATAGCGACTCCCAATGACTATACGCTGTTCGACTTCCCAATCAAATCGTTCGAGTTTCGCCAAAACGATGGCACATTGAAGGGTATCCATGCGCCCACCAACACCAATGCGGGTATGGAAATAACGCTTACTTTGTCCATGAACGCGGATTTCGCGGCATGCACGGGCGATTTCATCATCATCCGTAAAAATCGCTCCACCGTCTCCATAGCATCCCAAGGGTTTAGCGGGGAAAAAACTTGTGCATCCTATTGTGGAAAGATGGCAACTTTTCCGTCCTCTATATTCTGCTCCAAAACTTTCTGCCGCATCTTCGATGACAGGGATATTCCCGTGGCGTGCTGCAATGGCGTTGATTTCATCCATATCCGCCGGTTGCCCGTAAAGGCTGACGGGAATGATAGCCTTCGTTTTTGCTGTAATCGCCGCTTCGATAAGGCTTGCATCAATGTTGCAGGTATCTGGCTCAATGTCGACGAAAACCGGGGTTGCCCCCAACAGAACAATAACTTCTGCTGTAGCCACAAAGGTAAAGGGAGTTGTAATGACTTCATCGCCCGGCTGAATACCCAAGGCCATCAAACTAATCAGTAATGCATCGGTCCCGCTGGAAACGGTGATGCAATGTTTGGCTCCCGTATAAGCTTGAAGCCGTTCTTCCAGTTCCCGTACCTCCGGCCCGAGGATGTATTGTCCATGTTCTAGCACAGCGTTGATACGTGCTTGAATTGATGTCTGCAAAGTACGATATTGGGTTTTGAGGTCGATGAAATCCATGGGGTAACTCAGTCAGATTGCCGGGTAACAGTGATGCCGTTGAGCACATAGCGTGTGCCAGTGTGTTGACAGGTGGCCTGCGCCTGACCTTTCAGGGGCAAGTCGAGTTGTTCACCGTACTCGCTCATCCAGCCGACCTGGCGGGCGGGTACGCCCACCATCAGGGCATAAGCTGGCACGTCTTTGTTGACCACAGCACCGGCACCGATGAAGGCGTATTCGCCAATGGTAGTGCCGCAGACAACGGTACAGTTGGCTCCCAGAGTTGCACCTTTTTTAACCAAGGTGTTCCGGTATTCGCTTTTACGTTCGATCAACGCACGGGGATTATAAACATTGGTAAACACCATGCTCGGCCCACAGAAAACGCCTTCTTCCAACGTAACATTGTCGTAGACCGAAACATTATTCTGAATTTTGCAATGATCCCCAATTAAAACTTTATTTCCAACAAACACATTCTGACCCAATGAAGCATTACGGCCAATTTTCGCCCCAGCGCAGATATGCACGAAATGCCAGACACGGGAACCATCCCCAATTTGCGCCCCCTCATCCACAATGGCGCTAGGATGAATCATGGCAGTCATATCAATACTCCAGCGGTAAGGCAACGCGTCTGCCATCACGAGCCGAAAGGTACATGGCAATCAGCAATTCAAGACTTTTGAGACCTTCCCTGCCATCTGTTTCGGGCATAGCTTCGCCGCGTAGGGCATTGATGACATTGTCGTAATAAAGTGGATGTCCAAATCCATAGACACTCGCCGTGGTGTAGTTTACCTGGGCAATGCTTTCGTCTTCAGGCAGTTTCTCGGCAAAATCCCAATGCTGGATTTCATTGACGGCAACACCACCTATTTTTGCCGAACCTTTTTCGCCCAAAATGGTGATGCTGCCTTCCAGATTTTTAGGGTAAGTCAGCATGGTGACATTGACCGTGCCCATCGTTCCACTGCGCCAACGCAACGCGGCAACACCTGTATCTTCCACTTCAATGTTCCGCGCCAACGTGCCGGTATAGGCCATAACGCTGTCCACCGGTCCAATCAACCAGTCCAGGAGATCGATATAATGACTGGCCTGATTCATGAACGCGCCACCATCGAATTCCCAGGTTCCACGCCATGCTGCACTGTCATAATACTCTTGCGGGCGAGTCCAGAATACGTTGACAGCTACGCTGTAGATGCGTCCAAAGCGTTTCTGTTCAACAGCGCGTTTGAGCAGTTGCAGGGTAGCGTTACGCCGGTTTTGTTTAACGACGAACAGGATTACGCCCGCCTTGTCGCAGGCAGCCACCATGTCAAGCCCGTCCTGCCAACGGGTTGCCATCGGCTTCTCCGTCATGACGTGACGGCCAGACTCCGCCACCAGAATCGCTTGCGGAGGATGCAAGCCGCTGGGAGTAGTGATTACGACGCAATCCGCCGTAGTTTTCTCCAGCATGTCTTCGATTTTGCGATGCCCGATGGCTCCTGTTTCTTCTACGGCACGTGCGAGCGCACCCGGCTCGATATCACAGACATCCACAAGTTCGCAGCGTGCTTCATGTTGTCGGATGGATGCAAAATGATTTTTTGAAATACGCCCACAACCCACGAGGGCAAAACGAACCTTGCGGTCAGTTATAGGATGTATCAAATGCATGGGAATCCTAAGCTAGTGGTAATACAGAGAAAATCCGGTTTTACAGGCGCCACAGGTTTATTCCCCGCGACCGCATGATTTCTGCCGGATGAGCCGATTTGATATCTATGAACACTCCTCCCGGTTTCAGTCTGTTCAGCAACGTTTCCGGAGACATAGAAAGATATTGCCGATGCGATACGGCAGCAACAATGACCTCGGCCTTGGGCAAGGCATCCCACGATGTCAGGGTGAGCCCGTACTCATGCTCGGCTTCTTCTGCCTCCGCGAGCGGGTCATGGACAAACACTTCGCAACCGTAATCCCGAAGTTCGCGGATGAGGTCGGCTACCTTGGAATTACGCAGGTCGGGGCAATTTTCTTTGAAAGTCAGGCTCAGGACGTTGATTTTGGCACCCTTGACGGATATCCCGGCTCGGATCATTTGTTTGACGGTTTGCTGGGCAATCCAGGCGGCCATGCTGTCGTTGATGCGGCGGCCTGCCAGGATGACTTGCGGGTGATAGCCCATTTGCTCGGCTTTGTGGGTCAGGTAGTAAGGGTCGACGCCAATGCAGTGACCACCAACGAGCCCTGGACGGAACGGCAGGAAGTTCCATTTAGTCCCGGCGGCTTCCAAGACTTCCAGGGTATCGATGCCGATCCTATCGAAAATGACTGCCAACTCATTTACCAGGGCAATGTTGAGGTCGCGCTGGGTGTTTTCGATGACTTTGGCCGCTTCTGCCACTTTGATAGAACTGGCAGGGTGGACTCCTGCCGTAATGACAGAAGCGTATAACGCACGGACGGTTTCGAGCGTTGCAGGATCGTCACCGGAGACGATTTTGACGATTTTGGTGATGGTGCGTTCCTTGTCGCCGGGATTGACGCGCTCGGGGCTATAGCCAACATGAAACCCCTCGCGCCATTTCAAATTAGAAGTTTTTTCGAGGAGGGGGACGCAGATTTCTTCGGTTGCACCCGGATAAACGGTAGATTCGTACACGACAATTGTGCTAGGTTTCATATACCGTCCGACCGCCTTGCTTGCACCGGCAAGTGGGCCAAAATCCGGGATTCGCGCGTCATCCACGGGGGTAGGGACGGCAATCACGATGATATCGGCTTCAGCCAGCTTGGCAGGATCCGCGCCCATTGTCAGCAAGTGAGCCGCTTTCAGGTCGTCGCTTGCAACCTCGCCTGTAGGATCACAGAAGTCTCTGTACTGGGCGATTTTCTTCTCGGACAGGTCATAACCGATGGTTTTGTACTTCTTGCCAAACTCAACGGCCAGCGGCAACCCAACATAACCAAGCCCCACAACGGCAACGACGGTGTTTTGCGGTAAGACCGCACACTCATCGGAAGTAATACTCATATTGACACTCCATGCATCAGCCAGGCTACCGCTCTACCTTGATACATTCAGTACATTTAGCAATGTGCGCTCGAGGAAACCGAAAAACGCCTAAAAACGAAAATTTTTCGGTGTATACCTAGCAGGCGAAGCTATGAAGAATATGTCATTGCGGGTTTGGAAACAACATTTTGAACCTTTCTCACCCGCACTCCCCCACCGAAACAGGGAAATGAGATATGCTAAAAACATATCACAACACGCAACGGTTCCTTGATGTCATGAATTTGGTTTTGTCTCCGCTACCTGCAATCCTTTGAGCTTATTGAGTGCCTGGGACAGTTGATAGTCGTCCCGGCTACCGAATTCAAAGGGTTTGGGGGGAGGAGGTGGCACGGCCATAGCTCCGTTGCCACCTGGTTTGGCGACAGGAAGGTTGTCATTGCGTATCTTTTCGGCATCGGGGTCGAGGTCGTTGCCAAGATGCCTCTGGAGGTCAACTTCGCGCAAGCGCTTGATCGAACCGCCCATCGCGGACTCTTCGATAATGACATCGGGATCGATGCCTTTGGCCTGGATCGAACGCCCGCTCGGGGTGTAATAACGCGCCGTGGTGAGTTTGATCGCGGCGTTGTTGCTGAGTGGGAGGGTGGTTTGTACCGACCCCTTGCCAAAGGTGCGCGTTCCCATGATGGTCGCGCGCTTGTGATCCTGGAGCGCACCTGCAACGATTTCGGAGGCCGAGGCAGAACCGCCGTTGACCAATACGATCATCGGCACTTCGCGTGCCCAGGGCGGTAGCGAGCGCAGGAAATCGCCACTGTTGCCATACACGTAGTCTCTCGCCGCGGCACGGTATTCGCGGTGGGCACCTGGGGTGCGCCCGTTAGTCGTTACAACCGTCGCACCCTCCGGAAGGAAGGCGGCGGCTACGCCAATCGCGCTGTTGAGCAACCCGCCTGGATCGTTGCGCAGGTCGAGTACCAGACCCTTGGGTTTTCCGTTCTTTCCAAGTTTGACAAGGTGTTCGACTACCGATTTAGCGGTGTTTTCATGGAATTGGGTCACCCGCAGGTAGACATAGCCAGGTTCAGCTTCCTTGGACTTGACGCTTTGCACCTTGATGATTTCGCGTGTCAGGGTAACGATAATCGGTTGCTGTTCCCCTTTTCGCGCCAGCATCAAGGTGACTTTGCTCGATGGTTTGCCGCGCATGCGCTTGAGCGCTTCGTCTAGGGTTATATCCTTGGCAGAGGTATCGTCGATCTTGATAATCAGGTCGCCAGCATGGATGCCGGCGCGGAAGGCGGGCGTATCTTCGATCGGAGAGACGACTTTGACGTAGCCGTTTTCCTGGGAGACTTCAATTCCGATGCCGCCGAACTCGCCCTGGATGCCGTCCTGGAGTTCCCGCAGCGCATCGGCATCGAGATAGGCCGAGTGCGGGTCAAGCCCATTCAGCATGCCTGTGATGGCTTGTACGATTAGTTTTTTGTCTTCGACCGGTTCGACATAATCACGCTTGATGACGCTAAACACTTCGGCAAAAGCACGCATGTCTTCAACCGGCAGGGGTTGTTGCCCGAGCCTGTCGGCATTAGCGGAAAAATTTAGGCTGAGCATGATGCCGATCACGACACCGCCCAGTATCAAGCCAACCTGTTTTAGGTTACTGTTTGGCATGGGGTCTCCAAGAGAAAATCCACGGTCATTTGAGCCTTACCCATTGTAGTGGGTCAATAGCCTGCCCTTGATGGCGAATTTCAAAGTATAGACCGGATTCTGCCTCCGATCCGCTCGCACCAACACTGGCAATTGCCTCACCTGTACGCACAGAGTCGCCAGCTTTTTTATAGAGTGCATCATTATTACCATAAATGGACAAGTAACCGCCGCCATGGTCAATGATCAACAAGTTGCCATAACCGCGCAACCAGTCTGAATAGGCGACTGTGCCATCACTCACGGCCCGCACTTTAGCCCCGTTGGGGGCGCGGATGAAAACGCCCCGCCAAGCCGTGCCTTGCCCGGCACGCGGCGTACCGAACCTGCCAAGGAGCTCACCGGCAACCGGAAAGTTCAGTTTACCGCGTAATTGGGCGAAACCCATACCGCCCGGCATTGGTTCTGGAATTTCCTGAACTTTACCGACGACGGGCTCGGCCATGTCGTTTTTGCCCACATTCGGGGACTGCCTCACCCTGCGGGACGCCACGCTGTTTTGTCGCACCCGCGCCCGGGCACTTGCACGTTCGCGTTCGCGCCTTGCGGCCGCTGCCCGCGCTTCGGCTTCGGCGGCCCGCTGCACCAACGTGTTAACAATCTGTGTCAATCGTCCTTCGTCGGCCTTGAGGGTAGCCATCCGCTCCTTCTGCGTTTTCAGCGTCGCCTGTATCTTCCCAAGGGTTTCGCGGCGGCGCGCATAGGTTTCCTCCTGTTTTTCCCGGCGCCTGCGCCGGTCATCTTCAAGGCGCACCAGAGTTATCCGACGGGTGTCGGCTTGCTGGGCATGTTCAGCCTTGAGCCGTAGGTTGGCCTTCAGCCCTTCGATCAGCTCAAGTTGGGCGTGGCCAAGGCGCTCAAGATAATAGCTATCGCGCACGGACTGGTTAGGGTCGTACGCCGCCAGCAAGGCGACGATGCCGCTGGGCGTACCGTAGAGGTAGTTCCGGTGCAACCATTCGCTCAGTTCCTTCTGGCGGACAGCAATGTGTTCTTCGAGTTGCTGCTGTTCGGTTTTGAGTTCGGCAAGTTGACGGTCAGCCTCAGCATGCTCGGACATGGCATGGCGCAAGGCGCGCGTGGCCTTTGAGACCTCGCGCTCGACATCAGCCATGGCGCGAGCAGCTTCGGTTTGCTGGTTTTCTGTTTTTTCCAGGTCGCGTTGCAAATCCCCAAGGCGGCGCCCGATGTCCTTGAGTTCGGAACGCTTGGCACTGATTTCGGCCTTACTCGGCCCGTTTGTTGGCCTGGCAGCTTTGGTAGCCCCGCCTGATCCACTTGCTGACTTAGTGGTTTTAGCGGTTCTGGTCGTTTTTTTACCCGACCCGCTTGCCGGCTTGGCATGCAACGGGTCAGACAGCCCCATCCCCCCCCACATCGCCAGTGCGAAAACCAAAACCAATGCGTGCCGAACGGAAAAAGCGCTCACAACAGAACCGGTCACCCCCTAGCTTTGCCCTGGTTGGCTACGGCAGCCTGGGCGGCGCGGATGGTGTTTTCATCAGCGAGGTAGTAGCTCCTGACCGGCCGCAGGTTGGCATCCAGCTCATAGATTAGCGGCTGCGCAGTTGGGATATTGAGCCCGACGATGTCCGTTTCGCTGATGCCATCAAGATATCTGATGAGTGCCCGCAGGCTGTTGCCGTGCGCAGCGATAAGGATGCGCCGTCCGGCGAGGATTTGTGGCGCAATTACGGCCTCCCAGTACGGCACGACTCGCGCCACGGTATCGCGCAAGCATTCGGTGCGTGGAAACGCCGACTTGGGGAGCAGGGCATAACGGGGATCGTCAACGGTAAGCCGGGGGTCACCCTCTTCCAACGGATCGGGGGGAATGTCGTAGGAACGCCGCCAGACCAACACCTGCGCGTCGCCATAGCGGGCAGCAGTTTCGGCTTTGTTCAGCCCTTGCAAACTGCCGTAATGACGCTCGTTCAGCCGCCAGGAGTGTTCGACCGGCAGCCAGAGTGCATCAAGTTCTTCGAGCACGACATTGAGCGTTTTGTTGGCTCGCCTGAGCACTGAGGTAAAAGCTAAATCAAAGAAGTAGCCCTCACGTTTGAGCAACTGCCCGGCAGCACGCGCCTCTGCGATGCCCTGTTCGGTCAGATCGACGTCAGTCCAACCGGTGAAGCGGTTTTCTTTGTTCCAAGCAGACTCGCCGTGGCGAAGCAACACGATTTTGAACATGGGATAGCCCAGGGAGAAAGGAATGAAAAGGGGTAAAAAAACGTTCGATCTATCGTATACTAATGGTTTTCGTGCTTCTTTTTTCCTGCCGTCCCTGGAATTGTTGGGATTGGTTCCCGTGCCGCAGGGTTTGGCATCAAAGGCAGGAGCGCACTCACTATATCCTACGCTTTGCGTCAATATAATAACCCTTGGAGCATTTTTTACGTGGAGTTCCTGCAACATCAACAAAACCTGCTTTGGGCCGTTTTGGCTGCAGTTTCTGGCGGGTGGTTGCTCGTCGAGTTTATCCGCCAGTATCGCGACAAGAGCTTGCTCACACCCATTGAGGCCACCATGCTCATCAACCGCGAGGACGCAGTGACAGTCGATGTGCGCGCCCAAGGCGATTACGAAAAAGGGCATTTGCCCAATGCCCGGCATCTGCCATTTGCCGACCTCGAACGCCGCGGCACGGAGCTCGAAAAGTTCCGCGCCCGCCCGCTCATCCTTTACTGCAACAGTGGAGCGACTGCAGCCAAGGGAATTGCCACCCTGAAAAAAGCGGGGTTCGAGAAACTCTACAACCTACGCGGGGGGCTATTCGAGTGGGAAAAAGCTGGATATCCCCTCACCCGCAAGAAAAAGTGAGGCACACCATGCCCAAGCCGCCCGTAAAGATATATATGACTGCCGTTTGCCCATACTGCCAGCAAGCCGAACAGCTTTTGCGCGCACGCGGAGTGACTGAGATTGAAAAAATCCGCATCGACATCGACCCGGCCCTGCGCGATGAGATGATGCGAATCACCGGTCGGCGGACAGTTCCTCAAATTTTCATTGGCGACTATCATGTCGGCGGTTGCGACGATCTCCAGGCTTTTGACAGCGAAGGACGGTTGTCCGCCCTGTTGGGTGAGTAAAACGCCTGAGCCTATATTTTAAATTCCCTCTATCCTTCATCCCACCTAACCAACTACAGGATATCAACATGGCCGACAATGCTTCCGACAACCTGCCCGTCTTCGCAATCGAAAAAATCTACGTCAAGGATCTTTCACTCGAAGTCCCCAACGCACCGCAAATCTTCCTTTCCCGCGATACCCCGCAAGTCGGCGTCCAACTTCGTACCGAAGCCGGTGCTATCGACGACGGTGTCTTTGAGGTCAAGCTCACCATCACCGTCAAAGCGACCCTGAGCGAAGACCGTACCCTTTTCCTGGTCGAAGCAACCCAGGCCGGTATTTTCCGCATCCAGAACGCGCCCGAAGATGAACTCGAACTGATACTGGGCATCGGTTGTCCAAATATCATCTTCCCCTACGCGCGCGAAACGATCTCGGATGCCGTGACCCGTGCCGGTTTTCAACCCGTGCTGCTCACCCCGGTCAATTTCGAGGCCCTTTTCCAACAGTCGCACCAGAGCGGTGCAAACTCGGACTTGCCGGTGCAGTAACCCAGCAACCGCAGCCAACAAGGAGGGAACCCCCATGATCCGCCCTGTTATCCTTGCAACCGGGCTGGCCTTGCTGGCCGCTTCGGCTCAGGCTATTGATTATGCTTCCGTTTCCCGGAACGCGGTTCTTTTCGAGGCTTCCTCCCCGCAAGCCCATAAGCTTGCCATTATCCGCACCGGCACGCCGGTGGAAGTCGTAGTGACGACCCCCGACCTGCAATGGGCGAGGGTGCGTGACCCCTCTGGCGCCTTGTCATGGATCGAAGCCAACGCCCTCAGCAAGCAGCGCACCGTGCTCGTCACCGCTGAACAGGCTGCGGTGCGGCGTGAGGCAGACGAACGTTCCCCGGTAGTTTTCGAGGCCGTCCGGAACGTGACGTTTGAATTCGTTTCTGTCGCCCCAGGCGGGTGGGTCAAGGTGCAACACGTCAGCGGCAGCAGTGGTTTTCTACGCTCCACCGAGGTATGGGGGCTTTGAAGCAACTACCGCAGAGGGTACGTATCGCCGTTCTCGGGGCAGGCGCATGGGGCACGGCGCTGGCGCAAGCGTTTTCCGCTACCCATGCAGTCTGCCTGTGGGGACGCGAAGCTGACAACATCGAAACGATGCGCTGCGAACGGGAAAATAAACTCTTCTTGCCCGGTATTGCCCTGCATTCCGAACTGGAATTCAGCGCCGATTTCGGCCAGGCTGCTCAAGGTGCTGATTTACATTTCGTCGCAACGCCGCTGGCCGGGCTGCGCGAAACTGTGCGTATGCTGCGCAGCCTTCGCCAAGGCTCTCCTGCCGTGCCACTCATCTGGGCATGCAAAGGGTTTGAAGCTGGCAGCGGCAAGCTACCGCATGAAATCATTGCCGAGGAGATGGGCAAGGATGCTGCCTGCGGCGTACTCACCGGCCCCAGTTTTGCAGCCGAGGTCGCACACGGCCTCCCCGCAGCTGTCACCCTGGCATCAAACGACCCCAACTTTGCCACTGCCTGGGTACACAAGCTGCATCAACCAAAATTTCGAATCTACGCAAACGATGATGTCATCGGTTGTGAGATTGGCGGCGCGCTCAAAAACGTCATCGCCATCGCTGCCGGAGTGACCGACGGCATGGGCTACGGCCTCAACGCACGGGCTGCGATCATCACCCGCGGATTGGCTGAAATCGCACGGCTCGCAAACGCACTCGGTGGACGCCCCGAAACCCTGATGGGGCTGGCCGGTATGGGCGACCTCATCCTTACCTGCACCGGCGACCTTTCCCGGAACCGTCAGGTCGGGCTGGCGCTCGCCGCAGGGAAAAAACTCCCGGACATCCTCGCCGAACTCGGCCATGTGGCCGAAGGCGTTTCTACCGCACGCGAAGCCACCCAACTCAGCCGCCGCCTTGGCGTAGACATGCCAATCTGCACCGGCGTGGACGCTCTGCTGCAGGGTGGCGCGGCTCCCCATGACGCGGTTGAGCAACTGCTGGCGCGCGACCCGAAGCAGGAGCGGGAACGCTAACCCCCTCCCGTCATCCCGCCCCCGCAAACCCGTTCTGCCGCCAGCACTCGTACACCACCAGCGCCACGGCGTTCGAGAGGTTGATGCTGCGGTTGCCCGGGCACATCGGGATGCGCAGCCGTCGCGAAGGTGGAAATTCTTCCAGCACCGCATCTGGCAGGCCACGGGTTTCAGGGCCAAAAAGCAACGCATCGCCCTTGGCGTAAGCCACGCGGTCGTAACGCTCGCCGCCGCGTGTGCTCAAGGCGAACATCCTTCGCCCGACGAACCGCGCACGGCATGTGGCCCAGTCCGGGTGCACGGTCACATGGGCAAGGTCATGGTAATCTAGCCCCGCGCGCCGCAACTGGCGGTCAGAGAGATCAAACCCAAGCGGCTCCACGAGGTGAAGCCGCGCCCCGGCATTGGCGGTGAGCCGGATGACGTTGCCGGTATTGGGCGGTATTTCCGGCTCGAAAAGGATGACGTCGAACATCCTGGGATTTTACTGGTTGTGCTGAAGACTTGTTCCACCGACTTCTACAGCTAAAATCATCAACAAATCTCCTCGCAGGAAAGAACGATGCGACACACTGATTTCCGTTTTGTCCTCGATCCTGAACTGGGCGTCGAATTGCTGGCAAGCGCCGGGCATACGATGGATTATCCGTGGCACAGCCATGTATCTTCTTACGTTTTGGGGTTAGTACGCCAGGGTACGATCACACTGTTCAGGCGTCGTAACGCACGGGAAACCGTCCTGCACGCAGGCGAACTTTTCATCCTGGGACTGCATGAGGCACACTGCCTGTCCGCTTCGCAGCCTTACGCCCTGCTCAACCTGTGCGTCGATGCGAAAACGCTTGGCACTCCCGGCAACACGAAAATCATTGCAGGGCGTTTATCGGCGTTATGCCGCGATGGATGGCTGCATGGTTCGGAATACGCAGTGCTGACAACGGCGCTCGAATGCACAACCGGTACGGTAATGGCAGTTGAAAACAATGCCCTCGATGAACTGAAAACCTTTCTGGAGACACATCCAGAAGAAAATTTTTCCTTGGACGACCTAGCCAAGCGGACACGGCTCGACAAGTTCCAATTGATCCGCCGGTTTCGCGCACATTACGGTTTAACGCCACACCGTTTCCAGATGCAGAACCGTCTTCGCCGTGCACGCCGCGCCTGCCTTACCACTACATCCCTCACCGATCTGGCACTCGCCGCCGGTTTTTACGACCAGAGCCACTTTATCCGGGAATTCCGCAGGGCTACGGGTATAACACCCAGCCAGTACCGGCGTGCCGGACACATCCTGCCACCCCTGCACCTCACAACAGCGGCGGAATGAATTTGGCGAACAGCAAAAGCCCTTCCCCGCCCGCTGTCACCGAATGCTGTACGCCAGGTTCGATGAGGGAAACCACCCCTGTGCGGTAGTCGAAATCTTCATTCTGGTTCCGGCAGACACCGGCTCCCGCAATGACTTCATGCGTTTCCCGCTGCGTTGCGTGCATGTGTTCTCCAATCGCGCATCCCGGCTCAACACACACGAGGTGATAACTGAACGCCCCATTCGTGTCAGTGGCAGTCAGCAAATGCTTCAAGGCAACACCCGCGAATTGGGAATGCGGTTGCCAATCCCGTTCCATAAACATCACCCGCCTGCCCGGCAAGGCCAATTCGCCCTGCTCGAAGGCCGCAAACAGAGTTTTTCCGGATTCCTTTAGGGTTTGCATCGATTTTCTCCCAGTACTCAAACAGTGCCCGCGAAATGCGGATCGGACGCCGGTAGCGTAGCCCCGGGAGAAAGTGCCGACTTGTACGAAATTGACAAATAATGAAGCCTGATTTATCCGGCAAGCAGCCGATAAAGCGTCATCAACATGCCCGCCGTCGCACCCCAAATGTAGTAATCGCCATAGGGCATGGCGTGGAACTGACGCAACTCGCCACCATTGATCCGGATGCTATGCCGTTGGTGGTTGTCCGGGTCAAGAAAATGCGCAAGCGGCACTTCAAACGCTTCGGCAACCTCGAAACTGTCCAGTCTCAGCTTGATCGGCGGGTGCAGGAGCCCCACGACGGGGGTGACGCGAAAACCTGTCCCGGTCAGGTAATCCGGCAAGCGCCCAATGAGTTCGACCCGCTCCGGGGCAAGCCCAATTTCCTCTTCCGCCTCGCGCACTGCGGTTTCCTCAGCAGAGGAGTCGCCCTCTTCCATGCCTCCGCCCGGAAAGCTGATTTGCCCTGGATGGTGGTGCAGGTGGTCGGTACGCCGGGTAAAGAGCACGGTGGGGCTGTTTTTCCGGTGTTCGCGCAGCACCAGCGGGACGAGCACGGCCGCTGGGCGGGGTTGCTCACCGCCCGCGCCAGGCCAGTCTCCACTAATGGCATTGAGCCGGCTACCGGGCTCTTCCCGCCCCTGCCCCGGTTCGGCCTGTGCCAGACGTCGCCGCAACATGCCCACGATTTCATGTGCCTTGCTCACATTCGTCCTTTGCTACAGTTTCTTCCTCAACCGCATCAACTTGCCGTCGCGCCGCATCTCCATCCGTTCGAGAATGTCCATCCCAAGCAGCACCTCGGGCATGTCGGCCTGCATCACTACTGCGTCAACATCACCAAAACACAGCCCCCCTATTTTCAGCGATTTCAGCGTTACCCGCCAAATACCACCCCCCCACCGCCAGCAGTTGCGGCGCCCCGTTACCGACGACAAGCACGGCACGTGTCCCTACGATACCCGACAACAGGGCTACCTCAGTTGCTTGCGTGCTCCCAACCGGCGCAATGGCAAGCAGCGTCAGCCCAAGCAAAACAGACAAAACTTTCGCCCGCTTCAGTATCCCCATCCCCTTTATCCGGACTGTCACAACGCTACTGCTCCAAATGCCCTTGACGTTAGCGTGGAACGTCACAACACTGGATAAGCTACATTCAGGCGTGAGAATTAATATGATTTTTTCCTCAAAATGTGTGTCTTTCGCACGTTCGTCCTGTCACGTTTCCCGTAGCGGCCGGGACGGCGGATTCACTTTGACCGAACTGCTCATCGCGCTTGCAATCGCTGCCGTCCTCGCAGCCGCCGCAGTTCCCTCGTTCAAGTCCGTCAGCCGCAAGATGGCCGTCCGCGGCACAGCCGACGAGCTCGTCGCGGGAATTCAGTTTGCCCGTTCCGAAGCTATTCGCACTAACCGGACTGTTTCATTGTCGCTTGATGACCGCACTTGGCGGGTTTTCATCGATACCGATAAAAACCATGCGCTCAATGGCGACGAGGAGCTATTGCGCGAAGGTATTTATTCCGGACTGATAAACGCCCAAACCCCAGCGTTATGGTTTGATTTCTCCCCTGTCGGCACAACCGTATCGTCTACAGGGACGTTCCCGGTGGGTATCTGCCTGACAACTGCTGACAGCCCACCTGCCCAGCGCCAGGTATTTTTTCCGGCACGGGCCTCCTCCCCTGTAGTTCAAGCCAATTGCAACTGAATGCCGCCTGATAGCGCAATCGGCGAAAATGTCCCCATCCTTTCGCACAGCGGCCTGGGTCAGCGCACTTTGACCCTACATATTCCCCATGGGAAACACCTTGGCGGTGCCCGTCGCAGCATCGCTTGGCAACTCCATGACAAGAAAGACTGGTATATTTCCCCGACCGACCGAGATGAACGAGTCGTAAGCGTGCCAACTGTCATTTACACATCGCATGGAGATGCCGCCATAGTTACCACCATCGCCCCACCCGGCGGCGGGAAATTTGATACCAATGACGTTGGCAACGGGAAAATTCTCTCGGCCATCAAGATTGGCGATTTGCTAGGTGGCACGCCCGGACAGGCCAAGGCGGTCGATGGGCATGCGTCGCCTGCGAACCGGGCCGGGTTAGCCGTGTTGCCATCGCCACCCCGGATGCAACGCCTGGCGCAGCCCGGGAAAACTATGCATTTTGGCACAAAATTACCAACTTAGGATTACCTATGAATACGCAAAAGGGATTCACATTGTTGGAAGTGATGATCGTTCTCGTGATCATCGCCCTCCTTGCCGCCATTGCCATACCGAGCTACCAGTCACACACAATAAAAACCCACCGTGCGGCAGCGGCTACTTGCCTGTTGGAAATATCGCAAGCGCTGGAACGCTTCCACACCGAGAAACTGACCTACGCAGGTTTTGCCGTGCCGAGCATGCAGTGCATCAGTAGCCTGGCAGGCCACTATACCTTTAGCCTAGGGGATCAGGCTGCACGAACCTACACCCTTAGCGCCGTACCCGAGGGTGCACAAAGCAGCAACGACCCCGCCTCGTGTGGGACGCTCACCATCAACCAGGCCGGGCAAAAGGGCGCCGGGGGAGATGCCAGCGTGTGCTGGAGGTAAATCAGCTCACGAGAGAAGTATCGCCCCCTACCCGCTCAATCCCAGCGTCGCCATCTTTCGCCGTAGGAACGCGATTTGCGATTGCAGCGGCAACGTCTTGGGGCAAACATCGTGGCAGGCAAGCAGCGACATACAACCGAACACGCCGGTATCGTCGCCGATCAGTTCATAATAATCGTCATCCGTACGAATGTCGCGCGGATCAAGCCGGAACCGCGCGATTTTGCCCATACCGACAGCACCGACGAAATCCTTGCGCATCTGTGCAGTCCCGCAGGCAGCAACACAACAGCCGCACTCGATGCAACGGTCAAGTTCGTAGATTTGGTCGGCAATGTCAGGATCCATCCGTTCTTCGATGCGGTGTAAGTCGACTTCGCGTTCCTGCACATGCAGCCAGGTTTGCAGGCGCTCGTTCATGCCGCGCATCCATTTGCCTGTGTTCACCGAAAGGTCCCCGATCAACTCGAAGAACGGCAATGGCGCAAGCGTTACCTCGTCAGGCAGGTCGCGGGTCAGCGTGCGGCAAGCCAGGTGCGGGCGGCCATTGATCATCATCGCGCAACTGCCGCAAATCCCGGCACGGCAGACAAAATCGAATTGCAAGGTTGGGTCTTGATGCTCGCGGATTTCGTTGAGGGCGATAAATAGCGTCATGCCCTCAGCCTCTTCGATCTGGTATTCCTGCATGCACGGAACCGAAGCCGAGTCGTTTGGATCGTAACGCAAGATGCTGAAGCGCAAATGCCGGTGTTGCCGGGTGCTTTGTTGAGGGGTGTTGTTATCAATGGCTCTCATTACACACCCTCCAACGGTTCATCAAGCCGTTCGTTGCGGCCAGCGAGCGAAGCGGGCAATTTATCGGCATAGGGCATAATGGTTTCTTGGACAGCAAAGCGGTCTCGCCCTTCCATCTGGCTGCGAATGGCCTCTATTTCCTGCATGCGGCGCGGTGTGTCTGGGTGGTCGATATAGTCTTTCGCACCGTAACCGCGCCAACCTGGTGGTAGTTCCATCTTCATGACATCAAGTGGTTCGTACTCGAAATGCGGCAAGCTGGCCGCCTCATCCGGCCAAAACGACAGCGTGCGTTTAAGCCATTCTTCGTCGTTGCGCCGGGGAAAATCTTCGCGGAAATGCGCACCCCGGCTCTCGGTGCGCAGGTAAGCGCCATACGCGGTGGCGATTGCCACTTTAAGCATGCGCCGGACACGGTAGGCAGCCACCAACTCGGGGTTGGCTGCACGCGATTTGCCCCTAACGCCGATTCTGGCGCTCCGCTCAAGCAAGCGTTGCAGGTGCGCGACCCCAGCGAGCAGCTCGTCGCCCCGCCGGAAAATACCAACTTGGTGGGTCATGACATCCTGCATCTCGGAACGAAGCTTGAATGCGTTTTCCTTACCGTCGCCGTCAAGGATTGCTGCAAGCTTTGCCTCTTCGCGCCGCTCGAATTCTCGTGCGAGCGTGAGCGGAAACGGGGCGCTATTTTCCGGTTTGTCGCAAAAATCAGCAATGAATTCACCAACGATCATGCCCGCAACCACGGTTTCAGATACGGAATTGCCGCCCAGCCGGTTGAAACCGTGCAAGTCCCAGCAAGCTGCCTCGCCCGCCGCAAACAGCCCCTTAAGCCAAGGCGACTGGCCGGTATGGTCAGTACGCACGCCGCCCATTGTGTAATGCTGCGTCGGGCGCACAGGAATCCACTTCTCGATAGGATCGATGCCGAGGAAGTGCTGGCAGATTTCTTTCACTTCACGCAGTTTTTGTTCGATATGCAGGCGGCCCAACAAGGTAATGTCCAGCCACAGATACGGTCCGAAACGCGAAGGTACACCCTTGCCCCTCCGGATATGTTCTTCCATACGGCGGGAAACGACATCACGCGAGGCGAGTTCCTTCTTTTCTGGCTCGTAATGCGGCATGAAACGTTCGCCATCCACATCCCGCAACAGGCCACCGTCTCCCCGGCAGCCCTCGGTGACGAGAATACCTGCCGGAACGATGCCGGTGGGATGGAACTGCACGGCTTCCATATTTCCCAGGGGGGCGACGCCGGTTTCCAGCGCCAACCCGTGACCCATGCCTTCGCAGATCACCGCGCTGGTCGTGACGCTATAGAGCCGTCCCGCGCCGCCGCCGGCAATCGCTGTGGCCTTAGCAAGATAGGTGACAAGTTCGCCCGTGATGAGGTTACGCACTACCGCGCCATAACAGCGTTCGCCATCATGGATCAACGCCAGCGCCTCGGTACGTTCATGCACATCGACACCATGACAGATGGCCTGGTCGCTGGTGGTATACAACATGGCGTGCCCAGTGCCGTCCGCCACGTAGCAAGTACGCCATTTCTTGGTTCCACCGAAATCGCGTTGAGCAATCAGGCCATGAGCCTCCATGCGCTCAGTGAGGGTCACTTTTTGCTCGTTGATGATGACATCGTTGTCACCACCGCGCACACGGCTCCAGGGTGTACCCCAGGCCGCAAGCTCGCGCGCCGCCTTGGGGGCGGTGTTGACGAACATGCGCGCGACGACCTGGTCTGCGCCCCAATCGCTGCCGCGCACGGTGTCTTCAAAGTGCAAGTCCTCATTGTCGCCCATGCCTTTAGTGACATTGCCAAGCGACGCCTGCATGCCGCCCTGGGCGGCAGATGAGTGCGACCGTTTGGGCGGGACCAGCGAAAGCACAACAGACTCGTGCCCACGCTTCCGAGCCGCAATGGCAATCCGAAGCCCTGCAAGGCCGCCGCCAATCACCAACACATCGGTCATGACCGTTTTCATTGCCCGTCCCCCTAACCCTGTTGCGCGCCTCTTTCCTTCTCCACAACCCAGGTCGGCGTATAACGTTCGCCCACCCGAGTACGGTGTTCATAACCGATTTTCATATATGCGACCAAAGACAGAAACCCCAACACCAAGAAAAACGCGGTCAACCCCCATTTCACTTTCCTTAGGGTTTCACGGGAGAGGTTCGGCCAACCCCACTTGACCGTCAGCCGATACAGGCCGATACAGGCGTGCAATTCCACTGCCAGCAGCATGACAAGATAAAGCGGCCAAACACCTTCGCTCCACACGCGGTATGACGACACGTAAGGGCCGATGTTCTGCGGCCAGATAATCATTTGGTAGAGATGTGCCGAGGCAAGGAAAAACAACAGGAACCCGGTGTAAGCCTGCCATACCCACAAGGTAGAATCCTCATGTTTCATCATCTTGGCATGCGCGTGGATGACACGCCACTGGCGGTAGTTGATCGGGAACTTGCGCACCGCCATGAGCGCATGCGCGACGACCACCAATATGATGAAACCGACAATGCAGGACACCAGCCATGGGTAACCTTTGCCAAAGATGAAATAGCCTTCGAAAAACCTGGCAATCGTCCACATGGCATCCTTACTCCAGAGGATGGAAGCAACAAGGGTCATGTGCCCCCACATGAAAAGCGCGAGGAAAAGGCCAGTGATGCTTTGCAACAAGTCGAGCCGAGCCGGCCAACGGCTTTTTCGGGGCTTGTCGGCGAGCCCCACCTGAATGAGGATAGTTTCGTGAGACATGGTCCGCACCAAAGTTGCCAGGGTTATTAACGATGCAGTGCAGCATAATACTCGTTTTCCGGACATGTGCTAGCGACATAGATCAAGGATTTATAAGGGAAAACCCTTATAAAAAAGAAGAAAACCACGGTTTTTGCCCATTCTTGCATGGGCAAAAGCGCATCATGCCAACAGATTAAAATGCTTCACCGCAATAGAAGCGGTTGTCGGATTTTTTACACAGTCGTGTAAATACACTTGAAAATCATAGATATCTCTAGATATGAGCTCGCTTCCGATGGGTATATAGAATATTATGATGAACATCATGGGGAAGAATGGGTTTATAATAAAGTATTATCGTTTTTCTCAGGTTCTGGGGTTAGTATTTTCGATTTCGAGCAATCATTATTATTCGGCGATTTACTTGCCCAGAAAAAGATCACCATTATTATTGCTTCAATAATATAACAGCTGCTTTCTTTGGAAAAGAATTTCCAGAGTATCGTTTTGGAAACAGCTATCTTGGAGCACATATCGAATTTTTTATGACAATTTTGAAAAAATATTCCAACAAGCTGATTTCGTTATAGAGAAAAAAGAATACTCACCATTTCCATTATTAGGTGTTAATTTTAATTAACAAATATTTTATAAATTAAAGAAAATTAATTCACAATAATCCATATCTTCATGGAAGCAAATGGACGACAAAGCGTTTCCCTACTGGGGGTGCTTGGAATAGAACACAATTGCGTATGATAAATCGTGGTAGTGCAGAAGATGCGGCAAAAATGGCTTACCATGAGTTCATACTTGGCTGTCGTAGCATCCGCCCCAGATCAGCAACGTCCAGGCAGTACGGACGTTTTTGTTGCTCAGAGCCACTGCCGCGATGTTGCGGTGGCGTCGATTGCCGACTCCGACTGCCCAGTGGCGGCGCGGGATTGCATATGTGCCGGAATCGTGATCCGATTCCAATTTCCCCTGCAGGAGAAACACGTCGATGATCCATCGGTTCTGTGCATGGCTGGCTCAGCTTCGCGCATCGCGGCGCGGGCGTAAGCACGCGCTGGCTCTGGCCGAGGATTTGAGCCGCCGCCTTCGGCCAGACGAGCCGATTTGGGCAACGACGCTACGCGCGGATGAGGATGCGCGTTACGTTGTGTGCGTGTACTACTGTGGCGATGCCTACAAGGAAATGCCAATAAAAACTTTGGGACCGCCCTGGCACGAATGCCTCATCATCGCGGTGGCCAAGGACAACGGGGCCGCCACACTGATGGGAGCCGTGAGTCGTTTGTTTGACAACATCATCGCGGCGGCCAAGGGCGGCGAGGCCGCCGCTGAACTGGCCGAAGACGTGGCGCCATACAGGCCGATCATCCGATAACCGTAAGCAAGGATCATCATGGAACAGCGCAAACTTGGTTCAACCGGCCCGGCCGTTTCGGTCATCGGCCTCGGCTGCATGGGGATGTCCGACTTCTACGGCTCCGCTGACCGGGGTGAGAGCATCGCCACGATCCATGCGGCGCTCGATGCCGGAATATGCCTGCTCGACACCGGCGACTTTTACGGCATGGGCCACAACGAAATACTGATCCGCGAGGCGTTGCGAGGCCTCAACCGCGAGCAGGTGCAAATCAGCGTCAAGTTTGGCGCGCTGCGAGATCCGGCGGGGGGCTGGCAGGGCTACGACGCCCGGCCTGCCGCGGTAAAAAACTTCGCCGCCTATTCGTTGCAGCGACTCGGAGTGAACCATATTGACATCTATCGCCCCGCCCGGCTCGACGCCGATGTGCCGATCGAGGATACCGTGGGTGCTATCGCCGATCTCGTCAAGGCTGGCCAGGTCAGGCATATTGGCCTGTCGGAAGTCGGCTCCGACACCATTCGCCGTGCGCATGCAGTCCATCCGATCAGCGATTTGCAGATCGAATATTCGCTGATCTCGCGGGGCATTGAAACCGACATCCTGCCGACCTGCCGCGCACTTGGCATCGGTATTACCGCCTACGCCGTGCTGTCGCGTGGGCTGATTAGCGGCCATTGGACCAAGGATCGGTCGAAAGAACGCGGCGGAGAAAAGGATTTCCGGCATTTCAGCCCGCGCTTCCAGGCCGGGAACCTCGAAGCTAATCTCACGCTGGCCGATTCGTTGCGTCTCATTGCCGGGCAGATCGGCGCCACGCCTGCGCAGGTTGCCATTGCATGGGTGGCGGCTCAGGGCAAGGACATCGTGCCGCTGGTCGGCGCAAGGCGACGCGACCGTTTGCAGGAGGCACTTGGCGCGCTGAAGGTGCAATTCACCGCCGAACGTCTCGCGGCCTTGGCCAAAGCCTTTCCGCCTGGCATCGCCGCGGGCAAGCGTTATCCCGAATCGCAGCTTGTGCACATGGACAGCGAGCGTTAGTTTCGCATCGCCCCAGGTCAGCGCAGATGGATGCCATACGTCGCCGCCAGGCCAGTGTCTACGATGTCGCCAACGGGTGTTCACAATCTCCCCGGTCTGAACACCCCGAGGGGCAGAAGAGGGCGAAAGCGCCCCAAACATGACCCTCTCCCACAATCGTAGGAAAGGGGGATTTTTATCCACTTGAACCGAAAACGCTCTAGCCAGAACTATTTACTTTCCGCGTGCACGTCAGTTTGCACCATTACGCCTTGGCTCAAGTTATAAAAACTTCCGCTCCCCGTTACGGTCAGTTTGGAGGCGCGAACCATGTAATATTTTGTGTTTCCGGGGTCTGTATGCGTCCAAGCAGTTCCTTCGACGATGCCAAGCCGCATATAGGGGCCATCCGGGTTTGACGCGCCATAGACGTAATAGTCTGTCACCGCCCTATCCTTGGAAGCTGCCCACTTTAACGTGGCCGGACTATCCGACACGCTGCTTACCCGCAGATTTGATACCGGAAGCACCGGAAACATCCGTAAGGTCGGATCCCCCATCAGGGCAATATGAATTTGTCTCACGAACATTCCAGCCGATGTATATAACCCTCCATTAAAGCCTTTGTTGTTTTGCGTCAATCGGGTGCTGTAACCGATTGTTTCTCCCAATGCCATGTGATGAAAAAACCAATTCGGCCGCCCGGTCCACACATTGGTAAGCCCATGATTAGGCATGGCAAGGAATGCGCGCATGAAATTGTCTTTAGAATTCCAATCTCCAAAATAACTGCCAAAAGTTTGATTGAAAATGATTCCATAGCTCTGCGTGGAAGCAAGCTGACCCGTCGTCAGCCGACCGCCGACTGCATTGCACGAAGTGTAACTACCCTGCCCATTGATGTGCCCCCACGTAAACGTGTAATAAGGCAGATACTTAGCCCATTCCCCTTCAACGATCCGCGCCCTGCTTCCCCATAACGTTGGGAAAAACCTATAGGCATTTGCAAGGGCAGCGTTATTAGGGCTGGTGCGCCCAAACCCTTCAGAAACAAAAGCGTCCCTCGTTGTCGTCATCTGACCGATTCTGTACTTGTGATTTTTATTCAGATACTGCCGCAAAAGCTCTGTCGCACTCTTCTGGAAAGCAGGCATATTGTCGAAATCTACCCGCCCCACCTGCAACTCAACATCGCCGGGGATTGCTGAAGGAGAATTGTCCCACGACGCAGTCATGCTTCCGTAATACGCATCCGCCGGCCACGAACCAAAGTGATCCCTGTGCCCATCCGGCGCGATATTCCCTGATTTGAAGACGGGGATATGACCCAACAGAAAAATCGCTTTAACGTTGGTTGGATCCTGGTTGTAATCCGCCTGTATCAAGGCTCGCGCCGATTCCAGCGTTGCGTTTCTTGACACGTCGTGGCGCAGGACGACCCAGCCGTCACCGATCAGGTCATTTTTAAGCGTTTCAAGCTCAGTGCTTAACTCTGCCGCTTGCTCAGCCTCAACCAACAGGACGACCTTGCCGCGAAACTCTACGGGCGGCACCTTGATCCCAGCCAAGATGTAACCTGAATAGTCCCCGCTTTGAACCTTGTATTCATACGTCCGGCCGACGGCGACGTCCGTATCCTCATAAGCAACCGCATTGCCGTTCAACGTCGCGATCGGTATCCCCCAAGACGATACTTCTTTGGCCTTCCGGAAAACGGTGTAGCTATCTACTGGTGTCGGCTTGCGGAGCCATTGCAGCCGGATCGTTGAGGGCAATTCGGTTGTTTCCGCACTCAGCATCAGGACGTATTCATTAGGTTCCGTCGGACGCTTGACGACATCATAGCCAGTTGTTTTGACGTCCTTTAGTTGATGCGCACAACCCCCGAGCGTCCCCGACAGGACAAAACCAATGACGAACAGTCCTTTGCATCTGTGTATAGCCTGAAGCATCCCATTTATTCCAACTACCACGAGAAAACTAGCATTCTACCGACATTCCCTTGCGTTGATTTGAGCTGCCCCCAATACCCTCGAACCTGAAACGTGAGCCATGCTTTTGGTTGGTTTCGGGCATCACCCGGCGGCAGCAGGCGAAACACTGAACCCCGCTCCACGAACAAAAACGCCGCTCAGGTAAACCTGGGCGGCGTTTTTCATTTGGACATTCGCCGGGACTACTTGCTTCCCGTGTGCTGCCCCGCCGCATCCACCACTGCCAGCGCGGTAATGTTCACCAAGCGGCGCACAGTGGCCGAGGGGGTGACGATGTGCACAGGTTTTGCCGAGCCGAGCAAGATCGGCCCAACCGTAACGCCGTCGCAATTGGCAACTTTCAACAGGTTGAATGAAATATTTGCGGCATCGAGATTGGGCATCACCAGCAGGTTGGCTTCGCCCTTGAGGGTCGAATCAGGATGCTGCGCGGTGCGAATGTGGGGAGACAGCGCCACGTCAGCGCGTATTTCACCGTCGCATTCAAGCGTGGGTGCGGTACTGCGCAGAATCTCGCTGGCCGCACGCATCTTACGTGCCGAAACCGACGACTTGGCACTGCCAAAGTTGGAATGCGATAACAGCGCCACCCGCGGTTCGATCCCGAAACTGCGCAGTTCGGATGCTGCTACCAGTGCGATTTCGGCGATGTCCTCAGCGGATGGGTTTTCGTTAACCTGCGTGTCGGTAATCGCCACCACGCGGCCTGCCAGCATGAGCAAGTCCATTGCCGCAAACTGGTTTGCTCCCGACTTGAGGCCGATGACGTCACGCACATGCTGGAGATGGTAGCCATAGGAACCGAACGTGCCGCACACGAGCGCATTGGCATAGCCTTGACGCAACAGCAGCGCACCAAATAACGTGTTGGCGCGGCGCACACGTACTTTGGCCAAATCAGGCGTAACGCCATTACGCGACATCAGGCTGTAATACTCGCACCACAGTTCGCGGTAATGCGGGTCTTGTTCTGGGTCGATTACGTCGAGGTCGCGTCCAGGAACGAGGTCGAGGCCAACTTTCTTGATGCGCGCCTCAATCACGGAGGGGCGGCCAATCAGCACGGGACGGGCAAGCCCCTCCTCGATCACCACGCGTGCGGCGTGGATGACACGCTCATCTTCCCCTTCAGCATAGAGCACGCGCTTGAGTTCGGATGCCACATTCTTGGCCGCAGCAAACACAGGCCGCATAACGATCCCAGACTGGTACACGAAATCGTTCAGGCGTTCGGCATAGCCACGCAGGTCGTCTATCGGATGCCTGGCCACGCCCGAATCCATCGCCGCCTTGGCCACCGCCGGTGCAATCCTGACGATCAGGCGCGGGTCGAACGGCTTGGGGATAATGTAATCTGGCCCAAAGCTCAATTCTTCCCCGCCGTAGGCCGAGGCCACGACGTCGTTCTGTTCGGCCTGAGCCAGTTCGGCAATCGCCTTGACACAGGCGAGCTTCATTTCATCGTTGATGGTAGTTGCGCCCACATCGAGCGCACCCCGGAAGATGAAGGGGAAGCAAAGAACGTTATTGACTTGGTTCGGGTAATCCGAACGGCCTGTGGCGATGACGCAATCCGGGCGGGCGGCCTTGGCCTCGGCAGGCAGGATTTCGGGGATCGGGTTGGCCAGCGCGAAAATCAGCGGCCTGTCGGCCATTTGTTTCACCATGTCGGGCTTGAGCAACTCCGCCTTGGAAAGTCCGAGAAAAACGTCCGCGCCAACGATTACGTCCCCCAAGGACCGCGCATCGGATGCCTGGGCATAGCGCGCTTTATTCGGCTCCATATCCGGCTCGCGGCCCTGATAGATCACGCCGCGCGAATCGCAGACGAAAACGTTCTCACGTTTCAGGCCCAACCCCACCATGAGGTCGAGACAGGCAATCGCTGCCGCGCCCGCGCCCGAGCACACGAGCTTGACCTTGTCGATATCCTTGCCGACGATTTTCAGCCCATTGATGAGCCCCGCCGCTGAGATGATCGCGGTTCCGTGTTGGTCGTCGTGAAAAACCGGGATTTTCATGCGCTCGCGCAGCTTCTGCTCGATGTAGAAGCATTCCGGAGCCTTGATGTCTTCCAAGTTGATACCGCCCAAGGTCGGTTCGAGCGAGGCAATGATATCGATCAGCTTGTCGGGATCCTGCTCGTCCAGTTCGATGTCAAACACGTCGATACCGGCGAACTTTTTGAAAAGGCAGCCTTTGCCTTCCATCACGGGTTTGGAGGCGAGCGGGCCGATATTCCCTAGGCCAAGCACCGCCGTACCGTTCGTGACGACCGCCACGAGATTGCCACGGCTGGTCAATTCACGCACCTGTTCCGGGTCGGCGACAATCGCGTCGCATGCCGCGGCAACCCCCGGTGAATACGCGAGCGCGAGGTCGCGCTGGTTGGTCAAGCTCTTGGTCGGCACAACCGAAATCTTTCCACGTCTCGGCGTACGATGATAATCGAGTGCTGCGGCGATGAAATCCTGATCCATGTTTTCCCTCTGAAAGCCAATGACACGCTCTGACAGTCCCCCGGATACGGGCAAGACATAAAAAAGCTATTTTAGCTTCCCGAAAGAGGATGCGTACAGGGTAATATGTTTGGGGTTTACCCTCGCCAGTGATCCATTACGTCCACGCGCAGCAAGCCGGATGAAACGGGAAGCTGGAAAAACAGGTTTGTTTCTCTCCGGGGGGAACTGGCGCGTAGCGCCGGAGGGAGTGCACCGTGGGGAAGAGAATGTGTGTGGCAATTTAACAAAACCCCGGCCTGTGTTCATTTTCTCGCTGGAAGCGGGCACAATGCCGTGGGCAATAAGAAGGCGGACAAGGGAGGAAACCTCATGCGGCGCGTGGTATTCAATCAAAAAGGCGGTGTCGGCAAATCCACTATTACCTGCAACCTAGCGGCAATCAGCGCCCAAAAAGGCAAACGCACGCTAGTGATCGACCTCGACCCTCAAGGGAATTCCACCCAATACCTGCTTGGCAGCAACGCCGCGCCCCCAGAAGCCACGCTCGCGGATTTTTTCGAGCAAAGCCTGATGTTCCGATTCGACTCCAGGAAAACGGTCGATTTCGCCGCCGCTACGCCTTTCGAGCGCCTCTCTGTCATGCCCTCCCACCCGAAACTGGAAGAATTGCAGGGCAAACTGGAATCCCGCTACAAGATCTATAAGCTGCGCGAAGCGCTCGACGAAATCGCCAGGGACTTCGACCAAGTGTTCATCGACACACCGCCCGCGCTTAATTTCTTTACACGTTCGGCCCTGATCGCCGCCGATGCCTGCCTGATCCCCTTCGATTGCGACGAGTTTTCGCGCAACGCGCTCTACGCGCTGCTTGCCAACGCCGAAGAAATCCGCGCCGACCACAACCACGGCCTGAAAGTGGAAGGCATCGTCGTCAACCAGTACCAGCCCCGCGCCAACCTGCCGCAAAAGGTCGTCCAGGAACTGATCGGCGAAGGCTTGCCGGTGCTGGAACCGTACCTGTCCGCTTCTGTGAAGATCAAGGAATCGCACGAACGCGCAGCCCCGATGATCCACCTCGACCCCCGCCACAAACTGACCCAGGAATTCGTCGCCCTATACGAAAACCTCACATCGAAGAAGAAAAAGGGCAAATGAGATGATTCTTCTGATTCATGACCTGAAAGGGCTTGATGAAGACATCGTATTAAAAAACACTCAAGGCGAACTAACCATTGTTTCCGACAATGGAAAAATACGTCCCTGTATCTGCTGTTTCGACTGCTGGATCAAAACTCCTGGTCAATGTATCGCCCATGACCATTACAATCACATGGGAAAGTTATTCTCAAAAGCAGAAGAGTTGATTATTATAAGTAGATGTTTTTATGGAAGCTATAGCCCCTCTATTCATGGCGTACTGGATAGAGGCATCTCTTACATGCTACCTTACTTCAAGACAGAAAACAAAGAAACACATCATAGTAACAGATACGACAATCATTTCATTATATCGGCACACTTTTACGGAAGAATATCGGAAAAAGAAAAAGAAACCGCGAAAAAACTGATCAAGGCAAACGGCATCAACCTTTTCGCCCGTGAAACAAAGGTTCATTTCTACGAAACATCTGAAGAAATCCTGGAAGCACTGTGATGAAGATCAGCCTCATCAACGGAAGCCAAAAGAGCAAAGAATCAAATAGTGGCTTGATACTGGATAGACTCAAAAGGTTTATCAACAAGGATCACGAAATTAAAAACCACAAACTGGGAGTGAAAGGTTTTCCAGAAGAAACACTCAGGAAAATATGCTCCGGAGACGTCATCGTCCTGGCCTTCCCTCTCTATGTCGACTCCATACCGACAAACCTGCTCAAACTGCTGATAGAACTGGAAAAACACCTAACAAAAGAGCCAACTGAAGATATTGTTATCTACACAATCATCAACAACGGTTTCTATGAAGGGAAGCAAACACATATTGCCTTTGAAATAATAGAAAACTGGTGCGAACGTTCAGGGATAAAGTTTGGCGGAGGAATCGGACAAGGCGCGGGGGAAACGATAGGGTTCGTCAAAAACATACCCTTTGCAGGATTCATTTTTTACAATCTTGACCGTTCACTTAAACTGCTTGCACAAAAAATAGAGACAAAAGAACCTTGTAACGTAACCTATCTAAGCCCACTTCTTCCCCGTTTTTTGTGTCGAATCATGGCACACCACTTTTTCTGGTATCCGCTTGCCCGCAAAAACAAGCTGGAAAAAGAAGATTTGGTCAGGAAGCCCGTGTAACCCCTACCACAGCATATCCCCATCCACCACCTGCACGAGTTGAACGCTGTCCTGGCCGGGTTCGATGCGCAGCCACCAGAGGGCACTTTTGCGAAATGACCCGGGGTGCGGGGTACCGGCAAGCAGACGGTCGGCAAGCGTGCCGATCAGGGGTTGATGGCCGACGACAAGCGTGGACAGGGTGATGTTCGGCCAGCCGAGAATGGACAGTATTTCTTCCGGCGAACTGCTTTCGTAGAGCGGCAGGCAAAACTGGATGTCGCTCTCGTCATCGTGAAAGTAAGCAACCGTCTGCCGCGTGCGTGCGGCGGGGCTGACCAGGAAGCGTAGATCGTCGGGGGCGCGTTCGCTGAGCCATGCCGCAACCTTGCGGGCCTGCTGGTGCCCACGCAGGGAAAGTTCGCGTGCGAAATCGGGCATACCCGACAGCGCATCGGCGTGCCGCCATAGAAAAAGTTCCATTGTTATTCTCCTCCGTTTCGGTTGCGCAGCCGCTCGCCCAATCCGCTGAAACGCTCGCTACGTGCCGCGCATCCCGCCTCAAACACCGCCGCGCTGCCCGCGATGGTCACGCGGCGGGTGGTACGGGTAACCGCAGTGTAAAGAAGTTCGCGGCTCAACACACGCACAGGCCGGGCAGGCAGCAGAAAAAGGACTTCGGAAAATTCGGAACCCTGGCTTTTATGGACGGTCAGGGCAAAGGCGGTGTCGTGTTCAGGCAGGCGGCGCGGGGGGACGGTGCGGATGCCGCCTAGGGCGGGAAAAACCACGGTAAGCGCACCATCGTGGCCCGGCAGGCACAGGCCGATGTCGCCATTGAAAAGCCGGGTTACGGGGTCATTTTCCAGCACGATGACGGGACGCCCCACCCAGAACGACCCCGCTGCGGGGTCGATGCCGAGGGCTGCGCGGGCATGGCGTTCCAGATGGGCATTGGCCGCTGCCAGCCCGCGTGGGCCTTCACGCACGGCCACGAGCACGCGAAAACGCTCGAAGGCGGCGAAGATGTTGGCCACGCGGGTTTCCAACGGCCCGTCGGCGGCAGTTTCCCGGAGGGCGGAAAGGTAAGCGGCATAGCCTTCCTCCATCGCCGCCAGCACGGCGGCGGAGGGGGGCGCATCGGGCGAGGCGCTGCCGGTTCCGTCCTCGATCCAGGAGACGGCAGGGTCAGCTTGGGTTTTCAGCCAGGAAAGCGCCATCGCGCCATCGCCTGCGTTGATTTCCCGCGCAAGGCGGCCAATGCCGGAATCGGCGCGAAAACGGTGGCTGTCGAGAAGCCAGACGACACTATCGGGCAGTGCCGC
>Ga0123357_10000870_pt1 | contig 30789 bp, 20 predicted proteins | sample TergutEmb28metaG_FD_89873 | JGI IMG/M metagenome (GOLD analysis project Ga0123357, IMG submission 89873) | Embiratermes neotenicus P4 segment gut microbial communities from Petit-Saut dam, French Guiana - Emb289 P4 | ecosystem: Host-associated > Arthropoda: Insects > Digestive system > Gut ...
ACAAGAGGTCCAGTCAGCCACCGACTTCAATGATGCTAGCGACTCGATGGGGGAACGGATCCGAATCGCACCATGAACAAAACGGAATCGCGGCGAACTTACCCACAGAAATAATCGCACCCGAACGGAACCGCCGGGGAGCAGGACGCTGCCAGGTCCAGGAAACAGATGCCACACGGAAAGCGCGGGGCCTGCAGAGGTCGGGCGGCGTAGCGCGGATTGTCGCGGGCGGGGCGGGCGAAGGAGCTGGTGCAGCTGCGGAATGTTCCGGGGTGGGCGGGCAGCGGGGCGCCCTCATCCGGGCGGGCCAGTTGGTTGATGGCGTTGACGGTGTCGTTGTATCGGGTCAGAGCGGCGTTCGACCTCGCGGTGGCTTCTGGGGCCCGCCCCCACGATGGCATCTGGCTTGGACGACCCGCGCGGGTTGAGCGCTCCTGGCTGAGGCTTGAGGAGCCGGGGGAGAATAGGCGAAACGCTTCCGGGGCAGATCCGTGCTAATTTCCCCCGCCCTGCGGGAGCCGTCCGGAGCGGCAATTCCGTAACGGTTCCTAAGGCGAATAGGGACGCCACTCCAGCTTTGGTGAAGAGGTGTAGTTGTTTTTGATTCGAATCAGTGCCCCGTAACGGGCGGCCATGTCGGCTGGGGAGCAGGCGCGTGGCCTGTCGAGATCGGAAACGGGCAGACGAAGCTGCTGCCGTTCTTTCGCGGTGTAGGGCTTGTCGTGGTGGACGCGGCGGGCGAATTTTCTGGCGCAGTCAAGAAACCATCCGGCGTTGGCGAGCAGATAGGAGTTATCGGCGGCGCTGCCGTCCCGGGTCACCCGTTCATTGATGGCGTCGAGGCTTGAGGTGTATTCCGTCATTGCGGCGTTAAAGCTGCCGATGTCGGGGGGACCCTTCATGGTGTCGACCAGCTCCTTGGCGTGAATGAAGAGCACCGTGGTATGATAATGCAGCGTGTGCCCCTCCCTGCGTTCGATCGTCACGAGGTCCTGGCGCGCCCTTGCGTCATTGACGGGGTCGATGACAAGGCGCAGCCTCTGATCGGCGGCAACAAATTCATCAAAGGCCGCAACCAGGCGAGGATGGAGGGCTTTGCCCTTTTCCAGGGCGTCGTCGCGGTAGCGATGCTGGTCGTAATAGGCGCTGGCTTCGCAGACCAGAGGACGAAGCTTTCTTGCGGCGCTGACATAGGCGGCCGCTTCTGCCTCAATGTCCGGAAAATGGGGGGCGATGGAATTGGTCATTTCGAGGAGTTCGAGGCAATCGAATGGGCGACCCAGGTTATCAATGTCATAGATACCGTAGTTGTGCTTTTCCCGGCCCGTCGGTCCGGTGTCGCTCACCCAGCTGAAATAGCGCGCCCGCGATCGATAGATATCCTGCGACAGGTTGTTGAGGCAGACGATCGAGCTGTCGACCTTGGAGAACAGGGCGCGCTGCCGCGCCTCGTCCTCCACTGGCGGCTTGTCCCGGGCATGCAGGGGGCGCAGAGCGGCGGGATGGGCGATCGCCGCAAGAAGGCTGCAGGCGAGGAGCGTGGCGGATATTCGCGTCATGGCATCTTCCCCGGATCAATAGCGGCCGACGGCCGAGGTGACCAGGACCTGAAAACCGCATGAGAAGCCAAGCTTCGGTTACGGCGGCGGGAAGGGGTAGGCAAGCGTGCGGACGGATGCGGACGGATAAGGTCCGATCACACTCGTGTGATCGAACCGGGCGGTGGCAGAAGGGAGAATGAACTTCGCTTTCCGGCTTTGCCGACCCTATCGCCCCCCGTCCGCTGGGGCGAGTGGGATCCATTGCAGGGTCTGGGTGATGGTGTTGCTGTTGTAGGTTTCGATCATGCCATTATAGCTCAGTGCAAGATCTGCAGGGGATCCCTTGACCATCCAGCCGCGGGAGTAAAAGCCGTTGCGGAGTGCCGCCTGGTCGGTATCTCGGTAGGGGGTCTTGTCGCGCAACCGGCGCAGGAAGATTTTTGCACTGGCAAGGAAATTCCCGGCGTGCATGAGAAGGGGCGATCGGACGCCATCCCCACCGCTGTTGCGTGCCGCCTCGTCGAGGGAGGTGACGGTGCCGAGGCTGGTCTCATATTGGCTGAGAGCTGCGGTGATTCGTGCTTCGTCGGGAGCCGCCCGGATGGCGTTGACCAGCGTTTTGCCGTCGACCAGGAGCGCGGCGACCTCGAAGTCGAGCTTGCGGCCACCGCTCGTCTCGATTGCGGTAAGCTCCTGGCGCGCGCGGCCGTCACTCACGGGGTCGAGGAGATTGCGCAACTGCTGATCGGCGGAGAAGAATTCATCAAAGGCAGCGACCAGAGCGGGGTGCAGGGCCCTGCCTCGGGCCATATTGTCGTCCTTGTAGTTGTCATTTTCGTAATAGGCGCTGGCTTCCTTAACGAGGGGAACAAGCCTGGTGACGGTGCTTACATAGGCGTGTGCTGCGGACTCCAGTTGCGACAGGTGCGGCGCGACCTCATTGGCCAACTCAACCGGTTCCCGGCAGGCGGAGGAAGTGCCGAAGGCGTAGGGGCCGTAGATGTGGGACTCTTTACCCGTCGGTCCGCTCCTCGCCGCCCATTTGAAATAGCGCTCGCGCGATTCATAGATGGTCGAGGAATAGGAGTTGAGGCAGCGGATATAGGCGTCGATCTTGGAGGAGAGCGCGCGCTGCCGTGCCTCGTCCTCTCCTCCACTTTGTTCCTGGGCCAGCAGGGGGCGGACCGCGGCTTGCGAGGCGATGGCCAGAAGAAGGCTGCAGGCAAGGAGTGCGGCGGAAATCTGCTTCATGGATTTTTCCTCAGATCGAGGGCTGCGGATGGCCGGGTTCATCCGCGCCGCAAAATAGCGAAGAGGCGGCACGGTCTTCGTTTACAGGCGCGGGGGCTGGAGAGGCAAGCGGCGGGCGGCTCAATGCGGCAGCTCCCCGGATCAAAACGGATTTCGGAGCGCGAAACGAGACCTGCTGGTCCCCGCGGACGCCAGCCAACCCCGGGGAGGTATCGCGTCGCGTCCCTGAGGAGGCGTCGTGCCATGTGGCTGCTCCTGCGGCATCATAAAGGGCCATCTCGGGCCCGATTGGGCCCTTGAGGCCGCGGTCGGCAAGACGGCGAAATGGAGGACTGCATCGGAGAATGGAGAATGTCGGCTCGACTCGTTCCCGGACGGGACATCGTTCCCAACCGCCTGAGGCGGCGTGGGGCTCATGAATGCCCTGCGCCGCATTGCCCGGGAAGGCAATCGCCCAGCCAGACGAGATCCGATCACACAAGTGTGATCGGATCGGGCGGTGGCAGAAGGGAGAATGAACTTCGCTTTCCGCCTTTGCCGAGCCTATCGCCCTCCGTCGGCGGGTGCCAGCGGGATCCATTTCAGGGATTGGGAGAGGGTGTCGTCATGATGGGTTTCGATCATGCCGTTATAGCTCTGTGCAAGATCGGGAGGGGAACCCTTGACCATCCAGCCGCTGAGGTAAAAGTTGCGGCGGAGTGACGCCTGTTCGGTATCTCTGTAGGGGGTCTTGTCGCGCAACCGGCGCAGGAAGATCTTCGCGCTGGCAAGGAAATTCCCGGCGTTCTGCAGCACGGTCGAGGGGACGCCATCCCCGCCGCTGTTGCGCGCCGCCTCGTCGAGGGAGGTGACGGTGGCGAGGCTGGTCTCAAACTGGCTGAGAGCTGCGGTGATTCGCGCCGTGTCGGGAGCTGCCCGAATGGCGTTGACCAGCGTCTTGGCGTCGACCAGGAGCGCGGCGAGTTCGAAACCGAGCTTGCGGCCACCCCTCTTCTCGATTGCCGTGAGTTCCTGGCGTGCGCGGCCGTCGCTTATGGGGTCGATGAGATTGCGCAACTGCTGATCGGTGGTGAAGAATTCATCAAAGGCAGCGACCAGGGCGGGGTGCAGGGCCCTGCCTCGGGCCATTTGGTCGTCCTTGTAGTTGTCATTTTCGTAATAGGCGTTGGCTTCCTTTACGAGCGGGAAGAGCCTGGTGACGGCGTTCACATAGGCGTGGGCTGCGGACTCCAGCTGCGGCAGATGCGGTGCGACATCATTGGCCATTTCAACCGATTGCCGGCAGTCGGAGGGAGTGTTGAAGGTGTAGAGGCCGTAGATGATGGACTCCCTGCCCGTCGGTCCGCTCCTCGGCGCCCAGCTGAAATAGCGCTCGCGCGATTGATAGATGCGCGGGGAAACGGAGTTGAGGCAGCTGATATAGGCGTCGATCTTGGAATAAAGCGCGCGCTGGCGCGCCTCGTCCTCCCCCCCATTCTGTTCCTGTGCCCGCAAGGGGGTGATGGCGACGTGCGCGGCGACGGCGGAAATCAGCCCGCAGGCAAGGAGTGCGGCGGAAATTCGCTTCATGGACTCTTCCCCAGATCGACGGCGGCTGTTGGCGGGATTGATGCGCGCCGGCAAATAGTGAAGAGGCGGCACCGCCTTCGTTTACAGGGGCGGGGCGGGAGAGGCAAGCGGCGGGCGGCGAGGCTTTGCCAGACTGGGCGGCAATGCGGCGAGGGTCGGCGCGTCACCCGGTGGAATCGCAGTCTGCAGCTTTTGCGGAGCGGGGCCCCTGCGGCCCCATGGCCCGGGATCAGGGCGCGTGCGGATCAACGCGGCTTTTCGCATCGGGACGGATGTCGGGGACGAGTCGGGTGTGCTGGTCCTGGCGTTGGGGAGTGGACACAAGCCAAAATGCGGGAGGTGTCGCGTCGGTGACCGGAGGCGTGAATCAGGTCGCCGGTCCTGCTTCATCGCCAAGGACGATCTCCGGCGCGATATTACCCCTCAGGTTGTGGTTGCCAGGACGGAGAAATGGAAGATGGCAACCAGAGAACGTCGGCTCGACTTTTTCGTTGACAGGACATCCACGCGCGACATTGTTTCCAATTTCCAACCGCCTGAGGCTCTGGCTCCCGGCTCTGGCATGCGTGCTCCTGGATGCCCTGCGGCACGTTGCCGTGGAAGGCACTCGCCCAGCCGTCTCAACATGCGGGTTGATTCGATTGCGGCTATTGAGGATCGGAGCGTTAGTGCAGGTCCGTGCGCCGAACCAGATGGTCCATGGCTGAGGAATTTGCTCAGGCGGATGTGCGCGCTGCTGTATAGGCAGCTCTCAGCGAGGTAACGGAATCACCCTTGAGACTGAGTTCGTTACATGATCCCCGCACCGCCGACAGAGCCCGCAGTCGTGGGCCGGCGCTGTTGGTGTGCCTGCCGCATGAACTTCGCTGGTGGCTGGGCCGGCGTCGGCATGAAAAATTCCTTGAGGCCTGTGAAAAGTCCGGGCCAGTGTCCTTCTTCCGGGTCCACTCACAATCCCATTGCGCCGGTCCCGCCGCGCAATCGGGATCAATTGCCCTCAAGACATCAGGGGCTGCCAGGTGAAATAGACCGCACGCGAATGGTGGACACGTCCGGAGAGGGAGTGATGCAGCCGACATCGGCGTCCGCCTTGGGAAACAGAAAATAGAAAATAGCTCGCGCTCGCTCGCGTCACCTGGATCCTGCTTCCTGCTCCGGTTTCGTTCCCTGGGCGTCAACGGGCACGGTGGTCAGGCGCAGGATAGCGTAAAAAAGGCCGCAGGCGAGGATTTGCGCACTTCATGGGTTCTTCTCCGGATCGGCGAGCGGGATCCATTTTAATGCCGGCGAAATCGTCTCCCTGTTCTGGATGTCGATCATGATGTTATAGCTTGTCGCCAGCCGTACAGGGGAGCCCTCGACCGTAAAGGCGCCCAGGCCGCCGGCCGTATCGAGCATCCGCTGCTCTCCGGGGGTGTAGGGGACCTTGTCGCGCAGGCGACTCAGGAAGACTTTGGCGTTGGCAAGAAACGCCTTGGCGTTCTCAAGCAGGAGCGGGTCGACGTCCGGCGTGCGGCTGTTGCGCTGCACCTCGGCGAGTGCAGCGACGGTTGTGAACGTGGTCTCATATTGGCTGATCGCGGCGGTGATTCTCGCGACATCGGGGTCGGATCGAATGGCGGTGGCGAGCGCGCTGGCATCAAGCATGAGGGCCGCGACTTCGAAATCGAGCGTGCGTCCACTCCTGTTTTCGACTGCCGTGAGGTTCTGGCGTGCGCGGTTTTCGTTCAATGGTTCAATGAGGTGGCGCAGGTTCCGATCGGCGGCGACGAATTCGTCAAAACCTGCAACAAGAAGGGGATGCATGGCCGTGCCTCTGGCCATATGGTCATCCTTGTAGTTGCGCTGGTCGTAATAGCTGGACGCTTCCTTGAGGATAGGGTAAAGCCTCGTTGCGGCGGTGGCATAGGCCGTGGCTGTGGTCTCCAATTCCGGGTAGTGCGGTGCGAGATCATTGACCGTTTCGACCTCCTCCCGGCAACGGGTTGGGTTGTCGATGCTGTGGAGGCCGAGGATCTCGGATTCCGCGCGGGAAGGGCCGCTCCTGTTCGCCCAGCTGAAATAGCGCGCCCGCGATTTGTGGACACGCCCGGAAAGGGCGTTGATGCAGCGGACATAGGCATCGATCTTGGAGAAGAGCGCGCGCTGGCTTGCTTCGTCCCGTTCTCCTTTTTGCTCCGGTTTCGAGTTCTCGGCGTGGATGGCGGTGCGCAGGACTGTTTGCACGATTGGGTAAAGAAGGCCGCAGGCCAGCAGTGCGGCGGAAATTCGCTTCATCGGTACTTCCCTTGATCGATGGCAGCGGATCGTCAACTTCTGTGAAGCGGAAAGGCTGCGCTGCTTTGGCTTAAACGAGCGGCGCCGGGGCGGCAAGCGACAGAGGAGCGAGGCCGACCGGGACGGGCCAGGACGGCAGCGACTGTGGGCCGCGGTGCTGGAGAAGCGGCTGCGGTGTGCCGTCACGGAGGCAGGACAGCTTGACGCTCCACGTCGGCCGGATATTGCCCGGCCGGAGCGTTGCGCGGATGCCGCGGACGGCACGCGGCCATGGGAGGTCGGCAGCATGACGGGAAATCCCGCCCGGGCTGCGGAAGGGGGCCTTTAAGGGTGTGTACGGTTTCACAAGCCGGCGGGAACCCATTTCAGGAGCGGTGAAATCGTGTGCCTGTTATAGGCATCGATCAGCTGATTATAATTCTTCGCCAGATTCGCGGGTGAGCCTTCCACCATCCACTCGCCGATGCCGCCGGCGAAACCGAGATTGGCGCGCTCGGCGATGTTGTAGGGGATCCTGTCGCGCACGCGGCGCAGGAACACCTTGGCGGCACGAAGAAAGGGCCTGGAGCCGGCAACCAGCGTCAAGGCGATGGTGTGGTCGTTGTCGTTGCCGCGGAGGAGGCCTTCGAGCGTGGTGACGCTGCCTTCGTATCGGGCCAGTGCGGCGCTGATCCTGGCGATGTCGCGCGGCCCCCTCATGGTGTCGGCGAGTTCGCTCGCATGAATCAGGAGCGCAACGCTGTGGTAGCGGAGGCTGCGCCCCTCTGTGCTTTCGATTGCTGTGAGGTTCTGCTGCGCGCGGGCGTCGTTCGCGGCGTCAATGAGCTGGCGCAGTTTTCGATCGGCGGCGCTGAATTCGTCAAAGCCGGCCACAAGAAGGGGATGCAGCGCCCTGCCTCTGGCCATGTGATCGTCTTTGTAGGTGCTCTGGTGATAATAGCGTTCGGCTTCCGTGATGACGGGGTAAAGCCTGGTGACGGCGCCGATATAGGCAGCGGCCACAGCCTCGAGTTCGGGATGGTGCGGTTCGATGTCATGGACCATGTCGACGGATTCCCGACAGTCTGCGGGGTTGTCGATGTTGTAGAGCCCATAGATGATGAACTCTCTGCCGGTCGGTCCGGATTTGGTGGCCCAGCTGAAATAGCGTGCGCGCGACTCGTAGATCCGGCTCGACAGGGCGTTGAGGCAGGTGACATAGGCATCGATCCTGGAAAACAGCGCGCGCCGGTCCCTGTCGTCCGGATCCCCTTTCTCTTCCTGTTTGTGTTCCTGCGCCGAGGCGGCTGCGAGCCAGGCTTGAGGCGCGACAGCGATGCCGAGACTGCCGGCGAGGATCGCGGCGAAAAACTGCTTCATGGGTTCGCTGGTTCCCGATTCAAAATGCGCTTCCCGGCGATGGCCGGGGCGGCGGAGAGCGCGATGTCGCAGCTGGAACGGGATTAGCGCGGCAGGGGCGGAGTTACAAGCTGCGGCCTGCGCAGCTCGCCTGCACTTTCGCAGGTGAAAGGGCGGACGGGAGCAGGCGCGAAATCGGCGGTTCATTGATGGGCCGGGCCCGGGTGCGCATGAGGCAGGAGGTGTGGGCCGATTGCAGCCGCTCGCCACGCACCGGGGCCCGGCGGTTCGCGCGAGGCTGCGGTGGAGGAACCCGCCCGGCGGGCCGGCGCCGGCCGGGCGAGTGTCGCGGTGGTACTACGGGTTGGGCAGAAGCGCGCTGGCAAGACGCACCAGAGAGATGAATTCACCGCGGTAGCCGTAAGGATCGCTTCCCTTTGCGCCATTGGCGATATCGATGATGGCGTCATAGCTGAAATCCGACAGCTGATCGCTGCGGCGCAGCTTCTGGGCGAAGGCGGCGACGGCGACCGAAAAACGCTGATCGCTCGATGCCGCAGCGAAGGAGCTGATGGCGTTGTTGCGGGTCACCGGCGTTGTGATCAGCGTGGAGCGGGTGCCACCGGGCAGCTTGTAGCGGATCTTGACGAAGCCATATTCGTCGTCCCCGCCGTCTGTGGCCGGCGCTTTTCTGCCGTAACGCAGGTCGTCGACGCGCTGGGCCGGGCTGCCTTTGGGCGTGATCTCGTAGATCGCCGTGACGGTATGGCCGGAGCCGATATCGCCGGCGTCGACATGGTCATTGTTGAAATCCTGGCGCTCGAGCGCGCGGGTTTCGTAGCCGATCAGGCGGTATTCGGCGATCGTCGCCGGGTTGAACTCGACCTGGATCTTGACGTCGTTGGCGATCGGGAAAATCGACGATGTCGCTTCCTGCACCAGCACTTTCTGGGCCTGGGCCAGATTGTCGATATAGGCTGCGATGCCGTTTCCGGCCTGCGCGATCTGCTGCATCATGCGGTCGTTGAGGTTGTCAAGCCCGACGCCGAAGACCGAGAGATAGACCCCGCTCCTGCGTTCATCCTCGATCAGCTGCCTGAGGTCGGCATCGCTGGTCTGGCCGACATTGAAGTCGCCGTCGGTGGCGAGCATGACGCGGTTGACGCCGTCCTTGATGAAGGACTCACGCGCCAGACGGTAGGCCTGGCGAAGCCCGTCTGCGCCATTGGTCGAACCTCCCGCCTGGAGCTTCGCGATGGCCTCGATAATCCTGGCTTTGTCCGAGGCTTTGGTGGGCTGGAGGGCAACCGCGCTGGTGCCGGCATAGGTCACGATCGCCACGGTGTCGTCCGGCGAAAGCGTGTTCACCAGCATGCGAAATGCAGTCTTGAGCAGGGGCAGCCGGTCGGCCGGCTCCATCGAGCCCGAGACGTCGATGAGGAATACCAGATTGGCCCGCGGCTTCTCCGCACGGCTGATATCATAGCCCTTGATCGCGATGTGCATCAGCTTTGTGTCGCTGTTCCATGGCGTCGGCAGCACCGACACATTGGCCTTGAAAGGCGTGTCCTTGCTGTCCGGCCCCTTCCACTCATAGGGGAAATAGTTGACCAGTTCCTCGACCCGCACCGTCTGGGGCTGCGGCACCGCTCCGCCCTGGAGGATTCGGCGGACATAGGAATAGGATGCGGTGTCGACATCGATCGAGAAGGTGGAGACCGGGTTTTCCCGGGTTGTCTGCGTCGGGTTGGAGGCAAAACTCTCGATCCGGCTGGTATCGCGTCCGGGAAACAGGCTGCTGGGTGCCGGAGGGGGCGTGTAATAATTTGTGTATCTGTCAGCGGGTGCGGGTGCCTGGGCAGGAGCTGGTGGCGGCGGAGGTGCTGCCACAGCCGGGTCAGCAGCGTCTGCCACCAGGGAGAGACGCTGTGGTGCGGGGGCCGCCGGCTTCGGAGCAGGGGCGGGTGCCGCTGCGGCGACGGGCGTGCCACGGGTTCGGCTCAGCGCATCTGCTCTTGCGTTACGCTGCGGTGGTAGGCCCACGGCTGTCGAGGCGCGTTGCGGGGAAGCGGCAGGGGGCTGCATGGCGGCAACGCCTGCTGCCCTGGTCGGTGGGGAAGCGGCGGTGTTTTCCTGTGGTACCAGCGTGCTGACGCGAACGGGTTCAACGTGTCGCGGGGGCGGGGGAGCTGCAGCTGGCGGGAGGGCGCTGAGAGGTTGCGCAGCCTGTGGCAGTCCGGGGACGCCGTCTGGGAATTTTGAGCTGGCTGGGGGCGGTGGAGCCTGATGCTGCGCGGGCTCCGGAGCTGGAACCACTCTCGCCACGGCGTCGCCCCCCACTGCCTGCGGGCTGAACCCGGGCGGAGACGAAGCCTGCCTCATCGGTGTGCTCTGGGCCAGAATCATGGGAGGAGCGGAGGGGGCCCACCGATAGGCGACGAGGCCGCTGGCAGACAGGAGTGCCGTTAATGCAATGGTCCCAACCGCTGCGATCGCAACGCGTCTGTAAGTCATGATCTCTCTCCTGAGCGGGGTTGCTCGGGAGATCAGACGACGGTGCGGCGCCCTTCCTTGGCCGCGGGAGAGTTCTTTTTCACCTCCGGCGCAGGTGAAGGCGATCATGGCAGCGCGCTGCGCGCGAAGCTTTGCATCGGCGTCAACCGGCGGCGTCGGGATCTGCCGCAGGCGATCGAGGTCTGTCTCGTCAACCATGGTCATACTTCCCAGGCATGGCGCACCAGCACTTTGAGACGTTTCTTCGCCTCGTGAATATGCCACGAGACGGTTGCTTCCGAGATCCCCATGACGTGGCCGGCATCGGCATGAGAGAGGCCTTCGGCATAAACCAGCAGCACGGCGTCGCGCTGTTTGTCGGGCAGCTGGCGCACCGCCTGCCACAGTTTCTGCTCCGAATCCTCCTCCTCGGCGGCCTCGGCATAAGCCATCGACTCGGCGCAGAACGCCTGGACTTTTGCCGCCTCGCGCGCCGTCTTGCGTGCCATGTCGCGAACCACGTTGAGCGTCAGGGTATAAAGCCACGTGGTGAAGGCGCTGGTACCACGAAAGCTGCGGATGGCAGTCCCCAGGCGCACACAGACCTCCTGGGTGACATCCTCCGCATTGCTGCGGTTGCCGCACCAGCGCCAGGCCAGGCGGAAAATGAAATCATAGCGTCGTTCGATCAATTGACCGAAAGCCAAAGCATCGCCCTGCCGGGCCCGGCTCACCAGGACGGCATCGGAGATTGCGGGATCATCAGCCATGGCCGGCCATCATCGATTCCATGCCCTCTGTGACGAAGCCCGGGTTCGCGACCTTGGGGGCGCCGGAGAAAAAATTTTGGCGCACCGGCACAGCGCCCTTCCTACGGGAATACCGCAGGCGGGGGTGTCGGCACGGACGCAGGTGACACATGAGGAGCGTCGTGAACATCGCTCGCTCAACACATTAGCGTTACCGGGACCCTCGTGAAATACCTCCAGGTTGCACATCGGAGCGGACAGGACTGGCGGAGGTGTCTTTCCGCAATGGGACGGTGGGGGTCTGAAGGGGCCGATCACGGTCCCGCCGGGAGGTCTCAGGAGGGATCGGAGTTCTGGTATAGGCTGCTGAAATTACGTTCGAATTCACCTCGACGCCAGGCTTTTGCGGGGGGGCGGTCCGGGAGGCCCCAAGGGAGACAGGGCGGTTCTGCCTCTTCGCGGCCATGATCGCGGCGCCGCGCGGCTTGATGAAGATGGGGCGATCCTGCATCGACCTCAGGGTGTGGTGGCGGGGGTATTCCAATTTGAGGATTACGTGGTGTAGACACGGGTCGTGCGTTTAATTTCGAATTTGTCCTGAGGAGACTGGTTGATGTACTATTCGTGGGGTTCGGGCAGCGGCGAGGAAGTGGTATGCGATGCAGGATTGCGGAACTGCCCGACCTGTTCGGGTAGTCGGCCTGCGACGCCGCGGCGGTTCGACCTTGTTGTAAATTATACCTATCGACATTTCTGGAGCGTGCTGAGCTGGGTGACAGGTCGCCGCTATGCGCTGGTGTGTTCGCATTGTCACAACGCCAGTGGAGGGGAGATTGCCAGGCCCGAACTGGAGGCGATGCTGGCCGGAAAGAAAGACCCGATCCCGCTGCTGACGCGCAAAGGCTGGGTGCTCGGCCTCGTACTGGCCGTCATGTTGCTGCCGCTCGCTTGGTATTTCGCGGCTGAGAAAAGCAAGGACGTGGCGCTCCACGTTGCCGCGCCGGAAGTGGGGCAGATTTATCTGGCCGATCTCTCCAAGATCAGCGACAGCTTCGATTCGCATCCAGCCTATGGCCCGATGAAACTGGTCAACATCGACGATCAAGGTCTGCACTTTGCCATGTCGCGTTTCTACTCCAATAAGAAGAGGGGAGTCACGTCAAGCAGTAGCAAGCTAAAGTCGGACAGCTATTACGATGCAGGAGATCAGGAGGTCATGACGCGGGAGCAGCTCAAGAAGCTGGCCGAAGACGGGGTGATCTATGAGTTCGTCAAATGATGCAGACTCACAGCGGCGCTTCGGTGGTGGCGATGGCAGGCGCCCCAGCGGCCGGCCCGAGCGATGACCGCATCTGTGTCGGGCCCCGCCTGAGGCGTTAACCCTTTCAGGAACGAAATCCAGGGTTCGGGCGGCCAGAGTTGCGCCCGGGCCCTGAGCGATTTTCACCGGCCATCCACAAGCCGCAGGCGCAGGATGAGGTGCCCCGGTCACGGAATGGGGGCGAGCGGGAATTCGCACTTGCCGGGCGGTTGGCGGAAAGTTACTCATTTCCGGGATAAAGGCTGGGGTCGTCTGAGACGTCAAGCCGGGCAGGGACGGCGTGCGGTCGCGGGTCGGCCCGCCGGTTTTTGCGAGGGGGCCCCTCTTGTGGTGTGAGGTCTGGCGTGCGGTGCAGGAGTGATGCCCGGTGGCGGCTGCGGGCGGGTGCGAAGGACGAGCCGTGAGGATGGATGGGGGCGAGGTTACGGGCAGTCCGGTGGGCCGCGTGCGACCCCGGCAGAGAGAAGCCGTCAGGCCCCCGCCCGAGGGGCCGCTGGAGCGCGCCAGCCAGTTGCGCAAGATCGTGGCGTTGGGGCGCGGTCGTCTCGACGTGACCCCACAGGCCATTGCACTGCCGCTGTTTTTCATCCTGGTCGGCGCTGGAATGATCTATGCGGGGGTGAGCCTGGGCCGGCTGTCGGTGACCGCGGTCATCCTCATCCTGGTGGCCGGCGCGCTGGTGATCGTCCTCAGCGCCTGGACGATCCTGGGCCCAAGCGAAGTGCGGTTCAGCCTGAGCGAAGAAGGCGTGCAGGTCGGCAATGTGGCGCTGCCGTGGAGCAGCATCCGGGACTTCAGCGTCACCGAGCAGAGGTGGTTCGGCATGACCACCCGCACCACGGTCCTGCTGCGCCATGTCGATGGGTTTGTGCCCCCGAAGCTCGGGCTGTTTTTTCTGTTCGGCCGTCGCAGCAAGCGCCGTCGCAGCACCCGTTACGAGACCCGGCTGATGCTGCATGTCGGCGCCAAAGGCATGGACAGCGAAAAGCTGGCGCAGCGGGTCGGCGAGTTTCGCGCCGCCGCGCATGCACGGGAAGAGATCGCGCGTCTGCAGGCCGGGTGAAGAGCGGGGAAAAAAGAGAGGGGCGGCAAGCCGATGGCATGACTTTGGTTGTGCACCTGGAGTTCTGCGCTCCAGTGCGATGGGCTGGCGTGCGCCATTGGCGGGAAACACCGGGCTCCCGCGGCGGAGAAGAGGGGCCGCGTCCGCCCCGCGCGGCCGTTTGCGGCAGCGCGGGGCGCGGGGGATTCTGTCCGACCGCTTTTGCCGGGAGCGGGTCTTTTCCGGCTCACTGGTTGCGCAGGAACTGCACAGCGAATTCGCCCTGGTTGGGAGCGGTTTCCGACGTCCTGAAGGCGATGGTGCCGTTGTCGGCGCTGAGCCTGAGCCGGTCACCGAACTGACAGGTGATGTTGCTGTGGCCGCCCAGCCAGGCCTTGAACTGCTCCTTGTTGGTGTAGCTGTCCACGCAGAGCCGCTGCGCCGCTTCGGCCACTGTGCCGCAGAAGCCGCCGATGCTCAGGCGCTGCATCTGATCGTCGGTGACGCTGCCCCAGTCGATGGTGGTCTTGACGGGCACACCGCAGGCTTTGGCAGCCTGTTCGTCGGCCTCCCGGGCGCCGGCGTCGCCCTTGGCGATGGCCCTGTCCCGGTCGAAGCGGGCCAGCTTGTCCTGAACACCGTTTTTCACCTGCCCGTCATAGGCATCCGCCAGAGCCTTGAGGTCGACCTTCTTCGAGGCTTCTTCGTCATAGCCGATCTGTATACCGTCGCGCACATTGCCGCCGGGCAGGAAGGCTTTGGTGCCGTAGGACCAGTAGGAGCCACCTTCATTGTTGACGATCAGACCGAAGGAGCGGCCGTCATAGGTGATGCTGAGCACGGTGCGCTCGCCCTGGACGGTTTTCTCGGCCAGAAACACCACATTGTCGATGGGCAGGTTGACACCCTGGACGCGCACCAGCGCGGCCTTGTCGTCTGCGGTGGGGGCGACGACGATGGTGATGCCCTTGGCGGCCTGGAAGGCGGAAGGGTGAGGGGCAAGTTCGGGCGCGGCGAAGGCGGCAAGCGGAGCGACGGCGAAGGCGGTGGTGAGAAAAGCACGGCGGATGATTTTCATGAAGGAACTTCCGTGGATGGGGGAGAGAGGGAAGCGTTGGACTCAAATTGTGGCGATTATGGGTGCAGGGGCGTCAGCTGCTGTCGGGCGGCCTCGGCCTGGCGAATTGAGGCCGGGAACTGGACGCTGCAGAGGCAGGCGCGCTCTGCGCGTTGTGCGTCGTGATTGGACGCGGCACGGGCCAATCGCGCTGGCCGGAATGCGCGAAGAGGCATGGCAGCGACGGAGGCGGCGTGGGTTGCGTGACCATGCAGCGTCTCTGACCTTGTGAAAGCGGTGAACCCGGCGAGGGGATTCATTTCGCAGGCTCAGGTTGTTCGACGGTGAGGATAGTGTTCCTTTTCGGGAAACCGGATCGAGCCGGGCTTCGCGATCCGGATCCTGCAGATGAGGTACCTCCTGCGGGGAGGTCCGTGAGAGGATGGAGAGAGCCTCCGCGCGGCAGGCGATCGGCTTCAGGGGGGCAAAGTGCGGCGGTCATCCCTCGGCTTGCGGTCCAGCGTGATCGTGGGTTCGATGCGTCCGGAGAGGATCGGCTGCCGCGCTGCGTCGCAGGGCGGCTTCAGGAAGCCGCTGTTCGGCGCGTTCCGCTTCCAAGCTCCGCATGCAGGTGCACTCAAGGGGCGAGGTCTGCATTTCTACGGTTTGCCGCGCGGCAGGGCGCACAGGCGCGGCTGCCAGCCCGTGTTTTTGCGCTGTCGCCGGCCCCAGCTGCCAGGCCGAGGGGCGCGCGCGCGCGGTTCGGTGCTGAAGCTCGAGCGTACGCCGGCCAGTGTTGCAGTGCTGTATCGCCTCGGTTGTATTCCGACATGTCGGCATCCCGAAAGGCGTCTCCAAAACTCCTCTATCTTGTTGGATATATTCAGCAATACAGATTGTCAAGGGGGCGTGGCTGCGACCACGCAGGTTGTATATGGTCCTTGACACAACCTGATTCGCGCGCCTTATATGGACGCTGATTACCCGCAGCCTGTATCCGCGTTCGGGACCGAGATTTTTGCGTCCGGTGGCACGCGATGCTGCGACAGCGCGGGTGAACTCCTTCACCCGGAGCGCCCCAACGGAATTGAGTCTCGGTTTGGCAGTACGCAGGACGACTTTCGTCTTCGCATCATCCTCTCAACAGGCGGATGGTGATGAGAACCGGACAGGGGACAGCGATGGAACGGGATGCAGGCCCGGCGCGTTCATCACAAAAGGATCGTGACGCATCCCTGAGCGTCCGGGCGCCCGGGCGGCGCTGGCACTTCGCGGCAAGGGCACAGTGGCGCCGGATCGCGGCGCCAGGGGATGAGAGCCGGGGGGATCCGAAAGCGATCTTCGGCACCGACATACGGCGCGTCGAGGCGCGTCGCAGCGTCGTGCTGTGCTGTTGCTGGTCAACATGGGCGGCGGTGCCGGTCATTGCCAGGGCCGGCGTCAGGCTGAACGGGTAAGGCGTGCCACGAAAGCGCAAAGGGGCGGGCCGAGGATATGGATAGAGTTCCAGGATCTGTTGCGGGAACGGCTCTCTCTGTGCTGCTGCTTGTTGCTGCGGGGGATGGCGCGTCGGCGCAATGCACCAGCACCGCACCGGCAACCGGCGAGAGCGTGACATGTTCCGGCTCGACCACGAACGTGGTGAACGCGGTTCCCGGCAGCAGCAATGTGACGATCACGGTCAATTCCGGTGCCACTCTCAGCGCCTCGCATGATCTCACCACCTCGATTGCGCTCGCCAGTGTCCAGGGCGCCAGCACCATCACCAATAACGGCAGCCTGAAACTGAGCGGCAACGGAGCCGCTTCGGCGCGCGGTGTCGCCATGCTGGCCTCCAGCGACGCGACTTCGGGCGCGCGCAACCAGCTCTATAATTACGGCAGCATCGACAACACCGGAGCCTATAATATCGGCATGGCAGCGACCGGGAACGGCGGCTTCATGCTCTTCAACGGCGGCACCATCACCACCAGCGGGGCCTCTTCCTATGGCATGTCCGCGGGGTGGGGGTCTTCGGGAAATATCGAAGGCACGAATAACAATACTCTGACCAACAACGGCACGGTGCTGGTCCAGGGCAGCAGTTCCCGCGGCGTGTCGGTGATCGGCAGCTATGACGTCATCAACAACAATACGGGCAAAAGCATCACCGCGACCGGTTCCTCAAGCGCCGGGGTCTATTTCCAGGGAGTCGGAAACGGGCTCAGCAATTACGGCACGATCAAAGCCACGGGTTCGGGATCGCAGGCGATAAATGCCAATCTCCTGACCCAGGCGGCGACGCTGAACATCCGAAACGAAGCCGGCGGCAGTATCGTCAGCACGCAGGCCGAAGCGATCCGCATCTCCAGCGGCACGGTCAGGATCATCAATTACGGCACCATCTCGAGCGATGTCGGACAGGCGATCATCGGCAATGCCCAGAGCAGTATCGATCTCAGCCTTGGCGTCACATCGGTGATCAAGGGCCTGGTCCAGGGCAGTGCGGTCCGCGCCAATACATTGACGCTGCTGGCCCGGACCTCGGGGCCCCCTGTCACCGGCAACGTCACCAACGCTTTCCAGAATTTCCAGAGCCTTACTGTCACGGGGTCGAACTGGAACTGGAGCGGCAGCGGTGCCTTCACCAGCGTCGGCGTGCAGGGCGGCAGTCTGCGGATTTCCGGCGGCGGGAGCATCACTGCGGTCTCCAGCGGGATTGGTGCCGTAGGCCCGGCTCTGGCGACCATGGTGGTGGATGGCGCGACCTCGCAGCTCAACACCGGGACGCTGGTGGTCGGCGATGCCGGCAGCGGGGCACTGACGCTGAGGAATGGCGGCGTCGCCAGCGTCACCGGCAGCCTGACGGTCGGCAGCAGCGGCATTGCCGGCAGCGTCAATATCGGTGCCGCCCCGGGCGATCCTGCGGCGGCCCCGGGCTGGCTTTCGACAGCTGCGGTGGTTCTGACCGACAGCGGGTCCGTGGTCTTCAACCACAGCGACGCCAGCGGAAATTACCACTTTGATCCGGTGATTACCGGCACGGGCCAGCTGCTCCAGCTCAGCGGCACGACAGAACTTAACGTTGCCAGCACCTATAGCGGGGCCACCCGGATCGCGGGCGGGACGCTGGAGGCGGGCGGGGTCAATGTCCTCAGCCCGAATTCCGCCTTCGAGGTTGAAAGCGGCGGCACTCTCAGCCTCAATGGCAATAATCAGACCCTGCTGGCACTGACCAATGCCGGCCTGATCACGTTCGGCAGCGAGACCGCGCCGGGGACCAGCCTGGTGACGCGGAATTATGTGGGAGCAGGAGGCACGCTTGCTCTCAACAGCACGCTGGGCGCCGATGGATCGCCGAGCGACAGGCTGGTGATTGATGGCGGATCGGCGACCGGCACCACGACGCTGCGTATCACCAATGTCGGCGGCTCCGGTGCCATGACCACGGGCGACGGCATCCTCGTGGTGGACACCGTCAACGGCGGCACCACGGCGGTCAACACCTTCACGCTGGGTACTCCCGTGGTTGCCGGCGCTTACGAATATGCGCTCTATCATGGTGCCGCGGCGACCAACACGCAGGACTGGTATCTGCGCTCGCAGCTCGACTGCAGCCAGGCGCAGAATGCCGCGGTCTGTGCCCATTTCGAGCCGCTTGAGCCCGAGCCGGTGCCGCCGGCTCCCCCCGGGCCGGATCCTGCGCCGCAACCCGGCACCCAGCCGGCTCCGCCGCATTACCGCATCGAAATCGCCCTCGATGCAGCGATGCCGTCGATCGCCTTGCTCTATGGCCGCAATCTGCTCGACACCCTGCAGGAGCGGGTCGGGGAGGAAAGCGATGGATCGCGGTCCGGGAAAAACAGCGGCAGCCCATTTGTCGGCGGCTGGGCGCGGCTGATCGGCAGCGGCGGCAGCTGGCACGGCGACCCCCTCGGGGTCTATGGTTCGGGACCGCAGTTTTCCTATGGATTTGTCGGCCTCCAGGGGGGGCAGGACCTTATCCGGCATGAATCGGCCGACGGCAGCCGCGACCATGCCGGCGTCTCTTTTGCGATCGGCAGCGCCCATGGGGATGTCAGCCATTTCGACGGCACCAGGGGAGCTGACGATCTCCAGGCCTATACGCTCGGTGGCTACTGGACCCATTTCGGGGCCGCCGGCTGGTACACCGATCTGATGCTGCAGGGAACGCGCTTCGACGTCCGTACCAGCGCCGATCGCGGCCTGCCGCCCTTCACCACCACCGGCTATGGTGTGGCAGGATCCTTTGAGGCCGGCAGGCGCTGGAAACTGGCGCGCGGCTTTTTTATCGAACCCCAGGCGCAACTGATCTATCAGCATATCGATTTCGACCAGGCCTGTGATGATATGACGCCGGTCTCGTTTCGAAATGTCGCTTCACTGCTGGGGCGCATCGGTGCACGGCTGGGGCGCAGCTTCACCCTCGACGCCGATGGCAGAGAGGTGACGTTGTGGCTGCGGCCCAGCCTGTGGCAGGAATTCCGTGGGGATCCCGTGACCCGGTTCGGCTCCGGGGTGGACGCGCTGGCGTTCCATTCCGATCTCGGTGGCAGTTTCGGCGAGATCAATGTCGGCATCTCCGGTGAAATCAGCCGCACGACGAGTCTGTTCGCCAACGCCTCCTACCAGTCGAGGTTCGATGGCGGCGGCTTTTCCTATAACGGAAAGGGTGGCGTCCGGCTGACCTGGTAGGCTGTGCAGGGTCCGGGGGCGGCGGGGCGCTGCGGCCGCGCCGCCCCCTTGAGAACCATACGTGCCTGTCGCCAGCCCGGATATTTCAGTGCGCCCCGGGGAATTTCTTGCCGCATTCCACCGGCTGCGCCGCCTGCGAAGTTCCTGCAGCAGGCGCACAGACGCCAGCGGCCCGCGCCTTGCGGGTTCGCGTGGCGGTGCGGTGTTGCTGTAGCGAAGTCCGTCTCCGCCGGGTCAGGGGTGGGTCAGCGGCCGGGCTGAGCGCAGCCCCAGGCCGCAGCGCATAGACCGGCATGAGGGAATTCCCCAGCCAGCTTCCACCTGTGAGTCAGGTCGGTATTTCAGGTTCTGCCCTGAATCCGTCGAATGGATGTCTTGGCCCTGCCTGCCGGCTTCAAATCGGTCTGGCGTCGTTCGTCGTTCTGTTCCTGAGTCCGCCATCGCTTTTCGTCGTGCCAGCGGAAGACGACCAGGAGGCAAGGCTCGCAAAGGCCGCAGGAGGGAGTTCCGGGCCTCGCCTCGAGGCCAATTCCCGGGCTCGAGGCGGAGCCTCGTGGGCGCGGTGACGTGCAGTGCCTGTCGGTGGTGTGGGCATCGTCCGGACAGCGCATGCTGCGCTCAATTGGGGAACGAGGAGGTGGCGGTGAGCGTATAGGAAGTGAGCAGGAGCGAGAAGGGCTGGGTGATCGAGACCGTGGTCATCGCGGTGCCGTCAATGCTGTCGTTGCGATTTATGGTGATCTGGGATCCGGTGAGGGTCTGGTCGAAACTGAGATCTTTGACCTGGGCGAGAGCATAGCAGACGCCGGCGTCGCCGGAGGCGCAGCCGGCGGGCACTGCCTCACAGAGTACGGAGTTGAGCGCAACGCAGCGCGCCGTGGTCCGGGCCACGCTCTGGAGACTGTTCCAGTGCCACAATGCCATGGCGCAGCCGATGCCGGCCAGGGTGGTCATGATCAGCAGCGGTGCCGTGATCGCAAACTCGATGGCGGCGACGCCGTCACGGTCGTCGTGGAAGCGTCGGATCATTGCGGTATCCTCCCAGGAAGGGTCTCCAACAGCGGCATGACAGTGCGGATGACGCCGTCGGCGCCGGGCAGAGAACTGGCGATCCGGGTTGCGGGTTTCACCGTGACAGATTGCCGGGCCGGGATGTGGTTTCTGCTCCTCGCCGGGCCATCCGATAGCGCCGGCAATGGTGGCGCGGTGGCGTTGAAACAACAGGCGGGAGCGGCGGCGAAGCCGCGTGAAGGGGCGGCCCTCAAGGAGGGAGATTTGCGGAGATCGGAGATCGCCAGTCGTTGCGGACCGAAGTCGGCGGTGCCGCCATCCATGCCGGTCATGGTTCGGGTAAAGGATGCGACGTTCGCCGGCGTCAGGGCACAGGTGATTGGCGCCGCGGTTGGTGACAGCGCCACCACACTGCGCAGATGCGCCTGGTCGCAGCCGTTGAAGCGGGCGATGGCGGCATTCGGGGATGGGGTGCCGGAAATGGGTTCAGGGGGAGCCGCGCCGGCGATAACGGCGGCGTCGGATACCGGGCTGCGATGCCTGGTGAAACAGAGCATGGACAGATCAATCATCAGAGCGCCGGCACCCAGCATGCCGAGGAGCAATCCGATCCACAGGGAGATGGTGCCGTGCTCGCGGTCAAGGAAATCATGGAACGGGGGGCGGCGGGCCGGAGCCGGAAAACAGGCACAGCGGCGTCTCCAGAGCCGGTAAAACATGATCTTTCCTAACAAAAACGTCAGTATCGAAATGCGCGTTCAAAAAATTGCTGTTGCTGCCAGCCGCCGGATTTGGGCGATATTTACTGATATTACCCCGGTCCTAAAAAATGCTTGCGCCAATGTTCAAAGGTCCGCCTGCCAGGGCACCAGGCCCAAGGCCGGGAGCGTGGGCTTGAGGGCAGGGTTTGTTCCGGGTTAACGCGCGCCGCGAAATTTCACGAAAAAAGGCGCAACCTCAAGACAAGGCGGGCGAGGTCCCGTGGTGTCTGTCGGGCTGGGGTGTGCCTGTGCCCGGGGCCGAGCCTGCGCGCAGGCGGATCGGCGTCAGGCAAGAGGCATGGGCTTTCAGAACTGGGTCCCGTGTGCACCAATCGGGACCGTCATGGCGCAAATCCGCCGCAACAGCAGCGGAGGGATGGTGCAGGCGGCAGGTGTGCAGGCGGCAGGTGCCGCGCTGGTCAGGTGAGGCGGCGATTGCCGCTTCCGGTCAGCGCTGCGGAACCCTGAACCTGGCCTTCAAGCTGGAGGATGATCTCCCGCATCACTGCGAGCATCCTGGTTGCCGTCGACCATAATATCGTGCCGGCGACATAGTTCTCATAGCCGATCACTTCCCGGCTGAGAGACAGGGCAAATTCCGGTTTTCCCTGTTTCCACGACACTGAGCGGTCGATCAGGAGCAGGGAATTACTGTAGTTCCGGGACTTAGACCGGAATTGGGAAATACTGTTTGCAAGAGCGCTGTTGCGGGAGAACCGGCCAAGGACGGTGGCGACAATCCTCTTGACGATGGCGTCGTTCCGGGTGGCCTTGCTCCATTTGGAGAGGGCGTACTCGGTCAGCGCGAGAACGAAACAGACCAGTTCCGGGGCGCGGACCTCCTGGGGATGCAGCCCGAGATTGACAAGCTGGCTGTAGATCTCATCAGCTGCGGTATTGGCTTCCACGGCAAGAGAGCGAATCATCTTCTCCGTGTCACGGACCGGTGCGGCGGCCCTTCCCTGCTGTGCGGCCGATCTCCCTGGAAAAGCGAATTTCCGGATTGAACCGAGCAGTTTTCTGCCTGTCGTCGTTGCCGTGTCCGTCAACGCCATGTTCCTGCTCTCTTCCCCATTGCCGGAAAACCAGCTCCGGCATCTTCAAAGTCATGTCATCCTGGCACTGTCATGGCTTTGGATGTCGTTAAGCCTAAAAAGGATGAATATTCCCTGAGTTTAATCCGCCTTTTCTGCGAAAGGAACGTTAGCTGGCGGCAGAACCCCGGGAAATTGCCGTGAATCGGTCGGATTGGTTGATTTCACCGGGATTTCAGCATCGCGAGGCCATTTCTTCCGCGCGGACAGAATAAAGCGATAAAATCCGGAAGATGATTAATAAGGCAGCTTGTCGGTTTCGCGGCAGAAATGAGGCGGTGATAGGGACAAACCGATGCCATTTTCGTGATGGCGACGGGCAGCACCCATCGCAGGGCAGGCGGGTTCCACCGCAGGAGGGCTTTCAGCCCGGCCCGGCATCTGAAGAAATCCGGCAGGGTTCTGGGTGTGGTCCCTCAAGGCAGGTGGTCGCGGGCGAGGGAAAAAACCTGGCAAAGGGGGCCAACGGGTCGCCCCGCTCAGGCCCCCGAGCCGTCCCGGACGGCGGCGTGGGGCTCGAAGCGGCGGCCGGCAGCCTGGCCAGCGGAAAAGGCCTCGCTGTCGACCAGGCGCCGGCGCCTTGATGTGCTCTGAAAGTTCATGCCGAGCTTGTCCAGCTCGTCCTTGATCACCCCGGCTTTGATCGGCACCAGATCCCTGCCCGAGGAGCGCATGGCAGTGTTGCGTTCGTCCTTGATCTTGCGGAGTTTCTCCGAGATTCCATTGGCGAGGCCGACCTGGAAGGAGTGCGCCGTGCGCCGGCGTTCGCGCGCCACCTCCGCCTCCGCGTGCTGTCGGAAGATCCAGGTCTCGGTCCGGAACGTGATCTCGATGAGATCGTGGAGATAATGGGCGGCCTCAACGTCGGCGCGGAGGCCAAAAAAGACATGACGGATGGTGCCTTCGCTCGGCTGTTCCCTCCACACCCTGCAGTCGCAGAAGTTGGCGATGGCGGGTACGCAGTCGTCCACCGGCATGTGCCGGCGCCGCTGGGTCTCAATGCCGACGCCCTCGCAGGGCTGATCCCGCAATTCCACCTCGCCCAGCGACAGGCCATATTGATCGAGCAGTGTCGCGACCTTTTTCGCCGCAGCGAGGGCCTCCTGTTCGGTACAGCCCCGATCGACGGTCTTGGCCCTCAGCGCCTGAATCCGCAGCAGGACACGGGCAAGTTCCTCACTATTGGCGCCGGCACCGTCGTGGCGCGTGACGCTGACGCGCAGACGGAGATTCTGAAAGAGTTCCAGTGCCTCCCGGGGCAGCTGGCCGCCGGTGACCAGGATCTCCATGTCGATGGCGATGCGCGCCAGCGGGGTGGTGTCGCCACTGCCGATGCTGGCGCGCCGTTCCATGGTCTCCATGATGAGGAGCGCGACGCGCTCAAAGCCGGTGCTGAGGTCCGGTCGGCTGCGGCGCCAGCGCAGCGAGCGTGAGACCGCCGTGCGCAGCGTGCCGGACGATGTCAGTTCCCGTCGTGCCGAGGCGATGAGCCTGCTGTCGGGCTCCTGGCCAGGTTTCAGTGCAGCGAATGCGAAGGCCAGCTCGTCGAGCTGGTCGACCGGCGTGGCCTCCGGGGGCGGCGGGGGCGGACGCCGGGCGGAACGGTCCTGGACGGTTTCATCATCGTCGGGATCGTCGCAGAGATGGGTGTGTCGCACCGCATGGCGATAGAGCGCGGCTGCACAACGCTGTGGGTTGGTGAGGCCCTTGCCCTCACGCAGGAAGGACAGGGCGATGTCGGTCAGCTCCGGGTCCAGTTTGAGGACGGCCCCGATCACCATGAAATCGCCGTCCGGGAGGGGCACAAGACGGGCTGCAACGGCAGGCACCCCCATGGCCCGCGGCAGGTTGCGTAACGACAGCTGCTCGCCACTGCCCATATCGACAGTCATCAGCCGCTGCCCGCTCTGCGAAATGGGTCGCAACAGGCGGAAGCGGGCGCGGCGCAACGCCTCCAGCGCCGGGCGCTGATCCTTGTCCGCCGTCCTGGCGCGCTGGTTGACGTATCGGTCAACCGGAGTGCTGCCGGTCAAAGACGGCGAAAACAGCAGCAGGCTGCCGGCGAGCAACAGGGTTTTGCGGGTGACATCGGCAAGACCGGCCTTCGAAAGCCACTGATGCGCTGTTTCCTCGATCAGTTTTGGCGGCAGCGCGGCAAGAGCTTCAGTGAAAAAGGACTCGATCAGGATCACAGACATGTCCTTATCCTCCGCCCCGATTTTCTGTGCCGGTCGTGTCATCTGCGCCATGTCGTTTAAGCCTTGTAAGCCTTGCCGTTTTCGCCAGACGGAATGGTATCGGGCGTCGCGCCCCGGGAATAGCGGGGGCTGGCGTCGTTCCACTGGAAATAATCGCCGACGAGCGCTAGGTATCGCCCCCCGGAGCCAGGGCCGGATTATTAAAATCGCGCTGGCACCCACCCGGGCTGAGTGGAAATCCCTGAGGGTGCGACGGGGGATCACGGGAAAACGGCAAATTCGGGAGATGAATGGATCGGTGGCTGCGCGCTTCGGGTGAAACTCAATTGCGAACAGTGAGTTTTCGCCCGAACCGGCCCCCGCAACATGTCTTCCCGTGTCCACGGCCTGTGGCGCAATCGTGGCCCGGAGATGACATTGACAGAGGAAGCCCTTCGAGACTCCAGAAAAGCCGGTATTTTTGCTCTCTGATGAATTCACCCCGGTGTAAAATCAAAATATATGTTCACCCTGGATTTTCTCCGGCCGTCCCTGTCTGCCTGTCCAGGTGCAAGAGACCCGGCAGGAGACCGGGCAACGCGAAGGGATCGGACGGTGCAGCGGACATACTGCCGGATGGGGCTGGCGTATCCGGCTCTCGGAACGGTGGATCGGCCCCTGAACCAGGGACGCAAAACAGCGTGAACCGGACGGCACCGACCGCTCCCGGGAACGGCTGGAGGACAATCTGGAAGGTCTTCGGGTGGGAAACAGGGCGCACAGGATGGCGGTCTTGGATATAGCGGTCTTGGAAAGAGAAGTGCCGCGGATGGCATGGTCGGGTCAAAGCGGGCGAAGTGCTGCAATGGTGCTGGTCGCACCATCGCAGCCTCCACCGGCTGCGGTCACCGGAATGTGAAGGAGGGCTGTGACACACCCGGCCAGAACCTCAGGCCACGCCCCCCTTTGCAACCGCCGCGCCCCGACCGCCGACGATCCGGGCGCGTTCAGATTGACGGTCCAGTCAGCCTGCCAGATCGACGATGACGATTTCCAACCTCAACAAGCATCTCATTGAAAAGGAGTTGTCGCAGAAGATTTCTCGCGCCGTCACCGACTCCTTCGGCGAAGCACCGCTCCTTCTGGATGTCGGCAGTGTCCTGGTACCGTGCGCCGCCATTGTCATCGCCAGGAGGACCGCTCTGCCTGCCTTGTGGCTCTGTGCGGTACTGCTGTCCCTGATCGCCTGTCTGCGCGTTGCCATTCTGGCCTTATATCGGGCGCGAGTGCCGGTGGTCGGCGAGGACCGGCTGCTGCGCTGGAAAACCCTGCATCACCTTGGCGCCGTGGTGCAGAGGACGCTGATCGGGGCCTGGTGTTTCCTCGTGATCACGATCACGGACGATGTCGTCGTCCATATGATCACTGTGGCTGTGACCACCGGCATGATCGCCACCAGCGCCGCCACGACCTATCGGCGACTGGCGGTATTCCAGCAGCAGGTTCTGCTGTCCTATGCCCCGCTGACTCTGGCTCTGGCGTTCAAGGGTACCCCCTATTACCTCTTCCTGTCGGCGCTGATGCTGGGTTTTGTTGTCACCGTGCTCAGGATCGCTGCGAATCTCCACGGTCATTTCATCGGGTCACTGACATCGCGGGAATATGCCGCCGCGCTTGCGGATCAGCTGGATGCTGCGCTCAACCACATGCCACACGGGCTCTGCATGCTGCATCCGAGCGGTCAGGTCGTGATCGTCAACCAGCGCTTCAGGGAGATCCTCAATCTCGCCGATGACATCCTCACAGACGATCCGTCGGCGCAGGAGGTCATCGCCCAATGTGTGAGTGCCGCGCATCTCCGCGCCGCCGACGCCGAGGAACTGCTTGAGGAGATCAGGACCAGCAACGCCGCCACCATCGTCACCACCGCCGACGGCGGCAGAAGGAGCAGCCAGGCGCTGTCATGGTCGACACAGCGGATGGCCAATGGCGGGGCGGTGCTGGTGATTGAAGAGGTGGCCAGCCGCCGCGTCGACGCCTCCCAGGGGGAGCATCTGGCGAGCTATGATGCGCTGACAAAACTGCCCACCCGCGCCACCTTCCGCCATAAGATCGAAGGGTTGCTGGCAAGTGGGGAGGCGTCGGCGCTGCATTTCATCGACCTCGACCGTTTCAAGCAGGTCAACGACACCCTTGGCCATGCCTGCGGCGACAAGCTGCTCAGCATGGTCGCCAGCCGGCTGCGCAGCACGCTGCGTGCCGACGACCTGGTGGGGCGCTTCGGCGGTGATGAATTCATGGTGTTCCAGCGCAATATCAGTTCGGAACTTGAGGCTGCGGTGATGGCGGAACGAATCGTCAGCCATCTCAGCGAGCGCTACCACATCGATAGCAATCCGATCCAGATTGGTGCCAGCGTCGGCATCGCCCTGACCGGGAGCGACGCCCGCAGCTTCGATGCCCTGCTCAAACACGCCGATCTGGCCCTCTACAGCGCCAAGACCGAGACCCGCGCCGCCTACCGCTTCTTTCACAGCGACATGGCGAGCAGGGTCGAGGCAAGGCGCAGCCTGGAACTCGATCTGCGGCGGGCGCTTGAGAACAAAGAACTCGAACTGTTCTACCAGCCGCTGATCGATCTCAAAACCGGCCGGATCACGAGCTGCGAAGCCTTGCTGCGCTGGCGGCACCCGGTGCGGGGTATTCTGCGGCCGAACCACATCATTTCGGTGGCCGAGGATATCGGGATCATGGCCGAACTGGGCGACTGGATCCTGCGCGAGGCCTGCAGGGAATGCGCAGGCTGGCCGGAGGGGGTGCGCGTCGCGGTCAACATCTCGCCCCGTCAGCTCGGTCAGGAGGACATCCTGGCCAAGACCCGCAACGCGCTGGCGCTCTCCGATCTCGCCGCCCACCGGCTGGAAACCGAGATCACGGAAAAGTCGCTCTTGGCCAATTCGCGGGAAACCCATGAGGTGCTGTCTCAGCTTCACGCACTCGGGGTGGGCATTTCGCTGGATGACTTCGGCACCGGCTATTCGAGCCTCAGCTATCTTCACAACTTCCCGCTGCAGAAAGTCAAGATCGACCGCTCGTTCCTCGACAGTCTCGACTCCACGCGCTCGCTGACCCTTCTGCGCGGTGTCGCGCAACTGATCAACGATCTCGGCATGTCCGTGCTGGTGGAAGGCATTGAAACCAGCGAGCAGCTCAAGCTGATCACCGACAACTGCACCGTGACCGAGGGGCAGGGCTACCTGTTCGGTCATCCGGCCCCGGCATCGCGGATCCGGGATATGCTGCATGCCGCGGATGGCCTGCTGCCGCGACCCGCAGGCGCAGGGTGAATAAGATCCTGCCGGATCGGTTCAAATGCGCAAATCCGGAGTAAAGCCATCTTTACCACCTGCGTTAAGCGGGGCGTCTGGTGTGGTGGCGTAAGCTCGTGGCGGTGCTATCTGGAAGGTTCCTGTCCCGGCGGGGCCCGGGTTGCTGGCCATGTCCTGAAACCACGCCATGAAACACCGTTCCCTTGTCCGCCGTCTCAGGCGCGGCCTGTGCGAGGTCCCAGTCATCACCAGGCTGGTGGTCCTGGGCCTGCTCCTGATCGCCGTGATCGTGATCGGCGCCACCGTCACAGCGCTGAAGTTCCAGGAACGGGCGCTGCGCCAGAGCGAGCGTGAACTGGAGAGTACGGCGCGGCTGTTAAGCAGCCAGCTGGATCACCATCTGCGCTATCTCGATGTGGTGCAGAAGGATCTGACGGCGCGTATTGCCGCCAGCGGCGTCGAGACGCCGGAGGAATTCCGCAACCAGATGTCGGGTCCCGCGGTCTACCGGGAGTTGCGGGCGAAGATGGACGCGTTGCCCAACAGCGGCAGTCTCACGGTCTATGATGGCGACGGGAAACTGATCAATTCCTCGATCGTCTGGCCGCCGCCGGAGATTGCGATTTCGGATCGCAACTATTTCAGGACCATGAAGACCGGTGAGGGTCCTCCGGCGGTTATTATCGAATCCGTCGAAGGGCGGATCTCGGGCAAGCCGACGATCGTGATCGCGCGTCGGGTGGTGAGTGATCGGGGTGAATTTCTCGGGGTGGTTGATCGTGCGATCGAGCCCTGGATTTTCGCGGACTTCCTGGCGTCGGTGGAACTCGGCCCGTGGACCTCGATTGCGATCTCCCAGAACGACGGCACCTTTCTGGCGAGCCACCCGAAATCGGATAGCGCCGGCGGTGCGGCGGGCGAAAACGCCCTCCTCGCCTTGCGCGATGTGCTGAGGCTCAAGCACTATTCCGGTTTCCTGCCCTGCCCGATGACGGACGCCAAGTGTCTGGTGTCGTCGCGGGAACTGCGGAATTTCCCCATCCACGTCGTCACCATGACCAGCCTGTCGGCGGTGTTCCAGCACTGGCGTGACGACATCCGGCCCGTGGTGATGATCGCAGCCCTGTCGGCCCTTGCCGTCGCAGTGCTCCTGATCGCGGTGATCCGGAAGTTGTTGGATCAGCACCGGGTGTCGCGTGAACTCCTGACGCTGGAGAAGGAGCGGCTGCAGCGGGCCGTCAACAACATGGCCCAGGGACTGGTGCTGTTCGACGCGTCGGAACATCTGGTGATCTGCAACCGCCAGTTCATCGATCTCTACGGGCTGTCGGCGGAGGTGGTGAAACCCGGCGCCAGCTTTGTCGACATCCTCCGGCACGGCAAGGCCGCCGGCTCGATGAAAATCGATATTGACGAATACCGGGCGAGCGTGCAGCGGGAGCGTCATCGCCACCAGGTCGTCGTCACGGGCCTACTGGACGGACGCTCGATCCAGGTCAGCCGCGAGCCGTTTTCGGACGGCGGCTGGGTGGCCACGCATGAGGATGTCACCGAGCGTCGTCGTACCGAGGAACGCATCAGCCATCTTGCTCATTTCGATGCCTTGACCGATCTGCCGAACCGCACCCAGCTCGAGGAGCATCTGGGCCGCAAACTGGTTGAACGTGCCCCCGGGGAACGCATTGCAGTGTTCTTAATCGATGTTGATGAGTTCAAGAACATCAACGACACGCTCGGACATTTCGTTGGCGATGAACTCCTCAAAGCGGTGGCGGCGATTCTGAAGTCTTGCGCTGGTAACGGCGAAATGGTGGCGCGTCTTGGTGGCGATGAATTTGCGGTCGTGCAAAGCGGTGTGCAGTCGGTTGAAGCCGTCACTTCGCTCGTGGAGGAGATCTTCGATGCCATCCGGGAACCCGTTGACTGCCTTGGCCATCGCATTCGCGTCGATGCCAGCATCGGTATCGCGCTGGCGCCGCAGGACGGCAGCGTGCTGGAGGAGCTGCTGAAAAACGCCGATCTGGCGATGTATGCGGCCAAGGCGGCGGGAAGGCGCACCTATCGCTTTTTCGAGCCGTGCATGGTGGCCCGCGTGCAGGAGCGGCGGCAACTCGAAATTGACCTGCGGCGTGCTCACACCAACGGCGAGCTGATGGTCTGGTACCAGCCCTGCTACAGCCTCAAGGATTCCAGCATCACTGGCTGCGAGGCGCTGTTGCGCTGGCACCACCCCAGACGAGGACCGGTGCCGCCCTCGGAGTTTGTGGCGCTTGCGGAAGAGACAGGACTGATCGGCGAAATCGGCGAATGGGTACTGCAGACCGCCTGCAGCGAGGCGGCGTTGTGGCCGGAGAATATCCGGCTTTCGGTGAACGTCTCCCCGGCGCAGTTCGGCAGTCCTGCGCTGGCGCTGCGGTTGATGAGTGTGCTGTCAAGGGCGAAGCTGCCGGCGAGCCGGCTGGAGATTGAGATCACCGAGGCGGTGCTGATCAGCGATGACGAGGAGGCGCTCGCCTTGCTGCATCAGCTGCGAGACATCGGGGTCAGCATTGCGCTGGACGATTTCGGTACCGGCTACTCATCTTTGAGCTACCTACGGTGCTTTCCCTTCGACCGCATCAAGATCGACCGCAGTTTTGTGCGCGATATTGCCAGCTGCGAAGCTTCTTCGAGCATCGTGCAGGCGGTGGTCAACATCGCCCAGGCCCGACGCATGACCACGACGGCGGAAGGGGTGGAGACCGAGGAGCAGCGCCGGCTGCTGCGGGCGCTGGGCTGCACGGAGGTGCAGGGCTGGCTCTTCGGTTCGGCAATGCCGGCGGAGGAGATCCGGCGGCTGCTGTTTGATGTGCGCAGCGCCGGCGCCGGGGCCGGAACGGGCCCGGTGCGGGCATAGCTGCGCCCCCGAAAGTCCGGGAGCCCTCCACCACGCGCGCGGAAGGGGGGCCCCTCAGTGCCCCTAGAAGCGTGCTCCGGAGCCTTGCGGCTCTTGGCGCCAATGGGGGTAATCCAGGCTCCCCGGGGTCCAACTCACATACGGGCTTGCGCACCAAGGAAAAATCGACCTCTGTGCCAGCGGCAGGC
>Ga0123357_10000872_pt1 | contig 30777 bp, 28 predicted proteins | sample TergutEmb28metaG_FD_89873 | JGI IMG/M metagenome (GOLD analysis project Ga0123357, IMG submission 89873) | Embiratermes neotenicus P4 segment gut microbial communities from Petit-Saut dam, French Guiana - Emb289 P4 | ecosystem: Host-associated > Arthropoda: Insects > Digestive system > Gut ...
AAAAAATGAATATACAACATAAATCCTTTAAAAATATTATGAGTGACTTCACAGTCACTCATAACCCATTTAACCAAAACCTTAACTATGAAAAAATTTTACGTTTTTCATGACAAAGGTAAGTATATATTTTTTTCTACCAAACAAAATGCAAAAAAAATGTTGTATTTTTTGCGTTAAATATTGTTAAATAAATTTTCAATAAATAATGATTCATGGAAAAAATGATGAAAAAGAAGTTTAATTCAAAGATAGACAATCAATTAAGAAAAATCTATATTGAAACGTATGGATGTCAAATGAACGTAGCCGACAGCGAAGTTGTAGCTTCAATTATGCAAATGGATGGATTCGAACCGACCGAAAATATCTTGGAAGCGGATACGCTCTTCATTAATACCTGTTCGGTGCGGGATAATGCAGAACAAAAAATTATTTCACGGCTGGAATATTTCCAATCCCTAAAGAAAAAAAATAAAAAAATGATTATCGGCGTATTGGGATGTATGGCGGAAAGGGTTCAGGAGGAATTAATACAAAAGCACCGGGTGGACTTGGTTGTAGGACCGGATTCTTATCTGGATTTACCGCATTTGATAGGGAGCGTTGAAAGGGGGGAAAAAGCCATCAATGTACAACTATCTACTACTGAAACATATAAAGATGTTATTCCTTTGAAATTATCAGGGATAAAAATTTCCGGATTTGTTTCCATCATGCGAGGATGTAATAATTTTTGCAGCTATTGCGTAGTGCCTTATACGCGCGGACGGGAAAGAAGCAGGGAAGTGGAAAGTATTCTAAATGAAATCCGAACACTAAAAGAACAAAAATATAAAGAGGTCACGCTGCTTGGACAGAATGTAAATTCTTATTTATGGAAAGGAATCGGCGAACAGGGTGCTGTGGATTTTTCCCGTTTACTGGAACTGGTTGCGCAGGAAGCTCCGGAAATGCGCATCCGGTTTACGACTTCGCATCCGAAAGACATGAGCGATGCAACATTGGAAGTCATTGCCCGTTATCCCAATATCTGCAAGCACATTCATTTGCCAGTTCAATCGGGAAGTACAAAAATTCTCAAAACAATGAAACGGAAATATTCTCGGGAAGATTATCTGGAACGGATAGCAGCTATCCGGCGGATTCTTCCGGATGCAGCCATTTCAACCGATTTATTTTGCGGATTTTCGTCGGAAACGGAAGAAGATCATCAGGAAACGCTTTCGTTGATGCGGGAAGTAGGCTTTGATTCTGCTTTTATGTTCAAATATTCGGAGCGCCCCGGAACGTATGCCGCCAGCCATTTGCCGGATAATGTTCCGGAAGCGGAAAAAGTCAGGCGGCTGGAAGAAATCATTGCGCTTCAGTTGGAATTGTCGCTGATGCGTAACAGGGAAGATGTCGGGAAAATCAGGGAAGTATTGGTAGAAGGATTTTCCAAGCGTTCCCGGGAACAATTATTCGGAAGAACTTCTCAAAACAAAGTGGTCATTTTCGATAAAGGAAACCACCGTGTTGGCGACAGGGTAAATATAAGAATCAAAGAAGCTTCGGCGGCGACATTGTTTGGAGAATCCATTCCTTTTTAATTAGCCGCTATTACATTTCCAGAGCCGGTAATATTTTTATTGATTGATTGCGGATCTCCCCTGTAAGAAAGATTTCCCGAACCGGTTATAGTGGCATTCAATTTTTTAGTAACTAATGCTTCTATATTTCCCGAACCGGTAACTTTTCCGTTTAATTCCTGAACGAGATAGTTAAAAGCATGAATACCGCCCGAACCGGTAATTGTGAATGCAGATTGATTGCTTGCTCCGGTCAATTGCGCATTTCCCGAACCGGTGATTTTTGCCGTCATTTGGTCGCAAAACAAACTATCGGCAAGTAAACTTCCGGAACCGGAAATATCTAATTTGAAATCTTTGGCATTCACTTCGCCTTTCAAACGTATTTCCCCCGAACCGGTAAGCATAACCTGATTAAGATTATGGGAGCAGGTATAAATGGTCAATTGGCTTGGTTTGATAATACTATCTTTCTTTACATCAATAATTAATTGATTATTTTCTACTCTCACATCCAGAGCTTTAAGAATATTTTCATCGGTGTGAATCTGTAAATAAGGCGTCGAGTCGGAAAATTGTTGATAAAATACTTCTCCCTGAATATTTAGAATAACTGCTTTGTAATCGCCAATATCAATCCGTTGATTAACCATTTGGTAATTCCCGTAAATGGTCTTTCCGGTCGAAAATACGCACGACATTAAAAGTGGTGATGTCATAAATAAAATTGCAAATAATTGTACTGAATGTTTCATGATGATAAATGATATGGATCGTGATAAAAAATAGTTTTTATGTTTTTTTGTTTTGTCCATTCTTTAAGCGCTATTTTAGCAGCCAGCGACTGCAAGGGTTCCAGATCATAGGCTGAAATCCATTCATCGGAAAGATGTTCCTTTGTCGGAATCACGTCGCCCGGGAAAAGCAATCCCTGCTGATTATCCTTTTTAATAAACGAAACAATTTGACTTTGAGTATGTCCGTCGAACAATTTCATGTGAAAATTTTCAAATAGTTCAAAATCCGAATCAATCCGGCGAATCAATCCGGCATTAAAAACCGGCAATAAGTTTTCCGGACGAAAAGCATCCTTTTCCAAAGCATTGGGTTGCAAATAATTTTGCCATTGCTTTTCGCTTACCCAATGAGTAGCATTCGGAAAAGTAATCTGGAGGTATCCTCTTTTGTCCCAGTAAGTACATCCGCCGCAATGGTCAAAATGCAAATGAGAAAGTACAACGTCCGTAACCTCTTCCGGATCAAATCCTTGAGAACGAACCAATTTTTGGATATCTTTCCTGTCTCTGAATCCATAACAGGACAATTTACCCAATTCCTTATTTCCTACTCCGGTATCTAACAGGACGATCCGTTTTTCATTCCATACCAGCAGGCAATTCATGGCGAGGCAGCAGAGGTTTTCTGTGTTGGACGGATATTTTTTACTCCATGCTCTTTTAGGAATAGCTCCAAACATAGCGCCTCCGTCAGCAAAAAAAGAGCCAGTTTTTAAGATTCGATGTTCCATTATCATTGTTTTTCTGTTAAATATTTCCAGAATCGTTTCGGCAGATGTTGCCGTTGCAATTTCAGATTTCGGCGTTCGCGAATAGTGATTGCCTTCAGGTAATCACGCCATAAATTCTGAAAAGCTATTTCGTATTCATCTAATTTCTCAGTTGAAAGTTGTCCGGTTTCCGGTGCAACAGGGAGTTGGTCGAAATGAACGGTTTCAACTGTTTTTAAATCATAGTATAATCCGTATTCCCTTCTTACGTCGTAGATTATCCATTGCTGATCGGCATAACGGGTTTTGAAAAAGCGAGCCGTTAGCGGCAATACATTATACGCCGGATCCATGGCGGCAAAAAACATTCCGTCGGCGGTTTTCTGAAAGCGGACAAATTGCCGTATTCTTTCTTCTTCCCGTCCAACTTTTTTATAGATTTTCGATAATTCCAACACATCAGGGTCGGCAAAATTTGTTTCTATGCTTTTTTCGGCAAGTAGCGCTTTTTGGATGTACCGGAAAATAAGAATTTCAATCCCTTCTAATTCCGACAGGTAAGAAATAAAAAGCATATCAATCGCTTGTTTGGATACTTTTTTTCGGAGCGATTTCAATATGCGGTCGGCTTTCGCTTCGTCGGTAATTACACGGAACGATTCGGTAAATAACGGAAGTTGTTTGTTTTCTCCGGTAATTTTTTCCGGAAATTCCTTGCGGTTGAATGCGTCGAACACACAGGTTAGCAAGCCGTCGAAAGTATTGTCGTAGAGGAAGGAAAGCATAATTAGCGATTTGGACTATCTATATTATACGGATCAATAATTTGCAATCCATTGATTTTTTTGAAATCATTGACATTTCGAGTAATAAGCGTAAGACCATAAACGAGTGCAGTTGCTGCAATTATGGCATCAGGCAGTTTGATTTTATGCACTTTACGTATCTCTGCCGTCTTCTCCTTAATGGATTGTTCCAATTCTATGACGAAAGCATCATGAATAAAACTGTGCAATACATTCATATCCTTTTCTGTAGCTGTTTTCCAACAAAGTAGTTCTATTTCCGAAATAACGGAAATAGTCGGCGTCTCTTTAGACAACAATTCATCGACAAATTTTTCAGATGAAGGAGGAAACTGTTGCTGCAGGTAATAAACAGCGATATTGGTATCCCAAAGATAATTCATTCCCATGCGGTGCGCAATTCATTTAATTGGTTATCCACATCAATTAGTGACTGTTTTGTCATAGCGCCTTTATATTTGGCCGCCCAATTTGATGCTGTAACAGATGTTTGCTTTTCATCTTTACGCAGATGTATGAGTTGCAGCAGTTCCAAGTCTTTTAAAAGCCTTACAGCTCTATTATTGATAATATCAATGGTAACAGTTTGCATGTTAAAATGGCTTTATGTTTACAAAAAATATGCACGAAACAAAGGTATGAAAAATATTTTAACTCTCAAAACTTAGCGTTAATTGTCTCTCGTTCTGTTTTTTCTTCTTTTGCGGAGCAGTCAACGCATTACGAATATATTCAGCGCCGGTTTCATGCACCGTATAAGCAATCAATTCATTACAGGTAATGAAAAAGCGGGCGCGTTTCATCACAACTCCCATTTTTTTCAAATGTTCGGAAGTCAGATTCCCGTGCCTGCGGGAAGCGACAATCAGTTGGGCGGATTTCACTCCGAGTCCCGGCACCCGCAACAGCGTCTCGTAATCTGCTGTATTGATATTGATCGGGAAAAATTCGGGATGCCGCAAAGCCCAAGCCAATTTAGGGTCGATATCCAAATCTAAAAGCGGATGCGTTTCATCGACAATTTCATTGACTTTGAATTGATAAAAGCGCATCAACCAATCCGCCTGATAAAGCCGGTTCTCGCGCACCATCGGCGGAGTTGTCAGCGCCGGTAACCGGTTATCGTAGGTGTTGATGTGAATATATCCCGAATAGTAAACCCGTTTCATTGCAGGGCGCTGATAAAGCGAGTCGGCTAAAGTCAGGATTTTACGGTCGTCGTCGGGAGTTGCGCCGATAATCATTTGCGTACTTTGTCCGGCAGGAGCGAATCGCGGCGCATGACGGTATTTTTTCTTGTCTTCTGCGCTTTGCAAAAATCCCTGTTGGATGTAATGCATGGGGCGATAGACATTTTGATAATTTTTTTCGGGAGCGATTATCTTTAAATTTTCCTCCGAAGGTATTTCAATGTTACAACTTAAGCGGTCGGCATACAATCCGGCTTCCGTAATCAGTTCGCGGCTGGCGCCCGGAATACTTTTCAGATGAATGTATCCGTTGTAACGGTGTACCAATCGCAAATCTTTTGCCACCCTCACCATGCGTTCCATCGTATAGTCGGCGTTGCGAACGATACCCGAACTCAAAAACAATCCTTCAATATAATTCCTGCGATAAAACTCAAGCGTCAGCTCAACCAATTCCGATACCGAAAATGTATTTCTTGGAATATCGTTGCTCCGGCGATTCATGCAGTATGCGCAATCGTAGATACAATAATTGGTCAGCATTATTTTTAGAAGAGAAACACAACGTCCGTCTTCCGTAAAACTGTGGCAAATGCCCCAGCCGGAAGTTGAGCCGAGATTTTTTCCCGGATTGTCGCGCGTTGTCCCGCTCGATGCGCAGGATACATCGAACTTGGCGGCTTCTGCCAGCGTTTTGAGTTTGTCGAATATTCCGGGATTCATTTTTGAAAATTACTAAATTTTTATTGCATCCACATATTCCAACCGGCAAAAGCCTGCAACAACAACATTTCCAATCCGTTTTTAACAACGGCGCCCTGTTCTTTGCCCTTTTTCATAAACAGCGTTTCATCAGGATTATACAACAAATCGTAGAGCAAGTGCTTATCGGAGAGGAATTGATAGGGAATCGCAGGGCAATCGTCCACATTGGGCCACATACCGACCGGCGTGCAATTAACTACAATGGTATGCGTTTCCATTACCTCCGGCGTTAATTCGGAATAGACGAGCATTTGTTCCTCCGTTTTTTGACGGGAAACGTATGTTGCTTCAATTCCTAATTGCTGCAAACCGTAGAAAACGGCTTTTGCCGCGCCGCCGTTCCCCAACACAAGCGCCCGCTGATGATACGGTTTTAACAGCGGCTCTATTGATTCTTTGAATCCGATAATGTCTGAATTAAAACCGCTCAATTTGATTTTTTTCTTCTTCCGCTCAATTTTTATTACATTCACAGCGCCTATTTTTCGGGCGTTTTCGTTTAGCTGATCCAAATAAGGGATTACCTGTTCTTTGTAGGGAATAGTCACATTGATTCCTTTCAATTGCGGATCATTTTTTATGATAGTTTTCAATTCAGCTATCGAACTAATCTCAAAATTGACATATTCGGCGTCTATCCCTTCCGAAGCAAATTTATTATTAAAATAATCTTTTGAAAAAGAGTGTTTTAACGGAAATCCAATTAATCCGTACCTGTCCATTTACTTATTTAAATAGTCGTCTATATTTTTCTTTATTCGTTCGGAAAGATTGCGAACATCCGATTTAATGAATTTTTCACCTGTAATGTGCTCATACAGTTCAATGTATCTTTCGGAAACGCTATCGCAATAGGCAGGCGTCATTTCGGGAACCGTTTGACCTGTTTTTCCCTGAAACCCATTTTCCATCAACCAGATACGAACAAACTCCTTAGACAGTTGCTTTTGTTCTTCTCCTTTCTCAAACCGTTCCTTATAGCCGTCGGCGTAAAAATAACGGGAAGAATCGGGGGTATGAATTTCGTCGATCAGGTAAATTTTACCGTCTTTCTTTCCAAATTCATATTTGGTATCTACCAGAATCAGCCCTTTTTGAGCGGCTATTTCGGTTCCACGTTTAAACAAGGCTTGCGCATAACGCTCCAATTGCTCGTAATCTTCTCTGCTTGCCAACCCTTGGGCAATAATTTCCGCTTTGGTAATATTTTCATCGTGACCTTCTTCCGCCTTGGTAGTCGGGGTAAGTAACGGTTCCGGAAATTTTTCATTTTCGCGCATTCCATCCGGTAAAGGGATTCCGCAAAGCGTTCGAGCGCCCGCTTTGTATTCTCTCCAGGCGCTTCCGGTTAAGTATCTGCGAACAATCATTTCTACTTTGAAAGGTTCGCAACGCAGTCCCACTGTCACCATTGGGTCGGGAGTTGCCAGTTTCCAATTCGGAAGAATATCGGCGGTCGCATCGAGAAACAAAGTAGTAATCTGATTCAGTACCTGTCCTTTATAAGGAATTCCCTGAGGCAGAATCACATCAAAAGCTGAAATCCGATCGGTAGCAATCATCACCAGAATATCGTTGCCGATAGAATACACGTCACGTACTTTTCCATGATAGACATGAGTTTGTCCCGGAAAATTAAAATCGGTTCTCGCTAAAGTATTGTTCATAATTTTATATATTTAATGTTCATTTTCTATCTTTCTATCCTTCAATTCTTCAACCCTTTCATACGCCTCTACAATCCGTTGTACTAATATATGGCGGACAATATCTTTTTTATTAAATTCGATTTGAGCAATGCCCGGTATTTTATTCAAAACCCGCATCGCATGAATAAGTCCGGAAGTTTGCGACGGCGGTAAATCGATTTGCGTAATATCGCCTGTAACAATCATTTTGGCATTCATTCCCATTCGGGTCAAAAACATTTTGATCTGCTGAATACTTGTATTTTGAGCCTCGTCAAGAATAATAACCGCATCGCTCAACGTTCGTCCCCGCATAAAAGCCAGCGGCGCAATCTGAATCACTTTGTTTTCGATATGTTCTTTCAGTTTAGCTGCCGGAATCATATCTTCCAAAGCATCATACAACGGCTGAAGATAAGGGTCGATTTTTTCTTTCATGTCGCCCGGAAGAAAGCCCAATTTTTCGCCGGCTTCTACCGCAGGGCGGCTGAGAATGATTTTTCTTACTTCTTTATTCTTCAACGTTCTGACTGCTAATGCAATTGCCGTATAAGTCTTACCGGAGCCCGCCGGTCCGATAGCGAACAGCAGATCGTGGTCGTCAAACGCTTTAACCAATTTCTGCTGGTTTTCGGTTCTTGCCTGAATCGCACGACCGTTTATTCCGTGAATAATCAAGTTCTCCTGTATTTGATGTGCATTGAAAGAATCGGTTTTTCCTTTGATTATACCGGTAATCGCATTTTCATTCAGTAAATTGAAATCGGCGCAATATTTCTCCATCTCCCGGATTTTTTCTTCAAATCCCGCCAATTCCAATTCATCGCCGATTACTTTGATTACATTCCCTCTGGCAACTATTCTCAACTTTGGAAATAACGACTTTATTAACTGAAAGTTAGAGTTGTTTGCCCCAAAGAATATAACAGGATCGGTATCTTCTAAAATGATGATTCTTTCTAACATTCGTTCTTATTTTCCCTTCTATTTTATTTGAGTTACAAAAGTAGTTATTAATTTGAAAATATTACTATGTATATAAATACCGTTTAATACTTTTCTTCGGCGTTTTCTCAAATTCAACCGGATAAAGTTGAATTTCCGCAATTCTTTCGTAAGAAGCAACCAATTTATTCAGCGCTTCTTTGTGTTGATCCATAATTGCCGGTAAATCTCCGGACGAAATTCCAGCTTGGGTAACAGCCTCCTGATCAGGGAAAACCAGCGCAATCAGCCGTTTATTCTTTTCAATAACCAGACTTTCCATCACATAAGGAAAATTATTCAGCTTGGATTCAATTTCTTCGGGATAAATGTTTTGCCCGCTGGGACCGAGAATCATGCTCTTCGAGCGTCCACGAATGAAAATGTTATTGTTTTTGTCAATCGTGCCGAGATCGCCCGTTCGCAGCCATCCGTCGTCCGTAAAGACAGCGCGGGTGGCGGATTCGTTTTTATAATAACCGCGCATTACGTTTTGTCCTTTTACCTGAATCTCTCCTGCAACGCTGTACGGGTCTTCGGAATCAATCCTGACTTGCATGCAATCCAATATTTTCCCGCAGGAATGAGGAACATAATCTTTACAAAGAGAGAAACTTATCAACGGCGCACATTCGGTCATGCCGTATCCGACCGAAATTGGAAATTTGATTTTAAGCAGGAAATCTTCCGCTTCGCTGTTTAAAGCGGCGCCTCCGATAATCACCTGATTAAGATTTCCGCCCATCGCTTTTATTAATTTTTTGCGAATCTTGGTATATATCCGTTTATCCAATAAAGAAATACGAAGCGCCAACTTTATAGGCTTCTTTCCCAAGAGGGGAATAATCATGTTTTTATATATTTTCTCAAAAATGAGAGGTACAGATATAATCAAGCCCGGTTTAATTTCTTCAAATGCGCTCATTAATATCTTAGGCGCAGGGGTTTTACCCAATAAAGTCACGTGGCATCCGGCTGATAAGGCATATAAAAAATCATACGCAATTCCGTAGGTATGAGCCAAAGGAAGAAACGACAAAAAGCGGTCTCCATGTCCCAAGTGAAAGGTTTTTTCTCCGAAATCCATGTTTCCGGACAAATTGTCACCCTTAATCATAACCCCTTTGCTGAAGCCGGTTGTTCCTGAAGTATAATTCAAAACAACTATTTCATCGTTCGGTAAATTGGAGTAACTGATGTGCTGAGGGCCAAAACCTTCCGGATAGCGCTCATTAAACAGAGCGTCTAAGCCGGATAAAGCGGCAGCAAGATTTTCTCCTTCCCGTTGTTGCAGTAATCGAAAATCGTTCAAAGAGATAGCTCCTTTCAATTCCGGAAACTGATTGGTATCCAATGTATTCCAAATGGAGTCGGAACAAAACAGTAACACGGAATCCGAATGACCAATTATATGACTGATATCCTTAGCATTGAAATCCTGTAAAATAGGGACAATAACAGCTCCGTAAGTAAACGTAGCCAAATGTACAATGCCCCAATTACTTGTGTTTTTTCCGACCAGCGAGATTTTATCCCCTTCTTTCAGATTACATTCTTTAAATAGAATGTGAAGTTTAGCAATTTCTTTTGCCAAAGCGCCATACGTGTAATTTACATTCGTTCCGTAATCTGCTAAAGCGGGAAAATCAAAGTTTTCCCGAAAACTCTTTTCGTAAAGCTTAATAAAAGTCATGATATATGCACAGTTTAGTATTTCATGTGCAAAAATAAGAAATTATTTTTGAATAATTATGAATTATGAATTAATTTTTAGTTGAATACCTTAAAGATTGAATACAAAATAAAATAGAAAAAAATTTTCTTTACGAACATGCTCCAATATACTTCATTCTTAAAATAAATCGTTATATTTGCATGATAAAATGAAACAATTGCGATGTTATTGAATAGGAAATAAAATGCGTGATATTGTTAATTCAACCATTTGTGCCATTTCCACCCCTGTTGGTCAGGGTGGAATTGCAGTTATCCGAGTTTCCGGTGCGGAAGCGATTGCTGTTTGCGATACAATTTTCCAACCGGCAAGCGAAGGGAAAACTATCGGCAAACAGATTCCTTACACAATAAACCATGGTCAAATAGTGAAGGACAACGTCGTATTGGATGAAGTGTTGGTTTCCGTTTTTCGTCAACCGTATTCCTTTACGGGTGAAGACATTGTTGAAATATCCTGTCATGGTTCAACCTATATTCAACAGGAAATATTAAAATTTTTGATAGAAAAAGGTTGCCGGTTGGCTCACCCCGGCGAATTTACCCAGCGTGCTTTTCTGAACGGGAAAATGGATTTATCCCAGGCAGAAGCAGTAGCCGATGTAATTGCGTCTTCTGCGGCTGCATCTCATCGCTTGGCTATGAACCAGATGCGAGGTGGATTCAGTAAAGAATTGCAACATCTTCGGTCGCAACTGCTGCACTTTGTTTCACTGATTGAACTTGAATTGGATTTCGGCGAAGAAGATATAGAATTTGCCGACCGCAGTCAATTGATTCAGTTGGCGGATAATATTCAAGTGATTATCGCTCGATTAGTACATTCGTTCGGCGTTGGTAATGTCCTGAAAAACGGTGTTCCGGTTGTCATCGTTGGTGAAACAAACGCCGGTAAATCAACCTTACTCAATCTGTTATTGAATGAAGACAAAGCCATCGTATCGGAAATTCACGGCACGACTCGCGATGCGATTGAAGACGTCATCAACATTCAAGGCATAACGTTCCGTTTCATTGATACGGCAGGTATTCGCGACACCAGCGATGAAGTGGAGAAAATGGGCATTAATAAAACTTTCCGGAAAATCGACCAGGCGTCAATTATTATATGGATGATTGATACCACACATTTTAACAAAGAAATCGAGTATATTGCCGACAAAATTGTTCCCAAAACCAGACATAAAAAATTACTTATCGTTTTCAACAAAATAGATAAAATCAGTCAGGAAGAGCAACAGATTCTTGACGAAGAATTTTTACCTGATGTTCCGGCTGAACGCATTTATCTATCAGCCAAATACAAAAAGAACACCGAAAAATTAGAAAAAGCTTTACTGAAAGCCGCCAACCTGCCTGAACTGAATACCGATGATGTGATTGTCACCAACTTACGCCATTATGAAGCCTTGACCAAAGCCCTCGAATCAGTCGAACGGGTAAAAAACGGCTTGAAAACCAACCTTTCCGGCGACTTCATTGCACAAGACATTCGCGAGTGTATGCACTATCTTGGAGAGATTACGGGAGAAATCACGACTGATGAGGTGTTGGAGAATATTTTTGGAAAGTTTTGCATAGGAAAGTAAGTTGTTGATTACAAGCAATATAAAATACTACTATGGCTTTAGTTAATAATGCTGTTGTAATCTGTCTTTCTTAACTATATGGAAATAAGGAAATAATGGATGAATGAGTTGGTGTCAATCGTCTACTAAGGGCGCTTTCAGAAATAAGGTTTTAGTTAAAATTACTCCATGGAAATGAAAAAAATGCAACAATTTGGTTTGCGTCACGTCAAGAGTTATGAAATTACAAATACGACAGCACGACAGACAAGGAAAGTATATATCAGTTTTGTAGAAAAATAAAGTTGTATTTAGTTGTTTAAATTATCTTTTTAATTGGATAATATTTTTTCAAAAAAAAGTAGTATTTTTGCCGATAAATGTCAATGAGTAAAAATGGAATGTCACAATGTTTATTGAACAGATTAAAAATAGTTGGTGAAAATCGAAAATTAGCGAAAACACCGGACATTGATTTGACATCTTATTTAAGATAAAAATAGGAGAATGGAAAATCAAGTGCGGAATAATCAATAATATAACATTATGAGCAATCAAGATGCAAAAACCCCGGACTCAATTTTCTTTGATAAAGACAATTTCAAAGATTATTTTGAAAAGCCACTTAGTGAATGTAGTATAGGAGATAAATATCTCAAACAAGTATGTGAGAACATTTATTATTTGAATAGAAACAAACGAACTGATTATTATAAATATATTGAAAAACGATACATTAATGAGTTGCTAAAAAGGCCTGTAGTCTGTACAGTATTGTTATCATGTTTGTTAAACAAAGATTTTGTGAGAAAAAACTTTCTTGATATTTTTAATAGGGGAAATGATAAAAATATAAATAACACAACTAACAAGAACCTAATATCAAGCAATAACAGTAAATTTTTCCCTCAATATTTAAATTTTTTACTGTGTCAATTTGAAGCTGTAAACGCGATATTTGCCGGAATTTATGAATTGGTTAAAAATATTGTCGAACACTCTGAAAAGCAGGAAGGTACAATATCAATTGGAACAACAACAGAAAAGATATTAAGTGATATCAGTGAAAATAAAGAGAATGAACACTTATGGAAAGATTATTTTAATTTTATCAACAAAATATTTGATAGGAAAAACCCTGTCTACTTGGATATATCTATAACTGACGTTGGAACAATAGGCATTATCGAAACCTCTTTACAAAATATGGAGAAAAAAGGTGATTGGAGGGGTATCGATGAAGAAATAAGAAAACCTGATGCTGAAAAAATAAAAGAGGGAATAAAAGATTGTAATGGAGATAAAGTGAAGGAAGCCGAACTTCTTTTCAATATGTATTTTAGTCAAGAAAAGGATAACCCGTTAAAATTAGACAGACAGGCAAATAATTCTTATAAAGGACTTGGTATTTATCTATTTACAGAATTTATAAACCAAAATAACGGTTTATTCAATGTGCAAACGAATAAATATGGAAGCCGAAATGAAGTGATAGATTTTTCTTATTATAACCAATCGCATGGAGGAAAAATTATCAATCCGCGAATACATGGAACAACCTATAAAATTATTCTTCCGATAACAGTAAAGCATCCAAGTCAAAACAAAAAAGAAGGTGAAATACCTCAATTAAAAGAACCATTTGACAAAGTGGTATATGAAAAAATGCTTCCTCTTAAAGTGGAAAGCGACGAGAATATTATCCTTCCCGAATTAGCCCGTTATAATTTGTCGCAATATATAATCAAAGATTATATTACTAATCAAAATGAAATCTTTATACTTTCTCTCAATAGCATAGAAAACAGCAATCTTCCGATTAAGATAGACCGAAGTATAGTATATCGGAATATCTATAAACTTCTTTCAACTCAAGCAATATCGGTTATCGTAATAAATGAAGCTCCGCAAGATTTAATAGACGGGCTATTCAAAATGTATGCCATATTTTCCAAAGATGGTACTGATTTCTTTCCAAAAGGGAAAATAATGTTACTTCTCACAGAAAATAAAAAAGGCAGAAAATATAAAGAAGGAGTTGTAATTGCAGGGAAGACTGAGGATGAATGTAAAAAAATAAACCAATATATTTCAGACCAAAAAAGTTATTTCAAAGTTCTACAGGGAAGTTATTTAAGCGGAGATATTACCAAAGAAGAACAGGATATCAAAAATAATCATTTGGAAGGAAATGTTCTATTTTCCCACGGACAATTAATAAATCTTGATTTTCTTATAGATGAAAATTCTTATTTTGGAACTCATAAGCGAAAATTACAAAAATCAATAGACGTAAAACATACTATAGGATATGACTGGAAACATACACATTTGAAAATAGGTTCCAAGTTGCATTTAGATGACTTTGTATATGGTAAAAAAATGTTTCAACGAAGTGGTGAGGCTTCTGATTTTGCTTTTTCCATTGCGAGAGATATTTTTGAAAAAATTAAAGAAGAAGTTATAAATAATTCTGAACAAATAGTCTATACGCTTGTTGGTTATGGTTTTTATTCGGAATTGTTGGTTAGTAGGACTTGTGATTTTGTGAATAGTTTGTTTGAAATTTTAAAAATAAAAAGGGAAAAATCTTATTGTGAGTATATAATTGTAAAAGACGAAGATATCATAAAATTTTCAAGATATGTCCATAATCTTGAAGCACGAAAAAATAACAAAACGCGGGAAAATTTGATAATAATTGTTCCTATTTCTTCCACCTTAACTACTTGCTTCAAAATAGAAAATACTTTTAATGAAAAACTGATAAACGAACTTGAAAAATATAGTGACAAACACAGTTTTGAAGTAAAACCTTGGTATTACACCCCTGTCGTGGTCAGTACTGATATTGAAGACTATGTTTTAAAAGAATATTTTAAAGATGAGACTCTCGTAATTGAGAAACATAAGAAAAGTTTCGAAGCTGTAAAAAGTGTTTGGGCAGATATAGACAATGTTGAGAAAGTTATCACTCCAAAAGATAAAGGAAAAGGAAATTTTCGTACAAATAAATACAATGTTTACATTGAGTCTAAATGGCAGTTACCTGAAAATTGTGAACACTGCTTTCCTACAGAACCTGTAAAAGAACGTCCACTATTCGTTACAGACAAAGTGTCTGTTACACCTTCATTGATTTTTGATTACCCTAAATGGTATAAGTCAAATGACGAACGCGAACCTTATTTTTTCTTAAAAAGAGAAACGGATAATGAAAATGAAATACCGATACCAGAAGTTAAATTTCCAATTATTAACAAGATCGATTGGGTACATTATACAAGCGACAATAATAAGCATTTTAACTACTACTTGCATTATCTTGATTTTTTTGAAAACAACAAGACTCAATTGAAAAAATGGAGAAGTGATATGAAAGTCATATTTTCAACTGAACGAGATAGTAACGTACTATTAATTGCACCCGATAAATCTGAAAATGGCGCATTTATACATTTAGTTAACAAAGAAATCTTTGATGATAGGGCGGAAATTATACGCTTCGATGAAAATAGCGACCATTATTTGAACTTCAACAAGTTTTTCAAAGATAAACTTAAATGGGCAAAAACGATCTATTTTGTTGATAATTTGATGTTAAGCGGAAAAACATTTTTGTTTATTGATGAAATCTTAAAGGCTTCACAAAAAGCAAAAGGGAAAAAGCAAATAAAGAGGATAGAAGGAATGTTCTGCTTAATTAATCGGATGGATTACAGTTGCTTCCAAACTGTTGTTGACAAATTGAAAGAGAATAATAGAAATAAAAATAATAAACTAAATAGCTTTTATCCATTTGTCAATCTGTATGTTCCGGAAAGTACGCTCATGCCGTGTCCGCTTTGTGATGAAAACAAGAAATATGAAGACCTGAGAGATAACGTTTCGTTAGATTGTATTAAACAGTATTTTGTAGAAAAAGAAATTCCTTATTTCAAGAAAGTCAAGAAAGAAAATTTGATGGAGTATAAATTGCCTTACACGCCATTGAATAAATACCATAACAGCACTTTGTTAAAGGTAACGCTTATTCATTTTCTGAATAAAGCATTTGCAGATCGCGATGTTGAGATTAGTGAAAATGAAAAAAAGAATGAAAATCAAGAAGAAATAAAATTTATTGAGCAATTAAAAACAACGGAATTACCGGAAAATGACAGTGATTATGAAAAATATTTAAATTTTAATGGGTTTTGTAAAGATTTTCGCGACTATATTGAAAAACAAGGACAATCAACTATTAAAGACAGAGACATTATCAATGAATTTAAATTCAAGGCAAATTTGCTGAAAGTATTATCTTCTCAGACTTTAAAAAAATATCGAAGTATATACATTTCAATGTTTTATTGGGTATTAGGTGAACTGATTGCTGCCACAGAAGCAATATTAGGAGAAGAATTTGATAAATTTAATAATATGTATCAAATTTTTCTCAATCCGAAAATCAAATATGAATTGTCCGATTTTAGTATTTTGGCAGAATCAAGCGACAATTTTTCAAAAGATGGCGGTATTGATATGTACATTGACACTGTTAACTATTTGCGTTTATTAGTCAAAGTCGCCGGTTCGCTCAATATAGCTTATTTGCTTCATGGAGATTTTCTCAGCGCAATCAACACACATGTTAATCGAACAAAAAAAATTATAGGAAAAATTATAACTGTATCTAAATTACCGGATGAAAAATATAAAAAATTGAATACTAAATTTGAAGAAATGCACTATTCATTTGAAAATTTTAAACTTTATTGTGCGGCACACATCATCCGTTCTTTACACAAAAATGAACAGAGAGCCATTCAATTTGAAAAAAACTTAAATAAACTTTACAAACAATTAGAAGGAAGAAAAGACAACACTTTTCTCGAACTGTTGATTTTAGAAAATACCGGTATAATTAGACAAACATTGAATAATGTGAAAAATAAAAACGAATTGAATCAAGATAATACGTATTTGAGGGATTTTTATTTGTTCTGTGATGATGAGAAAAAAGAAATAAGCTTTGAAAAAATCAATGTCGCACATCAATTACAAAATACACTTGCCAGCTACGAAGAAGATGGAAATTACCGAGAGAATGAAGAAAAAAGTATTGTAGAAAATATTGCAAAAATAATTGGTTATAATATAGAGACAGGAGGTGGAATCCTTTTGTATAAATATCGGAATTTAGAAAAAAATAACAGGGATGCCGAAAATTATATTGTTGTTGGCGAATGTGAAAAAGAAAAAAAATTATCGTCTTGTTTTGAATCGCAACAGTCCAACTGTTTTGCTACAAAGTTTTTGGAAGGAATTAATTATTTGGTAGAATCACAATCCGAAAACAAAATAGAATACAAATGGACAAGTTGTTCTGTATTCAAAAAAGAAAATGTGTGGTTTGGGCAAAATGGACAGCCAACAGTACGCATTAATGAAAAAGATTGTAATTATTCCGAATTTGAAGATATTAAATCTATTGACGAAATAGCAAACCGAATACTGTTTATTCGAATTTCAAGTTATCATCCAAATAAAAACAGGAAAGACAACGAACCTGAAGAAAACATAAAAGGCGAAGCTGTTTTTGTCTTTTACGATAGTGACAACGGAACAAAAGGGCATGATTCTCTTCACAATACGAGGTTTGTTCATGTACTTAGAAATGACATAAGTGAGTACCTGAAAAAGAAATATAATAATGATGCATATAGAGCGTGGATAGAGGTAAGACGTAAAAATGAAGAATATGTAAAGAGACATAAAAAGAGTACTCACGGAGTTAAAGAGTATTTGAATAAAGTAGCTGAAAAATTAATCAAAAATGAATTGGATGGAGATCCTGATGTTTTTGCAGTATGCGCAGATTTATTTGTTGGGGATATTTATAATTCGTTATGGATTGTTGGAGGAGGTCCAAACACATTTACAACATGCATAGAACCAATAGAAGATGCGTTATCCGTAAAGTTTGTAAAAACAATTGTAACATATTTAACAGGGTCTCATTTTGATAAGAAAAATATAAAAATAGACTTGTTGTCTTTCAAAGGGAAAAGGATACACTATTCTTTCGAAACGCCGTTTATTTTATTTCAACTTGTTAAAAATATTGTAAATCACACAAGATATAACCGAGAAAAAGCAGTAATACAAATATTTGTTGAAGGTGAATACATTGTAATTAAAAATTCAGGTATCAAGATTACAAAAGAGGGTATAGATAAAATAAACAAAAAAAATCTTAGTACAGAAATTCCCGACGACTCAATATCATTATATATCATAAATTATTATTGTAAAAACATGTATAAAAACAGAAAGGATAACAGAAATAACAAAGATTTGATTGTTGATATGGAAGGTAATGATACCTTTGTTGTAAAAATTCCAATAATAAATATAAATAACTAAAATAAATATTTAATCATGAGTAATACATTGTTAATAATTGAAGACAACCAAGAACATTTTGATAAAATCAAAACGATATTTGAAGGATGGCAATTTCTTCCTGAAAATCATGAAGATATTTCCTATGACGATGAAGATGGTATTGTTTCGTACATAAACGATAAAATATGCACTTACAAAGTTAGTGCTATAATCATGGATATTTCATTGGAAGGTAATACAGATGAAAAAGGTTTAAAAATAATTAAGTCAATCAGGGATGTTGATGATCCTAAAAATAAAATTATTCCCATTTATTGCTATTCTCAACATGGAGAGAAATATATTATCAGAAGTAAAGCATTCACAGCAGGTGTTACAAATATTTTTTCCAAAAATAAAATGAATAGTCCAGAAGACAATGAAGTTAAATTTTTAAAGCAATCATTAACTGCCTTGTCTCTTATTTATGCTTTTGTTTCTGGACAAGATTCCTTTGTACAAGGGATAAACAAACAATTGCAAGAAACATATAATAAGGTAGAAGAAACGTATAGCAAGGTAGAAGAAATATGTAGTATGGATAAAGTAAACCTACAAATACTTATAGAATTATCATCATATCAAAATATCGTTGATTTAACAGAAATAAATGATACAAATGAACAGATAATAATTAATGTAATTGGACAAACTAAATTTGATGATTTAAAGCAAGCGAAATGGGGAAAAGAAGACTCAAAACAACAAAAAAAATTAATTGAAAATATAGATGAACTTGTTAGTACTATTAGTGTATTTTTCCCTGTTTTATTACCATTTGTATCCGTTTTTAAGTTAGTAAAACTTTTTGTTAAAATGAAATAATAAATTCCCATTTTTCTATACAACAATACCACTCATAAACAAAATAAAATGAAAATTATAGAACCAACATTCATCATTGAATCGTTAATCAATGGCAACGAGATATTAAAGCAGATAGAAAAAGCAGGTAGAACAGCCTACAAAAGTGAAGGTTATATTACAAATGATTCTGCTGAAAAATTTGTAAGAATGATTATTGGGCGAGGACATTTATCTGTTATTGAGCATTATTCAGTAACTGTTCGGATTATTTGTGACAGAGGTGTTTCTCATGAAATTGTACGTCACCGTTTGGCAAGTTATACCCAGGAATCAACAAGGTATTGCAATTATGCTAAAGGTAAATTTGGCAATGAAATAACAGTCATTAAACCTTGTTTTTGGAATAAAAATGACGAGAAGTATTCAACATGGAAACAGGCTATTGAACAAATTGAACATGCGTATAATAAACTAATTGAATTAGGCGCATCACCTCAAGAAGCAAGAAGTATTTTGCCAAATTCTCTTAAAACCGAAATCGTGATAACTATGAATTTAAGAGAATGGCTTCATTTTTTTACTCTAAGAACCTCAGAAGCTGCTCATCCACAAATGAGAGAAATAGCAATACCTTTGTTAAAGGAATTTCAAAAAAGTATTCCTGTCATATTTGATGAGATTATTACAAGCGATCAATAAATAGTTTGCTAATATTATGCCGGAATAAAATAACATAGAATATAAATCCTCGTGACACGAAGACTGTTCAAAGTGAATAACATTCAAAATAAACACACTACAATGATAGAACTAACAAAAACTCAGAAAAAAGTTGCTCGAGAGTTGATAGACCTCGGACTTCAACGTGAATGTAAGGCATTTATGGACAAAATAACAAAAATTACCAATAGTCCTGAATGGAAAACCGGAAACCCACATGAACAGTATCTAAAACTGTATAAGAAAGTTACTTCTTTTGACAAGCATATTGGAAAGCGGTACAATGATTTAACCGGCTCGTATTATCTTATGGCAGTTTTTGGTCTTTTCCAAGATGAAGTATTAACACCGGAAGATATTGCTCGTTTTGATAAAGAAGTCCGAAATGAATTGTTAGGAATGAAAAATATTTTTGATAATGTTTGACGAAGACGAAGATTATTTCGATGAAAGAGTGAATGTTAGGGATTTACTTCTTTATAAGAAAGGCGAAGAAATTCGAGAAGTGGTTCAATTACTTACCGAATTAATGCCGGAAGATAATGAATATTTAATCTGCTTGCTAATTCCATTTGTTTCGTTTAATTTTGTAACGTGTATATTTAAAGAATGAAGATATGACAACAAGAATTGAAATAAAGAACTTTAAGTCAATCAAACATATTGTTCTAAAAGATTGCAAAAGAATAAATCTGCTCATTGGCAAGCCCAATGTAGGGAAAAGTAATATATTGGAAGCGTTGACTGCATTCAGTTTGCCATATTCCCGATATATAAACAATAAATCACTCCAACAGTTTATTCGTTGCAAAAATGAGTCTGAATTATTTTATAATGGAGATATATCAAAAGATATTGAAATACAAACAGATTCAGATAAGTTTGTTTTTCAGTCAAATAAGATAAGTCATATATCACGTTTGAATGGTTTTCTAAATGGGAAATCAGTAGTTGAATTGTCCGGATTAAAGATTAAGCAAACCGGTTCTGAAATGCCGAATAAAGATGTGAGAAGCTATTTCTTTCCCTCTCCATTTCAATTTGAAAATACAGGACTTAAATTTTTGCAGCCGACAACGGGATGTAATCTTTCTTCTGTATTGTATTCACTCGAAAACACAAATAAAGAAATCTCGGATATTCTTGCATTATATGGACTTAAACTTTCTTTTGACCAAGCCAGTCAGCAAATCAAGCTCTTTAAAACCGTTTCAGAGAATAGTATTTATCTGGTGCCATTTAACTCAATAGCAGATACTCTGCAAAGAATAATGTTTTACAAGACAGCTATTGCAAGTAATGAAAACGCGATTTTAACTTTTGAAGAACCGGAAGCGCACTCATATCCTCCGTATATTTCTAAAATAACGACAGATATAATACATTCTGAAACCAATCAATACTTTATCACAACACATAGTCCTTATGTGCTAAACGAGTTTTTGGAAAATAAAAAAGACGAACTTAGTATTTATCTCATTGATTTCAAAGATGGAGAAACTACTGTGAAAGGATTAACTGAAGACGAAGTAAATAAGGTTTATCAATCCGGAGTAGATTTGTTTTTTAACTCAGCAATTTTCTTGAATAAATGAATGGATTAGCAATTATACCGGAATGTTATATTGATACTTGTCTTACAGAAACAATCACTTCATGTTTTGATCAGTTTAATCATCAAAAGGGTTGTGGAACTGTAAGCAAAGTGATGCGAGAGAAGTTTAATGATAGCTTTGCTTTAGGAATTATTGATAAAGACAAGCATGAAATACCTTATTTGCAGGAGTTTGATTTGATTTCCTCAAAGGATTCATTGTTTTTATACAAGCACAGGACAAAACCCCATTATATCATTCAGATTAGTCCTGCCATTGAGAAATTTTTCTTAAAAGCAGCGGAAGAAAAAAATATAGATATTGCAAAGTTTGGACTTCCCATTGAATTAAAAGAACTTACTAAAATAACAAAGCAGATATCGGATAAAAATGAAGCAGACTTTAAAATGTTTAGACAACTGTTTATAGAACTGTCCGACGCCTCTGAAATTGTTAGGTTGGCAAACTTGATTCAATATCTTGGATATAATATGTATAAAGTTGATATTGAGGAACTTAAAAGAATAATGTATGAATAATAGAATGTAAGTTGTTATTTATTAGTATCTATATTCCAAATACATTGATAAATATGTCGAACCAGTTGTAATTCATCTTGCATATTTTTGCGAATGATTAAAGTTTTAAGATTTCGCATTATTGCTAATTCTATATCTTGTGTCCATTCTTTATCAGGAAAATATTTAGTAAGTTGATTCTTGAAATCTATCGCAGTACCCAATTGACCGGTATAAAACATAAGAAGGGTATCTTTGACATAAGGATTTTGAGTTTCTTTTAATTGTTTTACATTAAGAAAAACTTCCAACCCCATGAATTTTTTATCGGCATTTCTACCATCAATCATATCTACGATGATACAAAGTATATTTAAACAATTGGGGTTGTCTTCTATATCATCTTTATATACATTGTATAATAACGATTTATCTAATTCGCTACGTTTTTCTAAAAGTTTTTTAATCTTTTCCACTTTTTCTTCTAAATCGTTATATTCCGAAAAATATTTTTCTAATTTACTTTTGATTCGACTTCCATCTTTGTCATATTGAATGGCATTATACTCATCCGTCGTTTTGTAACCAAGCTGATGGATTTCTTTTAAAAAGGGTTCAAAAGCTACTCTCGCTTCAATAATGTCTCTTGTTAATGTCTCTTCTACTTCATGATTAACAATAATACATTTTTTTAATTCTTCTTTTGATCCTAAAACTCTTTTTGCCTCTTCGGCTGATGCCAGCGAAATTACAAAACTTTCTTTAAATACGTTTCTTAAATTACTAACGAGGGAATCTCGTTGCTCTCTTACATCGTCAATGACAATAATCGTATTCTTCGGTGTCATAATCGTGTTTTTTTTATAGTTATTATAAATTTTACTTTTTTATTCTCCTGATCATTCTTTGCGGTAATATCTCCTTCTAAATAATTGTTTAGAAGATATTTTATTCCAAAAAGCCCAATACCTTTTATTCCATTTTGTTCTTTTGACGATTTTTCAAAATCAAAAATCCAATTTATATTGTTATTTTCATCTTCTTTTATAAAATCTCCTGTATTGGAATACTCTAAAATTAATTCGGATGGAGATGGCGTATAATCTATTTGAACGTCAATTTTTTTATTTTCCTGACCAAAAGAATGTTCAAAAGTGTTTATCATCAAGTTATAAAGAATTTCTTCTATAACAAGTTTTGATGTATGCACTTTTAAAGCAGGATCTATTTTTTTGTAATCAAAAGTAATGCTTTCCCATTTTTTAATTTTCGATTCATCTCCTTCAAATTTTACCTTCATTCGATCGTTAACTCTTTTAATTTGCTCTTTTACACAAGTCAAAAGTCCAAATTCCGTTAGTTTTGTAAGTTTGCTTTTATCAAAGAAATAAGTTGCTTTTTGATATTCTTTTGCAGCTATTTGTATTCTATCTAATCTATTTTTAGATTCATTTTCGATAAATGTGTCAAAGATATAATTTTGCAGGAATGTTCCGGCTTGCACGTCTTCAAAAAACTCTTGCACGTTAGGCGCTTGTCCATTTTTTAACATGCAATTTTTCGTGTCAATATACTGGAAATAAGTATCATCGTACTTTAAATTATTCAACCGTTCTGCATCATTGCCAAGAGCATCGGCATAAGTATTGCATCGATGAGTTACGATGCTTCCTATCACATTAAAAAAGTTGTTGCGAGCGTCTTCTTTTTGTATTGCAACACCAATTAAATTAGCAATAATTCTTAAAATTATTCTGTGTTTTTCAATAAAATAGGATGAACTTTCGTGTTGAAAAGAAAGAACTCCTTTTACTTCTTTTCCGGCTTTTATTGGATAGAACAGCATCGAATTTGTTAGAAGCCCGCCATCATTGGATGCAGAAGAATAAAAAATATCATTCGACAGAGGTTTTATATACTCTTGTTTTATATAATTTTTATACTTTTCCTGCTTTGAAACTTTGGTAATTTTGTCAATATACTCGTCATATTCTTTTTTATTTTTGTCCTTCCAATTATAATATTCCATTATTTCCATATCTTCATTATAATAGGCGTTCACTTTATTTTTTGCGTAACAATATAAAGCAGGGCGGGTAGAATAATCATGTAAATAGGTTACTGTTCTATCATGTCTGTCTATTGGGTTCCCATTTTTTACGTATCTTTCATAGCCGTAACCAACTAAAATAAAATTTTCTTCGTCGGCATAACTTTCTTCTCTTAATTTTGGACTCAAGTAAGGATCTTTTTTAATTTTGGTTATATCTTCATCTTTCTTTTCTTCTTCTAACCATAATGCAACGGTGAACAAATCGTTTTTTGCTTTTTCAGAGGATACTCCAAACATAAGTTTATATATAACTCCAAAAAGTTCTTTTATTTCATTTTCGTAATTTTTTTCTGTTAAATTTTTGTAATTTATATTTGAGATAGTCTCCAAACCCGTATTCAGGCTTGTCAGTTCATCAAACTCGTCTTTCATCGACGTAGCAATAAATGCAGCTAAAGACTTGCAATTTTCTTTTTCCAGTTTAGTAAATTTCTCTTTTTTCAATTGAAAACTGATGACACCGTGCGCTTTCTTGTCTTTATTTGTTTTTATTGGAAGAAACGCCAATGCGTGCAATAAATCGTCCGTTTTAGTTCTGTTTATATTATCTGCTGCAAAATCACCATACCCTTGTTGCTCATAATAGGAAGATTTCTCTTTTGAAAAATCGGGTATAAAAATAGGCTCGTCTTTTTTGAGACATTCCATAGCAGGGCGTTTCGAATCTTTGTTAATAATATATCGATTTATCGGCGGTTCATTGTTTTTGTCATAAAAAACTCCTTCCAAATCTCCTGTATTTTCATTCTTAACAGCAAGAACCAGTTCCATTTCAGCAACATCAATATTAAAAATATGTTCAGCGACAACTTCCGTTAAATATTGTATCAGTTCCGGATTTTTTTTATTTTCTATATATGTTTCGTAACATTTAGTTAATCCCTGAAGGGCTTTTATCCTTTCCTTCTCTTGATTTTCGTATGTTTTTCTTGTTTTTCGATAATAAGCACGTCCAATTGCAAGTACAATTGCAAGTCCAATTGTAAGTACAGTAAATTCAAATACAAGCCTCTTTGTATGTTCTTGTTTATACTCATTTTCCTGCTGTTTTTCTATTGTATCCAGTATATAATCAATATTTTGGAATGTTTTTCCATAATTATATTTCTTTTGACTGGACAATTCTAACCATTTAGGCTTATACTTTTGTGGATCTATTTTATTTAACAGATCATAATATTTCCATTCATCCAGAAAACAAAAAGCCTTATGTGAAGCCGCACTATCATTATAATTCTTTACCTTTTCCGCATTTTTTTCAGCTAATTCAATATTCCCTTTACCATAATAATAATCGCCTAATAAATATTTACTTCCGGAAAATTGAAAAAAATCGGTATAGCGTCCACTCCAAACTTCAAATAAAGAGTCTGATTCTAATAAATACTTTTCTACATTGATCGAATTTAACGAAGGAAAACTGTCTATTAAACACATCTTAAAATCATTTTTGATTTCTCCTCTATCTAATTTATTTTTAAAAATAGCCAAGTCTTGCTTAAAATTTGCTATCCAATAGATATTTTCATCTTTTTTATTTTCTAAATTATTTAACTGTGTTGAATAAATTTTATAAGCGTTGAAATAATAGTGTTTTGCAATTTCTTCTGCGATAACTTTCGTCTCTTTCTTTTTGTTCTTTATATCGTTATAGTATCCTCTTAAAATTTCTTTTTCATCATTGAAATTAAAATTCAGAGTATCTCCTTTTTCAAAAAAATCAGTTAAGTAGGTATTTATAATAGTATCATTTGAAATTACATCTGCAAGTTTAACATAAGTATTGGCTAAGATATAGTTGTAATAAAACAATATTGGTTTGTCTAATCTTTTTACAGTATCTTGTATTACAATATCTGAAACTCTACTTAATTGAAACAAAGCATCAAAATAATTTTCTGTATTATCTTTGCTTGTACCATCAAGGTTAAGATTATAAACAGCCAGTTCTATGTTGTATGCCATTTTCATCCAAAACCATTTTTCAGAATTATGAAAATTGCCGTATTTTTTTCTATTCCCTTGTAGGTTTGGATCATTCCAATACTTTTTATACTTATGAAAAGCTATCAATGACTTATCATATAACAAAAGAGTACTTCTTTCAAAGTCTAATCGTCTTATATATATTTCAACTTTCCGAATATCCCGTAGCATTTTCAGATAAGTATATTTAAAGAATAAATTTTTATTTATTTTTTTTGCGTCAAGTAGCGAGTCCGGTTTATCAATTTTTAGACTGTCGTATTGATCTATATAATATTCTGCGGAGTCGAATCTGCTACACAAATAATATAAATTGGCATAATTTAAGTATGCTTTACCTAAGTTAACAGTGTCTTTATTAACTTCTTTCATCGCTAAATGAGAATAATAAAAAGCGGTATCCAAATTTTTATAACGCCAATTGTTTGTTAAGCTATCTAATAATTCAAATTTAGTCGTTTCAATGGTTGTTTGTTGTGGGTTCTTGTTTACACATCCTGCCAAACAACATATTACGGTTACTCCAAAATATAAAACTATTTTTTTCATATACCACATTATCCATTGCACTATTTTTCTAATAGATTCTGCAAATGTACAGAAAAAAATAATTTCTGCAAATGAAATTTTCAAATTTTTACAAATAGTGAGTACTGTTTTTTATAGTTGGCTCATTGCCTGAATATTATTGAAAACAGGTACAATTTTTGGATAAATTATGGGTAAAATGAAGATGTGTTACTAAAAATATTGAAAGATGCCATGCAAGGTAGTGGATTATTTTTTAAAATACGCCATAAAATCCTTTTCAAATTGGGAGAATCCTCCGGAATAGTATCTGTCTAAAACTTCTACGGTCGAACGAACGTCAACAAGATTGCGAAAAATTACAAACGCTTTGTCTTCAGATTGTTGCATCAAAAAAAGTACCATACAATAACCAACTGCATAACCATAACTTTCCTGGGTGAACGATTCTTTCGAAAATTTTTCATAGCTCCAATTTACAAATTCCGAAAGATTGAGGTCTTTGATGTCAATAAGCGTTTTAACTCGTGTAATACTATAAGTATTAATACGTTGCGTTGTTTTATTTTTGTCGTACGTCATCTGTTTGAGATAATCAGCCAGACCTTCGTTGAACCATGCAGGTATATATTTGTTGCCTGTATGAAGACGCAAAAAAGCGTGGCTAAATTCGTGATAACAAATTGGTAAGAAATTGTTCACTTCCGATTTTTTATCTTTATAAACAATCAATGTACTATCTTTAGAGGTAAAAAAGCCGGAAGAATTAGTGTGCACAGTTCCATATTTTGATTGAAGATTTACAAATGCCAAATAATTCGAGACAACAATAAATTTTATATCCGGTATGTTTATCGTTTTATCGGGAAAAAGCCGATTATAAAAATCCGATTCGTATTGCAAGGCTTTTTCGAGAGTGAGATTTTCCTTTTTTGTCAACAAGTTGTCAGGGTCGATAAAATTTATTTTCTGCGCCTGTACGCTGATTGTCAACAGAGTAAAAATAAAAGTAATGTAACGGTTATTTTTTTTCATTGGTTATTTTTTCTTTGTTTTTCAAAAAATTCTTCTTTTCGCGCTTACTCATATCTTGCATTAACATTTCGTCTGTAAGTTCGCATATATAATTTTTGTCGCTTTCCAAACGCGATTTTCCATAATTATAAGTTTGGAAAAATGGGCGAAAATGTGTGTGTTTGATTCCATTGCTATTGTCCTTGACTTTGTTTTTATCTAAAAAATAGGTAGAAAAACGCAGCCGGTAGTCATCGGCAGCGCTTTTTCCGGCAACAGCTATTGGAGCGCCCATTTTAACAGTTTGTCCGGGATAAACCAATGGTTTACCTTGAAAAACATATTCACCAAAACTGCCATCTGCATGATATACTGTAATTTGCGAGAAATTACGACTGCTGTTAAACGTTTTGTATCCTTTGGCTGTGAAGTCTTTTAATCTATCATCGCATACCACGCCGTCGCGGCAGGCACAAATGGTATTGGTTGAGATCGTAAATTCAAGTTGATAACCATCTCTGTTTTCGGTTGTTTTTGCATCGGCGTTTTTTTCGTCCGCCACAGGCAAACAGTAGGCAAAATCAACATTTGGCATCTTGTCCAAATTGCCTCTGTACATCGTATATTTGTAATTATAGCCGTAACGGTTTGCACCTTCCTGCACTCTGTAACTCAGTATTTGCCGCTTTCCATTATTGACTGTAAGCGATGTGCCTTGCGGCATACCAGAAAAGCCTTCGGAATATACAAAAGAAATATACAGGTAATAATCGCAAAAATCTTTATCTTCAGCATAAAAAGTAACCCTCCCCTGACTTTGGTCAAATTCATCCGATAATTGTACGGCATTGTCGGGGTCTTGCATTGATTGCGCATTTATATGATATACAGATAATAACAGAATTGTAGTAAGAATAATTCCTTTTTTCATATAATTTTGTTTATTGACATTTATTTTTCTGAAATTATCATTCTATTATCTGTGGCTCTTCTTCCTCAATTTGCCGTTTTAACGCCGGATACAAAACCAACCCTATCACAAACCCACTCAAAAGTCCGCCAATGTGAGCCGCATTATCGATGCCGCCTGTCAATCCATTAAGCAAATTGAAACCGACAAAAATTAAAGTACTTACCAAAAATGATTTTGTAAAATTCGTAGAATAAACTTTTGTTAACAGCAAGGCAAGGAAAACGCCATAAAGCCCGAATATGGCGCCTGACGCTCCAACGCTAACTGTAGAGTCGTTCCACCAAATACTTGTCAAACTTGCTAAAATTCCCGTCAATAAATAGGCGGATAGATATTTTATACGACCAAGTCGCGGCTCCAATAAAATTCCAATAAACCAAAGCCCAACCATATTGGCGAATAAGTGCATTATTCCACCGTGTAAAAAAGTGCATGTAAGTAAACGCCACCATTCACCGTTTTCTGTCAATGGTCCATAATTAGCTCCCCATGTCAACAAGTCATCTCCTTTAAAATAGATAAAGCCTAATCCCATTATTACCATTAACAGGAAAACAGCAATGTTAATGTAAATAAGTATAGGCGTTATAAAATAGCCATCTTTAGGCGCTAAAGAATCAATAAAATTATGCATTTCTTTTTGTGCCTCTTCGTCGGGCTTACCTGCTTTAATTCTTGTAAGCTGGTCTTGATCAATTTTTGGAAACATCAGCATAATTAACCAAATCAGCGACCCAATAAGAGCTGTTCCGAAAATCCATTGCAATTTCTTTCCGTTCCTTGCTTCAAATGGCTCGTTGACTCCCACAAAAATTGTTTTGTTCGATATGTAAACAGGATTTTGTTTAACTGCTTCAGTATATTCGTCTTTGTCTTCAGAATTGCCAATCCGGTCGAAATACGTAAAACTCGAAACATTTTTATTTTCAAAATCGCTTTGACATTCGTTTGTGAACGCCTTGTATTCTGTTTCTTTTTCATCCGCTTCAAGCCGGTTGCTGATTCTCTTGTTGTATTTTATACCCAACCAACCCAATGGTTCATTGGTTAAAGTGTCATTTTCATTTTCAAAAACAGGAAGTGCAACATAAATGTGCATGTTAAAATTCTCATTGTTCTTTCCACTTACATCAAAATCCGGATGGACGCCAATAATTTGCTTGTCAATATAATATGTTTTAAAAGTATAATATTTTGTCGGGGCGTAATTGTTGATTTCCTTGATAGAATTGAGCGCTGTAAGTTTTCCTGTCCATGTTACGATATACTCTTGTGCAATGATTAGCGGAATAGTCAGTACAATCCATGCAACAAAAGTGTAGAAGGCAGGTAAATTACCTCTGGAATTTCCTTTAAGATTTAATATTTTAAGTTTTGGACGCAAGAAAAACCAAGCTGCTAAAGCCGTAAGCACAAGAGGAATAATAAAATTTGTTATTCCTTCTTTCAGGGAAAAAAGATTAAGTTTAATAAAAAGCGCCCAATGCAACAATGTGTAGCCAACCGTTAATCCAACGAGGGTTAGTAAAAATGGTTTGAAAATGATGTTGAGTTTGTCTTTCATATAAAAAGAGTTTTATTAGTTTGCAATATTACATAATATTATCGAAATAAAAAATATTACTCAATAATTTTTTCAATAATTTGTCAAAATCTATTTTCTATAAGATTACGTTGCAACAATTCATACAATTCATCAAACTTGATTTTCAATGTATTAGCAGAAATTTGGAGTGGTGAACCATATTTTTTATGATTTGTCGCCATAATTTTTCTTTGGTATTGTTGGCTTTTTGGTCTTTTTCGTAACCGCTTCGGACACGGCGTATGGCTTGTTTTGGGTTTTGTAGCTGTATATGTAACCTAATAACCTCATTTTCACCTAATTTCAAAAACAAGACAACCTCAGTAGAAAATGAATCAATGTGGAATCATCATCAAAACCGGGCGCTGTTGCACCCGGCTATTGATGATTGGACGTTTCGCGTCTGTTTTCTGCAAATTACAATTTTGCAAATTTAATTGTTAAAATAGTGATTAACAAGGGCGTTATCAATATTCCCGCGCTTATCCATGCCCATTTTACTTTCCATTGATGAGATTGCATATCAAATAATCTGAAATATTTCAGGTATTTATTTTTACGCAACAAACAACGGTGGCTGATAATAGAAATTATTGCCATCCATCCTAACATTGGTAAGAATCCTGGTAACGGTGTTTCTGGTTTTCCAAATATTTTTATATACCATTGCATATAAAACAACATTAACGGCAGAGC
>Ga0123357_10000874_pt1 | contig 30766 bp, 24 predicted proteins | sample TergutEmb28metaG_FD_89873 | JGI IMG/M metagenome (GOLD analysis project Ga0123357, IMG submission 89873) | Embiratermes neotenicus P4 segment gut microbial communities from Petit-Saut dam, French Guiana - Emb289 P4 | ecosystem: Host-associated > Arthropoda: Insects > Digestive system > Gut ...
GATAAAGACTGCCCGTCGGCTTCAGCACCCGATGCAATTCCAGAAGCCGGTTCGCCATCATGACAAGGTAGGCCATCATGTCGTTCTCGCCCAAAAAGCGGCGCATGGCCTGGATCATCTCGGCCGCATTGGTGTTGGCGCAATGCACAATCTCGTTGAATTCCCGTTCCGTCTGCATCCCCCAATACCAGGAATCCTTGAAGGCAACGATCTGCGCCTCGCTTTGTTCCCCCTTGGGTGACGCAAAGAGGACGTTGTAATCGCGTGTACTGTTGAAAGGCGGATCGAGATAAACGAGGTCGACGGATTCATCCCTGACATGCTCGCGCAACACATCCAGGTTGTCACCGAAGTAAAGGCTGTTGTCCGAAGATTCTGTCGTCATGAGGTCGCTTCCAGGATTCAGCGCCCTTTATACACCATGAAGAGTGCCTGCCGCACCGCTTCGGCCAGGCTGCCGGGATCGGCGCGTCCGGTTCCGGCCAGTTCGAGCGCGGTGCCGTGGTCGACCGAGGTGCGGATGACGGGAAGTCCGAGCGTGACGTTGATGCCGTGGCCGAAGGTGGCGTATTTGAGCGCGGCGAGTCCCTGATCGTGATACATCGCAAAAACGCAATCGCCGCCGGAGAGCACCGGCGGGGTGAAGATGGTATCGGCGGGCAGGGGGCCGATGAGGTTGATGCCTTCCTTGCGCAGTTTTTCGAGTACGGGGGCGATGATGTCGATTTCCTCGCGACCGAGATAGCCGCCCTCGCCTGCGTGCGGATTGAGTCCGGCCACCAGGATGCGCGGCGCGTCGATTCCGAAACGGCGGACAAGTTCCGCATGGACGATGCGCAGCGATTCTTCGAGCAAGGGCGCGGTGATCGCCGCCGCGACCTCCTTCAGGGGCAGGTGCGTGGTCGCCAGCGCGACGCGCAGGTAATGAGGCGAAGGGGTCTGTCCGGCAGCGCCGGCCAGCATCATCACGACCCGATGGGTTCCGGTTTTTTCCGCCAGATATTCGGTGTGTCCCGTAAAGGGAATCCCGGCTTCGTTGATGATGCCCTTATGCACCGGGGCGGTCACGATCGCCGCGAATTCGCCGCTCGCGCAACCGGAGAGGGCGCGGTCGAGCAGGGCGAGAACATAGGAGGCGTTGGCGGGATCGGGTTTTCCGGCCTGCGCGGGCGCGGCCAGCGGGCAATGCAGGATGTCGAGCGTTCCCGCTTCGGAGTCTGCGGAAGCAGCACACTCCGGCCAGGAGCGGAAACGCGCCGCGATTCCGGTTTGCCGCGCGCGTTCGGCAAGGAGTTCGCGGTCGCCGAGGACGACGACGCGAAAGGCTTCTTTCGCCTGAGCCAACAACCGGGGCAGGGAAAGACAGAGTTCCGGGCCGACCCCCGCCGGTTCGCCGGAGGTGACGGCGATCACAGGCGTTGCGGCGGGCGGGCTCACTGCTCTTCCAGGCGGTACTCGACATAAGCCTCGTCGCGCAACTGGCGCAGCCAGTCCTGGTAGGCTTCGTCGGATTTGCGTTCGTTCAGTATCTGCCGCACCACCTGCCGCCTCCGGTCCTGCGAGGCTTCCTGCGTGCGGCGTTCGAGCACTTCGATCAGATGCAAGCCAAACTGTGTCTGCACCGGCTGGCTGAGTTCGCCGGGTTTGAGCAATTTCAGCACCTGCTCGAATTCGGGCACCGTGTCGCCGGGGTAGATCCAGCCCAGATCGCCGCCCCTGGCTGCTGTGGCGTCCTGCGAATAAAGACGCGCCAGTTCGGCGAAATCGCCGCCGTGTTGAAGACGATCGCGCAATCCTTCGAGTTTGTGCCGCGCCTCGGGCTCGGAAACCAGCTCGTTGACCTTGATCAGGATATGCCGTGCGTGAATTTGTTCGACCGGCGGCATGTCCAGCGTTGCGCCGCGCTTTTCGAGCAGTTTGAGGATGTGAAAACCGTTGGAGCTGGAAAGCAGCGGCGAAATGCTGCCCGGCTTCATTTTTACGACGGCTTCGGCAAAGAGGCTGGGCATCCGCTCCAGTGTCCGCCAGCCCAGAGATCCGCCGGAAAGCGCGTCGGGCGCATCGGAATTGGCCGCAGCCGCTTGCGCGAAATCCTGCCCTCCCTCCAGGCGCTTGAGGATTTCCTCGCCCTTTTGCCGCAACTTGCGCAATGCCTCGGGTGAGGCGCCTTCCGGCGCGCGCAGGAGAATATGCGCCACCAGATAATCCTCGGTGCTGGCCGCATTCGATTCATGGGCGATGTAGTTGTCGATCTCGCCCTCGCTGACGACGATGCGCCCCTGCACCTCGCGTTCGCGCAGGAAGTTTGTCGTCATTTCGGAACGCAGGTCTTCCCGGAAAGAGGCAAAGGAGACTCCATCCTTTTCCAGCGCCCGGCGGAATTGCCCTAAGCTCATGTTGTTGCTGGAGGCGATGCGGTTCAGGGCCTGGTCGAGTTGCGAGTCGTCGGCCCGTATGCCTCTGGCGCGCGCTCTTTGCAATTGCAGGCGGCCGATGATCAAACGTTCGAGCACCTGCTTCTCCAGGGCGCCTTCCGAAGGCGGCGGAGTGCCCTGGCGCTTCAATTGCGACAGCGTGGCATCGAGCCTTGCGCGCAATTCGTATGAGGTAATCACTTCATTGTTGACGATCGCGACGATGCGGTCGCCTTCCTTCGGACGCGCTGGCGCGGAAACCCCGGGTTTCTCTACCGGCGCGGCAGCGCCCTGCCCAGGAAGGGAAAGGCCCCCGGAAGAGGGCGCGGAAGGCGCCCGGATTCCCTGCGCAAATGCCGTTTGCGCGAAGAAGGACAAAAGCAGAAGTACCAGCGGAAGAAATTTTCCACGCGACATCGAGAAACCCTCTCAGAAAGTTGGATTGGCCAGCGATTGCGACGGCGACGAGGGCAGGAACAAAAAGTCCCGCGCGTTTCTCGTCTGGGCATTGATTTTGCTGTAACCCGAGATATTGCGCGACAAAAGATCGGACGAACCCGATCCAATGCGCGAGAAATCGCCCAGTTCGAGCTGGACGAAGAAGGAAGTCGGGCGCGTGCGGGAAACCGTCACGAGCTGGTTTGCGACGACGCGGATCGCCCAGCAGCCGCCGTTATATTCGAGGCCGCCCAGCGCTTCGATCAACTGGTTTTCCATGAACGAGTAGTTGTAGCGTCCGACGAGACTCCAGCGGCCCGCAAAAGTCCATTGCCCGGACAGGTCGATTTGCTTGAAGTTTTCGCGGTCGAAACGGTACGCGGCATTCAGGACTTTTCCCGCCTCCGGATAATAGCGCGCTCCGAACGAAAAGCGGTCGACCCTGCCGTTGTCCTGGCTGGCGTTCGGATTGTACTGAAGGGCGGTGTCGAACCAGATGTTTTTTACCACCTGCCCGGTGGCGGCAGCGAGAAAGTCGGAACGGCGCCTGGAGCGCGGATCGCTGCCCGGAGTCAGCGTCACCCGTGGATCGTGGAAATAATATTGCTGCCCGACCATCACGCGCAGATACTCGCGCCCGGTGGCCGAGTCGATCAGGCGCGACGAAAGCGCCGCAGTCACCTGGTTTGCGTCATTGATGCGATCCTGCCCGGAAAAGACGTTTTCGGAAAAAGCCTGTGCGAAATTGAAGTCTGCCATTCCGGTGTCGAAGATCGGAATCCGGTCCTGGTTGCGATACGGAATGTAGAGATAGTAGAGGCGCGGTTCGAGCGTTTGCGTCATCTCGCGCCCGAACAGGCTGGCATTGCGCTCGAAGGTCATTCCCGCATCGAGGCTGGCGATGGGCAGCGTGCGCGAAATCGAATCGGGGGCTCCCGCCGCCTGCTGCGAGAGCTTGTATTGCGAATAATGCACGCCGATTTTCGGCTTGACGTAAAAGCCCGGCGTCACAAACGGCAGCGTGATGCTTGGATAGGCGACGATCCGTTGCGCTTCGACCATCGTCGGGTGCGTAAACGACGTATATTGCGCCATCATGGTGATGTCGCTGTTCAGTAAATCCTGGCGGCGGGCGAAGAAATTGACCTGTGGCGCAAAATTGTACGGAACGTCGACCCGCGTCTGGGGGTCGGGTTGCAGCGTCTGGAAGCCCTGGCCGATGATGTTCGCGCCCCACCAGCCGCCGTTGTAATTCAGCACGCCCCGGCGCAGCAATTGCGTCTGCGAGGTCACCGTCGCTTTCGAGGAGAGATCGGAAAAGTAATTGTCGTCGGAGACGCCGCTCAATTCGAGGCTGCCGCTGAAACCGCTGCCGAAGTTCTGGAAATGATTGACGCTGTAGGCATACCGGTTTTCGTTGCGTACGCTGTCGTGATGCAGCATTTCGGCGCGCACTTCCCCGGTATAGGCAGGTTCGAGGTAGCGCATCTCGCCGCCGAGCATCAGGCCGCGCTTGGAGTAGATATGCGGTGCGAAGGTTGCGTCGAAGTTGGGCGCGATGTTCCAGTAATACGGCGTCGAAGCCTGGAAACCGCTGTCGCTGGTGGAACCGAAGACCGGCGCGAGAAAACCGGAATGGCGCTCGTTGTCGAGCGGAAATGACATCCACGGCGTGTAAAGGATCGGCAAATCCTGGAAATAGACGGTGCTGCCCCGCGCTTCGCCGACTTGCCGGTCGTAATCGAGAAATATATCGTCAGCATAGGCAAACCAGGAGCGGTCACCCGGTTTGCAGGTGCTGTACGTCCCCTTCTGGATGCGAACCCGGCTCCCCCCTTCAAAGTCGATCCGCTCGGCTTCTCCTTGCGCTTCGACAACGGGCGTGGGTGGTTCGGGCAGCCGGAAGATCGAGCGCGGCACCGTCAGGGTTTGCGGCGGCGCCAGGGCGGCAAAGGGGTTTTCCGGCGTAGACGGGCGCGGAACGGTGATCGTCACCGTTTCTTCCGCCTTTTCTTCCTTTTTCGCCTGCGGATCGTATTTCAGAAGGTAGGAAGGCGAATCGACAAAGCCGCTGCGGGCATCGAGCCACATCCGCATTTTCGGGCCGGTCACGACATTCCCGCCACGGACAAGGCGCACCTGTCCGCTCGCTTCCATCTCGTCCTCAAGCGGGTGGTAGATGATCCGGTCGGCATTGACCGTCATATCGTCGCGCCAGGCTTCGACTTCGCCCGAGGCCGTCGTTTCCCAGTCGGTAACGCCGTCGATGCTGTTTGCCGTCAGGAAGATCGTCTCCGGATCGGGCTGCGGTTTTTCCGCGCCGGGAGTGCGTGGCGATGGGGCGCGCAAGCTTTCGACAGGTTCCGGACGCGCTGCCGGCGCAAGGGAAGGGGAAGCCGAGGCGAGGCGGACACTTTGCGGCGCGGCTTCGGGATTCGCTTTCAGGGGCCCTTCAGGGTTCTCTGGCGTCTTGAGCCTGGCTTGCGGCGGTTCCGGGGATTTCTCCGGCAATGCCGGCTTCGGCGCTTCTGCTTGAGGCGCTGGCGCGCTCTTTTCCACCTGTTGCGGCAATGCCGGTTTCGCCGTCTGCGCCCGAGGCGCCGATGCGCCCATAGTCTCTGCGTTTCTCTCCGCGCGCTGTGGCGGAGAGGGAAGCGGTGTCGAAGGAGCCGGATTTGGCGGCGCAGACGCGACCGTTTCAGCGAGCTTCGGCTTGCTCTCTTGCGCCCTTTCAGTTTTTTGCACCGCCTCCGGACGGGGTTCCGGTTTCACATCCCGGGTTGCCGCTGGCATGTCTGCCGTCGCGACCTTGCTCCCGCCCGTATCGACATCTGCGCCCGGACGGGGGGCCGGGGGAGCGCGTTCGTCCAGTTTCGCCTGTTCCTGCGGTGGCGCGGAAGGCTTCGACGCCAGGCCCAGCAGCGCGGGATTGACGCGGAAAGGCGGCAGCGTTGCGGCCTGCGCGAGGCCAAGGCTGCCGCAGGCCAGGACGCCAATCAGGCAGATGATCCGGAAAGGGAATGAGATCGGCATCATGACGAGGCGGCGCCCTGTCCCGGCGCGGCGAGACGGCAAGCGATTCCACGCGGCAACGCCGCGCCGCCGCGATCGTTTCGCGGCTTCTTCGCCTGTCCGTAAAGCGCTGCCCCTCTGTTTGCCATTTCCCGATAGCTCGTCTACGCCGCAACCCTGCCGGGGAATCCCCCTTGGGCGGCATGAATCGTCATGATGTTAAAATCTTCATATTTTACATTAAGAGTAAGTCGAAAAATGCTTATTCAAGAGCCTTTTGACCCGCAAAACCAGGGGAAAATCGACGCGAAATCCACTCCCCGGATGCGGCGTTTGTCGGAATGGGTAAAAGCGCAGTTTCCCGGACTCGCCTTCGAGATCACTTCGGCATCGTCGGACGCCAGTTTTCGCCGCTATTTCCGCGTCACATTGGCCGACCGGAGCACCCGGATCGTCATGGACGCGCCTCCCGAACACGAGGATTGCCGCCCCTTTCTGCATGTGGCGGAGCTTTTCGCCGCCGCCGGGGCGCATGTGCCGCATGTTTACGCGGCAAATCCGGAAGAGGGTTTTCTCCTGCTTGCCGATCTCGGCAACACTTCCTATCTGGCGGCGCTGGAAGCAGATCGCGCTGGGCGCGAGGCCAGCGAGCGCGCCCGGACGCTGTACCGCGAAGCCTGTGCCGCCCTGATCGCCCTCCAGGGCGCCAGCCGTCCCGGCGCGCTGCCCGATTACGACCGCGCGCTGCTCTTGCGCGAACTCCGGCTTTTTCCGGAATGGTATGTCGGCAAACATCTCGGCATCAGTCTTTCCGCCGCGCAGGAAACCACGCTCTCCGGCGTTTTCGATGCCCTGCTGGAAAACGCGCTGGCGCAGCCGCAGGTCTTCGTGCACCGCGATTACCATTCGCGCAACCTGATGCTCACCGAAACCCGGAATCCCGGCATCCTGGATTTCCAGGACGCCGTCGTCGGTCCGATCACCTACGATCTCGTCTCGCTGCTGCGCGATGCCTATATCGACTGGGAAGAAGAGCAGGAACTCGACTGGGCGATCCGCTACTGGGAAGCGGCGCGGCGCGCGGCCCTGCCGGTGCGCGCGGATTTTTCCGAATTCTGGCGCGATTACGAATGGATGGGCGTGCAGCGCCAGCTCAAGGTGCTCGGGATTTTCGCCCGCCTCTTTTACCGCGACGGCAAGGAGCTTTATCTGCAATACCTGCCACGGGTCATGGGCTACCTGCGCCGCGCCTCGGAACGCTACGCCGAACTGCGGCCGCTGCCGCGCCTGATCGACGAGTTTTCGGGCCGCCAGCCCGCCGTCGCCCTCAGCTTCTGAGGATGAAAGCGGCCTCATGAAAGCCATGATCCTCGCCGCAGGACGCGGGGAGCGGATGCGTCCGCTGACCGACACGACGCCGAAACCGCTCCTTCGCGTCGGCGGAAAATCCCTGATCGAGCGCCATCTGGAACGGCTTGCCGCCGCCGGATTCCAGGATGTCGTCATCAACCACGCCCATCTCGGCGAACGGCTGATCGAGGCGCTCGGCGACGGCAGCCGCTGGGGCATTTCCATCGCCTGGTCGGCGGAACCGCCCGGCGCGCTGGAAACCGCCGGCGGCATCGCGCAGGCGCTGCCCTTGCTCGGCCCCGATCCCTTTCTCGTCTTGAGCGGCGACATTCTCTGCGAATGGGATTTCACCCGCGCCCCCGCGCTGGCGCAGCGGCTTGCCCGCGCTGGCGCGCACCTCGTCCTCACCGCGAACCCGGAAGACCACCCCGGCGGCGATTTCAGCCTCGACGGCGCGACACTGCGCCCGGCCATCGCCGGAAAGGCCCTGACCTACGCCAATATCGGCGTTTTCTCGCCCGCTTTTTTCGCGCCGGTAAAACCCGGACAATTCCTGAAACTGCGCCCGCTCCTCGACGCCGCGATTGCCGACGGACGGATTACGGGCGAGGAATACCATGGCCGCTGGCACAATATCGGCACCCCGGAACTCCTGGCGCGATGCGAACGCGATCTGGAAGCCGAATCCAGGGCCGAAAGCACGTAGGATGGGGTGAGCGAGGCGAAACGAAACCCATCATTTCCTCCCCCTGAAATCCCGATGGGTTTCGCTGCGTCCTACTCATCCCGCATATTACCCGCCTCGCATGTTCACCTTCAAGTGCAATCCCTGATTTTCAGGGATTGCACTCGGCAATTGCTCATGATATGTAATGATTCTTTCTGCCCGAGCATTCCTGATTTTTCGACATCATGTTCGATTCCCTGCGCAAATTGTTCAGCCGCAAGCCGCCGCCGGAGCGCGCGATCGAGCTTGCGCGGCAGCCCTTTCCGGAACAGGGGAGGGCGGTGGAGGAAAGCGGCGCGGCGCGTGAAAATTCCACTTTCATTTGCCACGAGGCTTTCCTGGGGCGCGACCAGCGGATTGTCGGCTACGAATTTGCCCATCCTCAATCCTTGCCTTCCCGCATGAGGGAGAAGAATGCGCGGATCCGTCATTATTATGACGATGCGCTGCTTCGGCATCTCTCGGCCTTGCAGATCGAATCCTTGCTCGGCGCGCGTCTGGCCTTCGTCGAAATATCCCCCGATTCGCTTGCGCATCCGATGCTGGCGCGATTGCCGAAAAAGAACCTGGCGATCCTGCTCAGTTTTGCGGAGACGCCGGAACAGGCCGACGCTGAAGTCACGGACAGCGCTGCTGCTGCGCTCGATGTGCTGCGTGTGCAGGGAGTGCATGTCGGGTTGAAATGGCGGCGGAAATCATCCCGCGAGGGCGCGGGATACCTGCCCTGGGTCGATTTCATCCAGATTCCCTGGCAGGAATACGCCGGGGATGCCGCCGAGCGCGTTCTGCCCGAAGAGATTGCGGCGCTGCGCTACAGGGCGAAATACGAGGGAGAAAGCAAAAGGGGAAGTCCCGCGCCGATGCGCCTGATCGCTGGCGATTTGCGAAATCCGGACGATTTCACCCTTTGCTATCGCCTGGGATTCGATTTCTTCCGTGGCCCCTTCGTCAATAGCCGCGAGCAATGGACTCCGCCGCAAAGCTCGATCAACCGGCTGCGCGTCGTGCAGCTCCTGAACGCCATCCGCCACGACGCGGATACTGTGCACCTGGCGAAGGAGTTGAAGCAGGATCCGGTGCTTTCCTACAAGTTGCTGCGCTACATCAATTCTGCTGCCATCGGCCTGCGGAACGAGATCAAGACGCTCGACCAGGCGGTTGCGATCCTGGGGCGGGAAAACCTGTACCGCTGGCTTTCGGTGCTGATGTTCAACATGCGCGATCCTGGCTACCGCGAATGGGCTTTCACCGAGCAGGCGCTGGCGCGGGCGGCGCTGATGGAACGCCTGGGAAACGAGGCCAGGAGGCAGAACGAAAAACAATCGCCCGCGCCCGATGCGCTTTTTCTCACCGGACTGTTTTCGCTGCTCGACCAGTTGCTGGGCGAACCGCTTCCGGAGCTGACCTCGAAAATTCAACTGCCGGAAGAAATTTCCCTCGCGCTCATCAAGCGCCGTGGCCCGCTGGCCGGCTTCCTGACGCTCGCCGAAGCCTGCGAGACGCAAGACCCGGAGGCGATTGCCGCCTACGCAAAACCCCTGAAATTTTCTGCCGCCGCTGTCAGCCATGCCGTCTTCGACGCGCTGACCTGGGCGCACGAAATGACGGAAGTCTCGGCCTCCTGAGGCTTTGGGCTTTGATGAGCGCGGCGAGACCCATCATTTCTCTTTCTAAAATTCTAAATTTGACTAAAGAATTATTTTTTAACAATCACTACAGTAGCTGAACATTATTACAGTAATTTAGAAAATTCAGCTCTGCTGTTTTAGGACGGCACGGCCTCGTGGGAGGAAAGGCGCGGCAAGGCGGTTTCGGCCAGGCGCGTCCAGTAGGCGATGCCGAGGGACAGCACGTCGTCATTGAAATCGTAATGCGGGCTGTGCAGGCGGCAGGGGGATTCGGAAGGGTTGCCGCCGCCCTTGCCGCTGCCGAGCCAGACATAGCAGCCGGGTTTTTCGTTGAGCATGAAGGAGAAATCTTCTGCGCCCATCGAGGGAGGATGTTCGGTGATCACCTGCGCGTTGCCGAAGACTTCGGCAGCGACGCGCTGGCAGAGTTTGGCCTCTGCCGCGTGATTGACCGTCGGCGGGTAGCGCCGCTCGAAAGTGATTCCGGTGCGGATGCCGAAGGAACAGGCCGTGCCCTGGACGATGGCGTTGACGGCGTTCTCGATGCGCTGCTGTACCGCGCCGGAAAAGCTGCGCAGGGTGCCGCGCAGGATGGCGCGTTGCGGGAGGATATTCCAGGTGTCGCCCGCGTGGAATTGGGAGACGCTGACGACGGCGGCGTCGGTCGGCGCGAGCACGCGGGAGACGACGGTTTGCAATTGCTGCACCAGTGCGCTGCCGGCGACGATGCAGTCCTTGCCCTGGTGCGGCATCGCGGCATGGCAGCCGTGCCCTTCGAAGACGATTTCAAAGACGCAGGTGCCGGCCATGACCGGGCCGGGAAACGCAGCCAGCGTGCCGGCGGGAAGCTCCGGCCAGTTGTGCAGGCCATAGACGGCGGCGACCGGAAAACGCTCGAAAAGGCCGTCTTCGATCATCAATCGCGCTCCGCCTTCGGATTCTTCCGCTGGCTGGAAAATGAAGGCCAGCGTGCCGTCGAAATTTTTCGTCCGCGCCAGGTGGCGCGCGGCGCCAAGCAGCATCGCGGTGTGCCCGTCGTGGCCGCAGGCGTGCATCTTGCCTTCGTGGCGGGAACGGTGCGCGAAGCTGTTTTCCTCGGCAAGCGGCAGCGCGTCCATATCGGCGCGCAATCCGATCATGCGCCCGGGCCTGCGGGAATCGCCCGCGCGCAGCAGGCCGACGACGCCGGTGCCTGCGAGTCCCCGATGGACTTCAAGGCCGCAGGAGGCCAGTTCGCGCGCAACGATGTCGGCAGTGCGATGCTCCTGGTATGCGATTTCCGGGTGCGCGTGCAGGTCGCGGCGCAGGGCGATAATGTCGGGCAGGAAGGGCAATTCCGGCAGCGGCAGGGAAGGGTAGGGAGAGGCGGAGTCGGGCATGTCTCGATGCTGGGTCATGGCGGAAAATTAAAACAGGAAAAATGCAAGAATAATGCTTGCGGGTGAAACTTTCTATCCGTTATTCTCTAGGGATGCTCTGAACAAGTCGCTGCGCCGTGTGCATCTGCGGAGTCGGGCGGTCTGCGGCGTTGCAAATCCTCGCGATACCGTCAGGTATCGCTGTGGCTCAGTTTGCAAATTCGGCCTAGCATCCCATCCCGATCCGCAGCGCACACTTTCCGCTCAACTTATTCAGAGCATCCCTGAATCATGAATCTTGTCCTGATCAGCGGCCTTTCCGGCTCCGGAAAATCCATTGCCCTCAAGGCTCTCGAAGACTGCGGCTATTGCTGCGTCGACAATATTCCCTCCCAATTATTGCTGCCCCTGGTCAGGCAGCTTGCCGCGCAGGGCTGCGAGCGCGTCGCGGTGGCGATCGACGTGCGCAGCGGCGATACCGCACTGCTTCCGCAGGAAATCGAAGCCTTGCGCTGCGTCGATTCCGATGGCGCAAGCCTGGCGAAAACTTCTGCCACGGGCGCTTCCTGCATTTTTTCCGACCTCAAGTTCATTTTCCTGGACGCCAAGGACGATATTCTGCTCGCGCGTTTTTCCGAGACGCGGCGGCGGCATCCGCTGGCGGACAAGGGCCGCACCCTGCTCGAAGCGATCAGCGAGGAACGCCGCCGTCTCGAAGGACTTTCCGGAATCGGGCACCACATCGACACCAGCGATCTGAAACCGGACCGCCTGCGCGAATGGATACGCCAGTTCATCGCGCCCGAACCGGGGCGGGAACTGACGCTGCTGTTTCAATCCTTCGGCTTCAAGCACGGACTGCCTCTCGATGCCGATCTGGTCTTCGATGTGCGCTGCCTGCCCAATCCGCATTACATTCCCGAACTGCGTCCGCTGACCGGGCGCGATGATCCGGTCGCCGAATTCCTGCGCAACGAGGCGAGCGTGGATCGGATGCAGGAGAATATCGGCGATTTCGTTGCCGCCTGGCTGCCCGCGTATCTCAACGACCAGCGCAGCTATCTCACGGTGGCGATCGGCTGTACCGGCGGGCAGCACCGCTCGGTGTATCTCGTCGAAACGCTGGCGGCGGAATTCCGGCAGCGCTTTGGCCACCGCGCCCGCGTGCTGCTGCGCCACCGCGAGCTTGACGATCCCTCCATATGAAGCTTCCGTCTCCTGCTGCCGCACCCGGTTCCCGAACCGTCTGCCTCGCGCTGACCGGCGCTTCCGGCATGGCGTATGGAGCGCGTTTGCTGGAATGCCTGCTCGCGGCAGCTTGCCGGGTCTGGCTGATTTCCTCGCCGACGGCGCAAATCGTCGCGGCGCAGGAAATGCCGGACTGGCCGCTATCATTGCCGCCGGACGAGGCCAGGGAACAATTGCGCGCGCGCTACGCCGCGTTGCCCGGAACGCTTGAAATCTTCGGACACCAGGACTGGTTTGCGCCGCCGGCCTCCGGCTCCAGCCCGCCAGGGGCAATGGTCGTTTGCCCTTGCTCGATGGGCACGCTGGCCGCGATTGCGCAGGGCTTGTCGGACAACCTGATCGAACGCGCCGCCGATGTCGCGCTGAAGGAGCGCCGCCCGCTGATTCTCGTGCCGCGCGAGACGCCGCTCTCGACGCTGCATCTGGAAAACATGCTCCGCCTCTCAAGGGCCGGGGCGACGATCCTGCCGCCGAGTCCGGGTTTTTATCATCACGGGAAGACGCCCGGCGCGGAATTGCGCGTTGCCGGCCTGATCGACTTCATCGTCGCCCGCATCCTCGATCACCTCCAGATCGAACACGCGCTCCTGCAGCGATGGGGAGAAGGGAAATGATGGGCTGGCTTGCATGGCTGGCGGGAAAAACCGCGCCGGAACCCGTGCCGGAGCGCCGTGACATCGCCCTTTTTCCGCTCAACGCGGTTCTTTTTCCGGGCGGCGCGCTCTCGGTCAAGGTCTTCGAGACGCACTACCTCGACATGATCCGCGCATCCACGAAAACCGGGGAAGATTTCGGCATCTGCCTCATCGCGCGCGGCTTCCAGTCCGATGGCGTGGGAGAGGAAGGCATCGCGTCCTCGCACAAGATCGGCGCCCTGGCGCGGATTACGGCGTGCGATGGCGAAGAAACCGGATCTTCCGGCGACCCGCTGCACCTCAACGTGCAAGGCGGCGCGCGCTTCCGCATCCTTGAGCGCCGCACCCTGGAAAACGGACTCCTGCGCGCCGAAGTCGAACTTCTGCGGGAATCCGAAATTCCGGTGCCGCCCTCGCAACAACGCCTGCTCCCCTTGTTGCGCGGACTCCTCGCCGAAGGCTTGCCGGTTCCCGAACCCCACCGCTGGGAAAGCGCCGCCTGGGTTGGCTACCGCCTCTGCGAAATCGTCCCGGTGCAAGCCCTGGCAAAACAAAAACTCCTCGAACTCGACGACCCAGTCTCCCGCCTGGAAATCCTCGAACGCTACCTGGAACAGCACGGGCTGCTGAGCTGAAGGTTTTTTTTCACCCGGCAATCAAGGGTTGAACACCTGTCGAGCGCAATCCCCGCCATTCATGGCGGGGTCAGCGAGACATCGCCTGGCAGGCGCCGAAGGCGCCCGACACTGTGTCGAGGAATCCCCAAGCTTCAGCTTGGGGTGACTCAAAATATGTAGGATGGGTAGAGCGAAGCGAAACCCATCTTTTCTCCATTTGAAACTCCGATGGGTTTCGCTGTGCTCAACCCATCCTACACCCCTTGAAAATCAATCCTTACTTGCAGAAGGGGTGGGCGCTGAAGGAAAGAGAAAAAGATAAGGATGATGCAGTTGACAAAATACCTAAAATTGGTATTCTTTTTTAAACAGCGCGGGAGCTTATTGTGCCGGACGAAAAACTGCCGCCTTGGTCTGTGGAGTTCACCGGCAAGGCGCGCAAGCAAAAACAGAAACTGCCGAAAACAATTTCAGCCGCGCTTGATCTTTTATGGGGGGAGCTTGAGCAGGAAGGTCCGGAGCGCTGCAACTGGCCGCACTACGGGCCAATTGTCGGGAAAAGGAATCTGTATCACTGCCATTTGAACACCTGTCGAGCGCAATCCCCGTCATTCATGGCGGGGTCAGCGAGACATGGCGTAACAGGCGCCGAAGGCGCCCCGCATTGTGTCGAGGAATCCCCAACCTTCAGGTTGGGGTGATTCAACAAGGGCAGACCTTGTTATGTGGCTGTATGGAAAGTCACTGACACGGATGTAAGACTCATGGAGATCAGATATGTTGGCACACATGAAAACGCAGACTACCGGCGCATTGACTGAGATCAGCCTTACCGTACCGAGTGAGGACGCGGAACGCTTTTGCAAGGCGATCAGAAGCCTTTTGGAACTTGTTCGACCCGCAACACGCCCGGCCAATGAAGACGGGGAAGAGTTGTATCCCGCGAGGGAGGTGTTCCCCGAATCCACCCCCGGAAACAGGTTGCGCGGATTGCGCACGCGAGAGGGCATTACCCAGAAGGAACTCGCCAGGACTTTGGGCATTCGCCAGCATCATGTCTCGGAAATGGAAAAGGGAGTGCGCTCCATCAGCAAGGAAATGGCGAAACGCATAGGCGAAGCGTACAACGTCTCGTACAGGGTGTTTTTGTAGGATAGCTTCAGCGCCCGGTGTAAGCAGCGGTGTATTTTCTAAATTAGACTAAAGAATTCGTTATTTATAACCACTACGGTAGCGGATCATTATTTCACTAATTTAGAAAATTCATAGCTTGGGGTGAGCTTGCGAACCCCAACATTCCGGGCTTGCGGATTGGGGCTTGCGGGCTACGGGTTTTTCTCGCCGCCGTCCTGCTCTTCCGGTTCCTTTTCCCTGCGCAGGATTTGTTTTCGCACCAAATGGATGTGTTCGCGCAGGGTATAGACGAGATTGACAAAGGCGAGCGGGACGCGGCGGTGGTTGGCTTCGTCTTCCAGGCGGTCCAGGCGGTCGAGATAGCTCTGGCGCTGGGCCGGGTTGTAGTGTTCGTGCAGCTCGTTTTCGAGGAATTTGAGTTCGCCGTAGCAGCGGAAGACGCGCGCGCGGATGCGCCAACTGTAGATCATCGGCGCGATGCGCAAAAGCGGCAGGAGGAGGGCGATGAGCGGCAGCAGCATGATGATCGTGCGCTCGATGAGGAGCGCCGCCCAGAACGGGAGGTAGCGTTGCAGGAAGGGCGGACCGGATTTGTAGTAGCGCTCCGCTTCCGGGGCGAGTTCGATGCTGCGGTCCAGATAGGCGGGGAATTCGTTGGCGTTCTGGAAGAAGCCGGGGTTGCCATGAACTTTCGCCGCCGCCTCCAACAGGAGCGAAGCCAGCGCCGGATGCAGGTTTTCGTTGGCGACGAGATTGGCGGTCGTTGCCAGCAGCATGGTGTCGCGCGGCGGCGCGTCGCGCACGAGGTCGACTGCGCCGCGCGGCAACACGACCTTGAAGAGGAACGGAAAACGCCGGGTGTAGGCTTCGGCCTGTGTGAAGTTCATGATCAGCACGCCCGGCGAGTGCAACAGGCTCTGGACGATGGGCGCTTCGGGCGCGGCAATCACGAAGGCGGCATCGAGCTTGCCCTGTTCCAGGGCTTGTGCGGCCTCGTTGCTGGAGGCGTTGTTCAGGGAACTGTTGTAGGTCTCGATTTCGTTTGCCCTGAGCAGCCGCACCGCGAGGCTGCGGATGCCGCTGCCTCGCGCGCCGATGGCGATACGCTTTCCTCCGAGCTGGGAGAGGCGCTCGATGGGGCGATGGCGCTCGTCCGTTCTTTGGGGGTTCTGCGGTTTTTCCCTCGCGGCGCCGCTGGATTCGGCGTAGGGGTCGCGGTAGAAGAGCCAGACGGGTTCGTAATAAACACTGCCGAGCGAACGCAGGCCAGCGAAGCTCTGCGCCACATCCTCGTCGTCTTCGTCCTCTGCGGTCTTGTCCGTGCCCGCCGTTTGGCGCGGCAGCGTCGTTCCTCCCTGGACGAAGGCAACGTCGACCGCGCCGCTTTTCAAGAGTTTCAGGTTTTGCCGCGATCCGGAAGTGGGGACGATTTCCAGCGTGATCTGGTTCTTTGCCAGGATTTTCGCGTAACGCTGCGCGAAGGCGTAATAAGTGCCGTCCGCCGCGCTGGCGGCGATGCGGAATTGTTTTGGCGGCGCCGGTTCGACGAACTGGTAGGCGACGATGAGGCCCGCCGCGACGATCAGGACAATCGGCCACGCGGTGGCCAGGAGGTCGCGCAGGGAAACGAGGCGGGCGCGCAAATGGGCGATCATGGCGAAGGAAGATGGCGGGGAGGGTTGTTGCTCACGGAAATTTGTTCTTGATTCGGCGCCGCATTTTTTCATCGAGGTTGCTAAAAGGGCTTGCGTTACTTTGTGCTTTCAGGGAAGTATAACGCTTCCTAAAAACTTCCAAATTTCCCCGGATACACTGCCGCTTGCTCGTTTTGAGCGTCCGGGGATTTTTGAGGAATAATGACCTACAATTTTGTTCAGGGTGTTCAAAGATGACAAATATTTCTTTTGCGATTCTGCGGAGGTTGGCGCTTGCCGCTACCCTGGCCTGCCTGGTGGTGGGCACTGGATTCTATGTGATCCAGGAACACGGGGTCGATAGCTTCATACTGGCGCTTGCCACGCAGCATCCAGATGATCTCGCCAGTTTTCGCGTGGAACAGGATCGCCAGGCGGCTTATGCAGATGTTCTGGAAGCGGCGTACCCGCGCAGCGTCATTGTGCAGGTGTTCGACAAGGATTGGGTGCTGCGCGGAGAAAGCGCAAATCCGCGCTTCGAGGATATACGCGCTGCGCTGATGGCGCAGACGCAGGATTTCCCGCGCGATATGGCGCGGCATTATCACATCATTCATTCTGTCGATGCCATGGCCATCCAGGTCCAGGCGCCGATCCTGGACGAGAGGGAAATGCCGGTGGGTTTCCTGGGCGGAATTCTCGTCGTGCCCGAGCAGGTCCGGCAGGAATTGCAGCAGCGGATCCAGCATGTGCTGCTGGCGCTGTTCATCGCGGTATTCCTGACGGCGGCGGCCCTCTACCCGATGATCCTGTCGCTCAATCGCAAGGTCTTGCGGGCTTCGCACCTGGTCATGCGCGGCAACCTGGAAATGGCGGGAACGCTCGGCACGGCGATTGCCAAGCGCGATTCCGAAACCGGCGCGCACAATTTTCGCGTTTGCTATTACGCCCTGCATCTGGGCGAAGCGGTGAAACTCGACGTCCCGACGATGCGCCGCCTGATCGTCGGATCCTTTTTTCACGACATCGGCAAGATTGGCGTCAGCGATACCGTGTTGCTCAAGCCGGGCAAGCTGGACGACGAAGAATTCGCAGCGATGAAAAAACATGTTCCTCTCGGCATGGAAATCATCAAACCCTCGGAATGGTTGCGCGCCGGTAGCGACGTGATCGAATGCCATCATGAGAAATTCGATGGGAGCGGCTATCCAAGGCAATTGCAGGGAGAGGAAATTCCACTCGTCGCGCGGATTTTTGCCATCGCCGACGTGTTCGACGCGCTGACTTCCCGGCGCCCATACAAGGAACCGATGCCCGGAGAGGAAGCGATCCTGAAGGTGCGCGAAGAGGCCGGCAGCCATTTCGACCCGGATCTGGTGGAAGTTTTCGCCGGCATCGCCACGCGCCTGCACGGGGAAATTTCCCCCCTGAGCGAAAGGCGAATGAACGAGGTGCTGATGCGAAGAACAATGTCCTACTTCCTCCAGCCGGGCAAAACGCCGCCGTTGCAGTAGCGTGGATGAAGCACCTGTTGATCCGGCAATCAAGTATGTAGGATGGGTAGAGCGAAGCGAAACCCATCATTCCCTCCTCTGTAATTCTGATGGGTTTCGCTGGCGCTCTACCCATCCTGCGCGGTCGGTTTTTTTTGCCGCCCCTGCGAAACCGGATTGAATCAAAACCCCTCCAAGGGCCGGATCAATATCTTCCGCTTCCCTCGAATCCGTTTTGCCGCCATGCCTCGAAGAGCATCACCGCCGCCGCGTTGGAAAGATTGAGGCTGCGCTGGCCGGGGCGCATCGGCAGACGCAGCCGGTTTTCCGGGGCGAATTGATCGAGCATTCCGGTCGGCAGCCCCCGGCTTTCGGGCCCGAAAACAAAGGCATCGCCCGGCAGAAAATGTACGGAATCGAAGCGCGTTTCCGCCTTGGTGCTGAGCGCAAACAGGCGGCAGCCGGCAAGCGCGGCGCGGCACGCAGGCCAGCCGGCATGACGGCGTACGGTGACGAATTCGTGATAATCCAGCCCGGCGCGGCGCAGCGCCTTGTCTTCCCAGCGGAAACCGAGCGGTTCGACCAGATGCAATTGCGCGCCGGTGTTGGCGCAGAGCCGGATGATATTGCCGGTATTGGGGGCGATTTCGGGTTCAAAAAGAATAATGGAGAACATGGGGTGCTTTTGATTCATGCCCAAAGCATTATGCCTTGGACACAATTTTCTAAATTAGAATCAAGAATTCATCGCTGACAATTACTACAGTAGCGAATCATTATTTAAGTAATTTAGAAAATGGATTGTCGTTTTGTCACGCCCTTCAAACGATGATTCCGCCTCCCAGGCAAACGCGGGATTCGTAGAGAACCAGCGATTGGCCCGGGCTTGGCGCCCACTGCGGGGCGGCGAAATGGACGCGCAGCCGGGCTTCCCCTTCTGCGGCTTCGATCTCGCAGGGCGCGTCTTCCGCACGGTAGCGGGGTTTCGCGGTGTAGACCCAGTGGGAATGAGGCGTCCGTCCGTTGATCCAGGAAAGCTCGCCGATCGTCATCATGGCAGCGGAAAGGGCCGGGTGATCGTGCCCGCGCACGACGTAGAGCAGGTTTTCGGCAACATCCTTTTTCACGACAAACCAGGCTTCGTGCTCGCCGCCGCTGCCCTTCTGCCCGCCGATCCGCAATCCCTTGCGCTGGCCGATGGTGTGGTAGCTCATGCCGTCGTGCGTGCCGAGCACGCGGCCCGTGTCGAAGTCGCGGATTTCGCCCGGACGCGGCGGCAGGTAGCGCATCAGGAATTCCTTGAACGGGCGCTCCCCGATGAAGCAGATGCCGGTCGAATCCTTTTTTCCGGCGACGTGCAAGCCGGCTTCCTGCGCGATCTTGCGCACTTCGCGCTTGTACAGTCCGGCCAGCGGAAAGATCGCGCGGGAAAGTTGTTCCTGGTTCAGCCGGTAGAGAAAATAGCTTTGGTCCTTGGCCCCGTCCTCGGCCTTGAGCAACTGGAATTCCCGGCCATGGTCGCCTTCGGTTTCGCGCACCCCGGCGTAGTGGCCGGTGGCGATTTTTCCGGCGCCGAGCTTGAGCGCGTGGTCGAGAAAGGCGCGGAACTTGATCTCGGAATTGCAGAGCACGTCGGGGTTCGGCGTGCGCCCGGCTTCGTATTCGCTCAGGAATCCGGCGAAGACACGCTCCTTGTATTCCTGCGCGAAATTGACGACTTCAACGTCGATGCCGAGGGTGTCGGCAATGCTGACGACATCAATCAGATCCTGGCGCGAAGCGCAATATTCCTCATCGTCGTCGTCCTCCCAGTTTTTCATGAACAGGCCGGTGACGCGATAACCCTGGCGCTTCAGGAGCAGCGCGGCGACGGCGGAATCGACGCCGCCGGACAGCCCGACGATGACGGAAGGCGCATCGGCGGACGGGGAGAAAAGGGAGGATTTATTCATTGATGACCTCGGGATCGTCTCCATTGAGCCAGTCTTCCAATGGGAATACGGCGGCGGGATGTCCATTGTCGAAATACCAGGTGTCGACGACGAAACGGCGCTTGTTGGCCTCCTCCTCGTCATCGGCGGCGCCGGAAGGCGCGCTTCGAGGCGGCGCGATTTCCTCGATCAGTGCCGAATAATGCTGGAAAAGCACAAATCTCAAGCGTTGCTTCGGCGGCAATACGCGGTGCCAGCGCAACATGCCGCGCGCTTCGAGCATCTTGAGCAGCCGCGTGGTCGTTGTCGAATGGTCGATGCAATCCATGCGGCCATTGACGCCATGGTCGGAATAATTGCCGCCCCGGTCGGCGGAAATCGGCGTCTGCTGGCCCGCCCATTTCAAGAGGCGGCCAATGGCGAGCGAAATCTGCTCGCGCTCTCCGGCGGCATCGCGCGCCTGCTGGAGCAGGGCATGGATTTCCCGCAATTGCGCTTCCGTATAGACGACGGCTTGCTGCGAGGCGCAACCATAGTTGTAGCAGACGGTGATGCTTTCATCGGCGGCGCAGGCAAGCGGGCAGCAGAGGGCGGCCAGTAGAGGGATAAAGGGCCAGGGGCGCAAGAAGAGTCCAGTATGTAGGATGGGTTGAGCATAGCGAAACCCATCGGAGTTCCAGAGGGAGAAATTATTTAAGGAGCGGAGCAATAACGCTCTGGCGCGTGGTAGTTGAGAAGATCGAGCGGATAGCGCCGCCCCGCCTGCCAGTCCGAAATCACGCGCGGAACCATCGGGCTGCGGTGACGCGGCGCCAGCGCCGCGATTTCCTTCGGATCGAGCCAGTGCGCGGCGATGATCCCTGCATCCAGCGCCCGGCCCGCTTCATGTCCGTCGAGGCGGCCGCCGAAGGCGAAGCGCAACCAGGTGATTTCCTGCGGCGCATCGCGCCAGTGGTAAATGCCGACCAGATATTCGGGGATGAAGCGCCACGCGCTTTCTTCCAGCGTTTCACGCACCACCGCGTCGATGAGGGATTCGCCGGGTTCCAGATGCCCCGCCGGCTGGTTGTAGCGGATGCCTTCCTCCGTTTCTTCCTCGACGAGCAGAAAGCGTCCTTCCCGCTCGATGACAGCGGCGACGGTAACGTTGGGTTTCCAGATCATGGGAAGGCTGGCGGGGGTCTGTGGCAAACGGCGGAAAATATAACATGCCGGGGCTTCCGCTATGATCGAAGTTTTCGGCGTTCATCAATGGATTCTGCAATGACAAGGGAAGAAAGCGTTCCCGCGTACTGGGCGCAGGCAAACCGCGCATTGGCGCGCGAGGATCAGGCGATGGCGGGGCTGATCCGGCGTTATCGCGGGATGAGCCTCGTTTCTCGCGGCGAGCCGTTTGCGACGCTGGCGCGTTCGATTGTCGGCCAGCAGATTTCGGTCAAGGCTGCCGATGCGGTATGGGCGCGTTTTGCCGCCGTCGTTGGCGCTCCGGACGGCGCAATCAAAGCGGAAGCGGTGCTGGCGGCGGGCCTTTCGGGCCTCTCGGATTGCGGGCTGTCGGCGCGCAAGCGGGAATACCTCTGCGATCTCGCCGCGCGCTTTGCGAGTGGCGCAATCGTTCCGGAACGCTGGCAGGCGATGGGAGACGAGGAAGTCATCGCCGATCTGTGCGCCGTGCGCGGCATCGGGCGATGGACGGCGGAGATGTTCCTGATTTTCAACCTGCTGCGCCCGGATATTTATCCGGTTGACGACCTGGGGCTGCAAAAAGCCGTGTCCCTGCTTTATTTTTCCGGCGAAAGGCCGGCGCCGCGCGCGCTCGCCGCCTTCGGCGAACGCTGGCGCCCCTGGCGCACCGTAGCAACCTGGTATCTGTGGCGCAGCCTCGACCCGGTGGCGGTCGTGTATTGAAGAAGCTCGTGCGGCGCTTTCGTGCCGGAAATAAAACAACGGCGCTCCAGAGGAGCGCCGCTATTCAATTCCCCTCTGAGGAGAGGTGGCAGCGAAGCTGACGGGGTGGTTTCGGCTCCCTGCATCCCGCCTTTTCAGCGCCCCGTAGCGGCGAGCAGATGTGCGGGATAGCGCTCGCCTTCGATATGGATGGCGGCGAGGGCTTCGGCAATCGAGGCAAGGTCTGCCGCCGTCAGCGTCACATCGGTTGCGGCGATGTTCTCTTCGAGGCGATGGAGTTTTGTGGTGCCGGGGATCGGCACGATCCACGGCTTTTGCGCCAGCAACCACGCCAGCGCGATTTGCGCCGGAGTCGCTCCCTTTTCCCTGGCGATGCGGCCAAGCAGGTCGATCAGCGCCTGGTTTTTCTCCATGGCTTCGGGAGTGAAACGCGGCAGGAGTTTGCGGAAATCTCCTTCCTCGAACCGGGTTTTCCCGTTCATCGCGCCGGTCAGGAAACCCCTGCCGAGCGGGCTGTAGGGAACGAAACCGATGCCGAGTTCTTCGCAGGCGGCGAGGATGCCGTTGCTTTCCGGGCCGCGCGTCCAGAGTGAATATTCGTTCTGGAGCGCCGCGACCGGCAAGACGGCATGGGCGCGGCGCACCGTTTCCACGCCCGGCTCGGACAGGCCGAAGTGGCGAACCTTGCCCGCTTCGATCAAGCCCTTTACCGCGCTAGCCACATCCTCGATCGGAACGGCGGGATCGACGCGGTGCTGGTAAAAAAGATCGATCACGTCGATGCCGAGCCGCTTGAGGGATTCGTCGGCGACCTTCCTGATATGTTCCGGACGACTGTCAAGCCCTGCCTGTTTTCCATCGACGATGTTGAAGCCGAATTTGGTGGCGATGACGACATGGTCGCGAACCGGGCGCAGGGCTTCGCCGACGATTTTTTCATTGGTAAACGGGCCGTAGGTTTCGGCGGTGTCGAAGAAGCTGAGGCCGCGTTCCACCGCTTTGCGGATCAACGCGACACCTTCGGCACGGCTGATACTGGTGGCATAGGAGAAATCGAGGCCCATGCAGCCAAGGCCGATTGCCGAGACTTCAAGGCCGGAAGTTCCGAGTTTGCGCGTTTTCATGTTTTCTCCACTGCGTGCGTTTTGCCTTGGCGCGAGGCGGCATCAGACCTTGAATTTTCCTACTGCGTCCCGGATGGAGTGCGCCAGGCGCTCGATGCTCGTCGCGGCCTCGGAAGCATTCTTCGCGGCGGCGCTGTTCTGTTCCGCTGCCTGGGCGACGCGTTCGACCTGCTGCGCGATCGACTGGCTGGCGGTACTTTGCTCGGACAGGGCCGAACTGGCGTCGCCGGCGCAGGTCTGCACTTCCCTGGAACCGTCCTGGATGTCCGTGATTGCCGTTCCGGCCTGGTCGGCCAGCGCGACGCCGGTTTCGACCTGCTCGGCGGCACGGGCCATGGATTCCACCGCCAACTGGGAACTGCTCTGGATGGAGGAGATCATCGTGCTGATTTCGCCGGTGGCATTGGTCGTGCGTTCGGCGAGTTTCCGCACTTCGTCGGCAACGACCGCGAAGCCGCGCCCCTGTTCGCCGGCGCGCGCCGCCTCGATCGCCGCGTTCAATGCCAGCAGGTTGGTCTGGTCGGCAACATCCTTGATCACCTGCACGATGCCGGAAATGCGTTCGGACTGCTTGCCCAATTCGCCGATACTTTCGGAAGATTTGCGCACCGCTTCGGCCATGGCGTGCATTTTGCTGACGGTCTGGCGGATGACATCGCCCCCCTGTTCCGAGAGATCGCTGGTGCGCTGGGTAAGCCGGGCAGTTTCCTGGGCAGACTGGGCCACATGGTTGATGCTGACCGTCATTTCCTCGATGGATGCGGCCATTGCCGAGGAAGTCTCACTGGTCATCTCGGAGCTTTTTGTCGCCTCGTGCGCGGTGGTGGAAAGTTCCGCCGAGGCCTGGTCGAGCTGATTCGTATCCTGGAGAATTTCCTTCAGGGATTTCTGCAGGGTGGCCAGCAATTGGTTGAAGTAGACGGCGGTTTGTCCGACCTCGTCGGTGCTGGAGATATCCACGCGCCGGGTGAAATCGCCGGTCTGTTCGACTTCGCCCATGGTCGACTGCAAACTTGAGAGCGGGGAAACGATGGAGCGGATGATGCTCCAGGCGATCAAAATTGCCAGCAACAGGCCGACAGCGAAAGTGATCACCATATACATGAGCGAGGATTTGTAGGTTTCCGTGGCGTCCTCGAAATTTTTCTTGGAGAGTTCGTCGTTCACGCTGATCAAATCGGAGATGGCTTTTTCCAGCGTGGCGCCTACCTCGCGGTTTCCGACGATATATCTTCCAACGGTGTCGCTGGAAAAATCGCCTGCGCGCAGCGCAGCGATGGTGGGGCGGACGACATCCCTGACCATCTTGGGGTACTCTGTGATGAATTTATCGGCAAAGGGCTTTTCCTTTTCATCCAGGGGGGTGGACATATAGCGCGCCCACTCCTCATCAATATTCTTCATTCGCTCTTCAGCCTTGCGCAAATGATCATCGAGCGCGTGGTTGTTGTGGAGCTTGGCAATATCCAGTTGGGGGTTGTGCTGGAAGGCGCGGAACATATCGCTGGACAGCCCGGTGAGATTTCCTTCCACATTGCCGATCTGGACCAGCGCCATCGTCCTGTCGTTGTACATGGTGTCCGTTTCGGCAGCGAGCTTTTTCATCCCGGAGATTCCAACCAGCAGGATGATGATGGTGACTACGGCAGCAAAGGCAGTGAGGAAAAAGAGTCTGCTGCCGACCTTTAAGTTGTTGAACATGATGTGCTCCGGGAAGGAATTGAAAGATTGAACCTTGGGGTTTGTTTCTACTGAAAAACTATTCGGTTACGGACGGGGACAGGCCATTCTTGCTGAAAGCCCCAATCCGCGATTGCTTTCCGGAAGGCGGGATTCACCAATCGTCATCCGGGAAATGCTGCTTGTATGGATACGCATTCTTGCTTTGAGTCACCCCAACCTGAAGGTTGTGGATTCCTGTACGGGCGGGTTTGAAACCCGCCCCTACACAATGCGGGGCGCCTTCGGCGCCTGCTACGCCATGTCTCGCTGACCCCGCCATGAATGGCGGGGATTGCGCTCGACAGGTGTTCACGATGGAATACTGAATCATCGTTTTGGGCGTCCATCGCGTGTGGACTCCTGTCGAACGCGACTTCCGCCATTGATGCCAAGGCCGGCAAAACGGGAAGGACAAGCGCCACAGGCACATCCGATCCGCGCCGGGAAACCCGGAATTCCGGGTCGGGGTGATTCAAGAATGCATCCAGCAACACTACTCCCTTGCAAAAAATACCGCAAGTATCGTTATCCCATTGTTGGTTTTTTCCCTGTTGTCATCGCCCGGAATGTTTGTTTTTATGCCATTAAACGTGCAATTTTCTAAATTTGATTAAATAATGTTTGTTTGTGGTAGTGACGTTTTATAAAAAATTCTTTAATTAAATTTAGAAAATTTCCGGCAGGAAAAATGCAAAGATGTTTTTCCTGCAAACCGTGATTTATGTATCAAAAGCCAGGAGTTGCAGGGATGCCCTGAACAAGGCGCGCGCTGCGGATTGGAATGAGATGCGGCAGCCGCGCAGGATGGGTAGAGCGCCAGCGAAACCCATCATTTCTCCCTCTGGAACTGGAACTCCGATGGGTTTCGCTGTGCTCAACCCATCCTACATACTGCACACTGGATCCTGCGACTTCGCGCAGGATGACGGAGTGTGGTCCTGACCCGTCATTCTGCGCGTAGCGAAGCGGAGTCGCAGACGTCATCCTGCGCGGAGTCGCAGGATCCAGAGGAAGATGCCCATCCCTGCTCCCGAGTTTCTTCCGCGCGCTGCGGATTGGAATGGGATGCGGCAGACAGAAAGAACGGCCCCGAAGGGCCGTTTTTGCTGGAGCGCGTGTGGCGCCAAGGAGTCCGATGCAAGTTCAGAATGGCGGGGGCAACGATATCCCGGACGCTCCGTGGGCGTAATCCCCGGTGAATTTTTCGAACAGTAATCCTTCCTCTGCGTCCAGGGGCGCGGACAGCATATGGAGTGCCCGCGTCTCGTCAATGCTCCTGATCCAGGTTTCGATGCTGTTCAGGTCATCCTTGATCGAGAGGTTTCCGTGGATTTCCGAAGCCTCTGCTCCGGGATCGTTCCGAAGGGATTGGAGAATATCGCCGACGATCCCGTTGATGCTGGTGTCGGGAGAGTCGAATCGGGACTGTGCTGCGCTTGTTTCGCCGGGCATGGGATTTACGTTGCCCGAGGCGCCGTTTGTGCCGAAGACCCCAAACCGGAGGGCAATGATGGCAATCATCGCAGCAGCGAAGGCAATGAGCAGAAAAACCCTGTTGCTGTCTTTAAGGTCGTCGAACATGGTGTACCCCCGAGGAGAATTTGATGGGATCAAGTCCGGGATACTTCGTTGCCTTGTTTCCCGCAATGACGGCGGGGAAATCTGCCGTCATTGCGAGTGAAACAAGGCCATTCGGGGTTCCGGCATGACCGGAATCGAATGCTTTCCAATTATACCTTGAATTGTTGAACGGTATTTCTGATGTCGCCCGTCAATTGCGCCAGGCGTTGCGCGTTGGAGGCGGTTTCTCCTGCTGCCGCGTTGTTCTCATCCGTCATTTGAGCGATGCTCTCGACATGCCGGGCAATTTCCTGGCTCGCCTGGCTTTGCTCCTTCAGGGCGCTGGAAATTTCCGAAATCGCTTCGGAGACCGTGCGCGCCTTCTCGCGGATGGATACGATCCGCCCGCCCGCTTCCTGCGCCAGGGCTTGCCCGGATTCCACTTGCAGCACCACCCGGTTCATTTCGTCGACCGCGCCCTTGGCAGAGACCTGGATCTTGCCGACCATCGAGCTGATGTCGCCGGTGGATTGCGCCGTGCGTTCCGCAAGTTTCCGCACTTCGTCGGCGACCACCGCGAATCCTCTTCCCTGCTCACCCGCGCGCGCCGCCTCGATGGCCGCGTTCAGCGCCAGCAGATTGGTTTGATCCGCGACTTCCTTGATGACCTGCACCACCGAGGAAATCTGCTGCGACTCCTTGCCCAATTCCTGGATGACGTTGGACGCGTCCGCGACGCTCAGGGCAATCCCGGCCATTTCGGAAACCGTGCGCTCGATGATCTGGCCGCCTTCTTCCGAAGTCTGGCCGGCATCCCGCGCAATGGTCTGCGCCTCTTCTGCGCTGGCGGAAACCGTACTGATGGAAACCGTCATTTCTTCCACCGAAGCCGCCGTCGAGGAAGTGGAGCTCGACTGGTTCTCGGAGCTTGCCGCCACCTGCTGGGCTGCCGTATTCAAGGCTTCGATTCCCTGGCCGGCTTCGTTCACCTGATGCGCGATGCCCTTCAGTGAAGTTTGCAACTCATGCATCAATTGATTGAAGCGCGACACGACTTCCCCGATCTCATCGTTATTCGTGTAGTCCACTCGCAGGGTGAGGTCGCGTTCATTCGCGGCCCGTATCAGGGTGCCGGAGAGTTTCCCGATCGGATTGAAGATCGCCCTCAATGTGATCAGCCCAAGGATAATCACGAGCGCAATGGCGACGAGAGAGATGATGCTCTGGATCCACAGGGATTGATTCTGGGACTGGACTGCGTTCTCGATCAGTCCGTTGGCGATTTCGGTATTCCGCTCCAGCAGGAATCTCGAATTTGCCATGAGCTTGGGGCCCACCGTACTGCGCAATCTTTCAAAGACGAGCGCAGTTTCCTCGTCCGCGCGCTTGAGGCTTTCCAGGGTAGGGTTGCCGGCAAGCAGAATTTCCAGTTTCCGGTTTTGTTCCGACACATCGGAAAACCACACCTTCCAGTCCTTGCCGAATTCTTCCCACTTTGCCCGTACGTCAGGAGTGTTGTGTGCCATCTTGTCGTATTCCATATAAAACCTGTCCGCTTCTTCCTGTACCCGTTTCTGCGCGGACACGAGTTCGCGTAACTCCTTGACCTGCTGTTCCAGCGGCATGTTCACCTTGGATAATACTTCGTAGGCGCGCGCCCTGATCTGGTGGAGGTGCGATTCGAGTTCCAGGATCGCAACCACTTTCGGAAAGCGGTTTTCGCCGATTTCTACCATGTTCTTCTGGGTTCCCTGCATATTGAAGAAACCAAGAAGGGCGACGATGAGCAACGAAACCCAGGCGGTGGCGGCCATGATGTGGAAACGGGTTTTTACTTTCATGAGATTCTCCTTTGTCGTTGATTACGGCGGCTGCCGCGTGCGAGACATATCGGCCCGGAATGTTCATCCGCACGATATCCAGAACGCTTCTTTACGCTCAACATTCTAGGGGGATCGACAAGCTATCCGAACAGGTTTGCCCTGCGATTTGGGAACAAATGTGTTATATGTCAATGATTCACCCCCGCATTTTTTGAAAAATCCCCCTTGTGCTGAAGATAACACAACAATGAAATCCCCCACACGATGAGCGCTACTCGCAAGACGCCCCCGCTGCCCGAACAGGAGGCGACGCTGATCGACGCCTTTTGCGATGCGCTCTGGCTCGAAGACGGCCTGTTGCCGGCCTCCCTTGACAGCTACCGCAGCGACCTTGCGCGCTATGCGCGCTGGCTGCGGGTTGAGATTCCTGCCGCGACGCTGGCCAATGCCGATGAAGTGGCTCTCACCCGTTATGTCGCGGCGCTTTCGCGCCAATTGCGCGCGGCTTCGCAGGCACGCCATATTGCGACGCTGCGCCGTTTCTATCGCTGGCTGCTGCAACAGAACCGGATTGCCATCGACCCGACGCGGCGGGTGGAAAATCCGGCCCTGCCCTCGCGCCTGCCGCAGGTTTTTTCGGAAACGCAGGTCGAAACGCTGCTTGCGGCGCCCAATCCGGAAACCCCGCTGGGATTGCGCGACCGGGCGATGCTCGAAACGCTTTATGCCACGGGTTTGCGCGTTTCCGAACTCATCGGCCTCAAGCTGCATGAAATCGATATCGACGCCGGCCTCGTTCGCGTGTTCGGCAAGGGGGCGAAGGAACGCCTGGTTCCGCTGGGCGAGGAAGCGCGCGACTGGAACATGCGTTATCTCGGGGAGGCGCGTCCGGCGCTGTTGTCCGGGCGGCAAAGCGACGCGCTGTTTGTGACCGCCCGCGCGGCCGCGATGACGCGCCAGATGTTCTGGACACTGATCAAACGCCACGCCCGCAGCGCGGGCTTGCCTGCCGAACGCCTCTCGCCACATGGATTGCGGCATGCCTTCGCGACGCATCTCATCAACCACGGCGCCGATCTGCGGGTGGTGCAGCTTTTGCTTGGACATTCCGACATTTCAACGACGCAGATCTACACCCATGTCGCGCGGGAACGCCTGAAAAACCTGCACCGGCAGTATCATCCGCGCCCGTGAAGATTGTATGCAGGATGGGTTTCGCTGTGCTCTCTCAAGAAACTTATTTCAGCTTGCCCTCGCATCAGGTTTGCCACATGCGCCTCGATCTGCAAATTGGATCCTGCGACTTCGCGCAGGATGACGGAGTGCACATACCGGCGGCCCCGAACCCGTCATCCTGCGCGGAGTCGCAGGATCCAGAGGAAGATGCCGACCCTTGGCCCCGAGTTTCTTCGGCACGATTTTCGGCGGCGGGCCGATGAAGCGCTACCCATCCTACATAATGGGGGCGTTGATGGGCCGGGCGGATAATATGCACCACTACCGTATCTGAAAAAACCTCGACATGCGCACGTCGTTTCTCTCCTCGTTCATGCGGCTGGCCCCGGTCGCCGGCCTTGCCGCACTTTTTCTGCTTTTCTGCGTTCTTGTCTTCGATCCGGCAAAGATTTGCGAAGAAAAAACCAGGGGGGGCCTGCTGCTGCTCGGGGGCTTTGTATTGCTTACCCTGGGTTCGGCGGTCCTGTTGATTCGCAGCCAGATACGGAGGCTACGGCGGCAGGCGCGAAAACTTCGGGATCATCGCGAAAACCTGAAAAAGGGGATCGTCAAGGCGAAGATCGAACTCAGGTCGCGCCGCCGTCGCGCCGAATTCGACGCCAGGGCGAAGACGCAGTTTCTTGCTGCGGTCAGCCACGATTTGCGCCAGCCGCTTCATGCCCTGCAACTCTTTGCCGACAATCTGGCGCGAATCGCCGATACATCGGAAGAACGTTTCCTGGTGCGGCGCATCCGCGAAGCGGCAGCGGCGATGGGCGAACACCTGGGGAGATTGTTGCTCCTGTCGCGCCTGAGCTTGAGCGAAATGCCGCCGAAAGAGGAATTGGTTTCATTGCGCCTCGTTTTCCAGCAGTTGCGCATGATCTATCTGCCGATCGCGGAGCAGAAAAATATCCGCCTGATCGTTGCCGACAGCCGCGCCTGGTTTCTGACCGACGCGGTGCTGCTCGAACGCCTGATCGGGAACCTGATCGACAACGCGCTCAAGTTTTCCCCACCGGGCGGCGCAGTGCTCGTCTGCGCGCGGCGTGCCCATCTCGCCAGGGATTCTGCGCATCCGGCGCTGCGGATCGAAGTGCGCGACAACGGGCCGGGAATTCCCAGGGAGCAGCAGCACCTCATCTACAACGAGTTTGTGCAGCTCGGGAATCCCGAGCGCTCCGCAGAAGCCGGCCTCGGGCTTGGACTGTCGATCGTGCGCAGCATCGCCGGGATGCTTCACGCCAAACCGGATCTGCGCTCGCAACCTGGACGCGGCTCCGTTTTTGCATTTACGCTGCCCTTGGCAGAGACGCCCGCTGGCGAGGAAACCGGAGGCGGAAAATTGCCGCCGCGACTGATCCTGATCGGCGTGAGCGACGATTTTGCCGACCGGGCCGTGCGCTGGGGATATTCCATCTGCCGCGCGCCCGATATCGCCGGAGCCTGGCGGCTGTTCGAGGAAGGAGACGGCATCCCGGTCATCGCGCACGACCATGGCGGGCCGCTTCCCGATGAAATCGGAGTGCTGCTCAAGCAGCATCGCGGAATCGTCGTGACCCCCGCGCGCGAACGAATCGAGCCACTCGGGCCCTATCACCTGTGCGAGCCGATCCGTCCAGCCGCCTTGCGCGCCCTCCTGCGCAGCCTGCACCCCGCTGCCGACGAGGCGGATTGAACACCTGTCGAGCGCAATCCCTGCCATTCATGGCGGGGTCAGCGAGACATGGCGTAACAGGCGCCGAAGGCGCCCCGCATTGTGTAGGGGCGGGTGGTACGGGCGGGTTTCAAACCC